>Ga0070658_10001176_pt1 | contig 22362 bp, 19 predicted proteins | sample KBSC13metaG_FD_64664 | JGI IMG/M metagenome (GOLD analysis project Ga0070658, IMG submission 64664) | Corn rhizosphere microbial communities from Kellogg Biological Station, Michigan, USA - KBS C1-3 metaG | ecosystem: Host-associated > Plants > Roots > Rhizosphere > Soil ...
GCCCGCGACGAGCGCCGCTTCCAGCAGGTCGGCCTGCCCGGGAGTGGGTAGGTCGCCGCGTACCATGAGCCAGATCATGGACGGCAGGCTGGTGGTACCGATGAGGTCCTGCACCGGACGGCCACGCAACTCGATGACACCTGGCTCGATGCGCGATACCGCGGTTCCCCACCAGTCGGCCACCTCGCGACGCGGGTCGTTCACGGCGTCGACCCTCCCTTGATGACGGCGTGGTCGCCGCGGGACTGCTCGCCGACCAGGAGACCGTCCGCGTGCCCGTCGGCCAGCCAGCGCGCCAGCAGTGCCTCACGTTCACTGTTGTGCTGCCCGAGCAGGGGTGGGGGATCGATCGGGATCAGCGGCTGCCCGTCGATCTGCACGCCGTTTCCGGTGGCGTGCAGCCTGCGTCCGGAGTGATCGGGATAGGGCAGCTCTGTCACGAAGCCCCGATGCTCAAGCTGGGTAAGCGCGAGCGCCTGGGGAACAGTCAGGATGCGTGCGGCGGGCACACCGGCGGCCGAAAGGATCTGCTCCCATTCCAGGGCGGTCTTTCCAGCCAGGGCCCGGTTCAGTTCGTCGTTGAGCTGCTCGCGATGTCGTTTGCGCACTTCGCGGTCGGCGAATCGGATGTCGGTGACAAGGTCCGGCCGCTCCACCAGCCGGCAGAGCGTTTCGAACTGTTCCTGACGATTCGCTGCGATGTTGAGTGGGCCATCTGCCGCGTCGAAGGTACCCGACGGCGCCGCGGTGGCGTTCTGATCTCCCATCGGCTCGGGCTCGACGCCACTGACGAGGTAGTTGGACACCGCCCAGCCCATGGCGGAGATCGATGCCTCCAGCATGGACACGTCGAGCATGCTGCCTTCCCCGGTTCGGGACCGGCCGACCAGTGCGCCGGCGACCGCGAGGGCGGCAACGAGGCCGCCGACGGTGTCGCAGATCGGGAAGCCGACCCGCAGGGGAGCGCTCTCGGGTGTGCCGGTGATGCTCATCATCCCGGACAGGCCCTGGATGATCTGATCGTAGGCCGGCGCCTGGCTCATCGGCCCCGACTGCCCGAAGCCGGAGATCGCGCAGTAGACCAGCCGAGGGTTCAGCGTGTGCAGGTACGGCCAGTCAAAGCCCATCCGGGCCAGTACGCCGGCCCGGAAGTTCTCCAGCAACACATCCGCGCCGCACACAAGATCCTGGAACGTCGACCGATCATCCGGGTCCTTGAGATTCAGCTCAAGAGACTGTTTGCCGGCGTTCTGCGCGAGGAATGACGCGCCGATCCCAGCGGCGTTGAGCTCGGGATCCGGACCGAGGTGCCGGGCGAGGTCACCCCGTCCGGGTATCTCGATCTTGACGATCTCCGCACCGAGCAACATGAGGTGGTAACTGCAGTAGGGCCCGGCCAGAACGTTGGTCAGATCGACCACCCGCACACCCTCAAGCGGTCGGTGCTGCATTCGCCCACTCCTTCTGCGGTACCAGGTCGGACGTGCCACGCTGCCGCGGCGACGTGGCTGCGGCCACCTCAACGGCCGGAGCCGGCCGGGCCAGGTGGTGGCCCGCGATGCTTCGGCGTTCGTCGATCGCCACTCGCGGGGCGACAAGTCCGTACCGTACACCAAGTCCGCTATGCGGTCCATCAGTACCACAAGGCGGTCCGGCCGCGTTTCCCCGTCAATTACAGGTCGAGCAACTGCCCGTCGGCGGCTACGGCGGCGTTGGCCTCGGCGAGAACTTCGTGCCACGGACTGTCCGCGTGGCACAGCGGATTGGTGTTGTTGAGGTGCGTGTAGAGGTAGCGCGGACCGGGATGCGCGCGCAGGAACGGTAGCGACTCCTCGATGGGCAGGTGACCCATGCGGGCCGCGGATCCCGGGCCCATCTCGTCGGCGGTGGCGAAGGTGCCGTCCAGCAGTACGACGTCGGCGCCGCTGATGGCATCGGCGAACGCGTCGGTTGCCGCGGCCAGGCCGGGCGCGTAGACCAGGCGCGCCCCCCGGGGATCACTGAAGCGGTAGGCGACGGTCCAGTCCATCCGGTGTGCGGCGGCCGACTCCGCCGTGTAGCGGGGCTGTTTCGCCGACAGGCCGAGGGCCTGGACACGCAAGGAGCCGTTGAGGAGGATCGGCTGCGCGGGTTGGACCGTTCGCCAGGTCACGGCGGTGTACTGAGCAAGCAGTGCGGCGACGGGAAACGTCGTGTGCAGCGCCGACCGCACCGGCTGCGTGGCGTACACGGTCAGCGGGCCGCCCGCCTCACGCAGGGACAGCAGGCCGAGCGTGTGGTCGAGTTCGGCGCTGGTGAGCAGCGCGCCGCGCAGCGGGCTGTCCCGGCTCCCGGCCGGAGGCGCGAGTTCGGGCGCCGCCCGCAGTTGACCGTGCAGGTCCGCCGAGGCGTTGACCAGGTACCACGACAGCCCGTCGGCGCTGATCGCGATGCAGTCCTGCGTGCGGGCGGTACCGTTGGCGCGGGCCTGGACGCATGACCAGCAACCGCAGTTCCACTGGGGCAGGCCACCGCCGGCCGCCGTACCCAGGATGCGTGCCCTCATGGGGCATCAGCGGGCGGTGAGGTGCGCGACCACCATGTCGCCGAGCATCGTCCGGTAGTGGTCCCGGAGCTCCGGGGCGACCAGGTCGCGGCCGAAGATGCTGCCGAAGGTGTAGCGGTTGGCCACCCGGAAGACGCAGAACGCGCTGATCATCATGTGCACGTCGATGGCGTCGATGTCGTCCCGGAAGCGTTGCTGCGCGCGGCCTCGGCTCAGGATCTCGTCGATGAGGGCGATCGCCGGGCTGTTGAGACTGACCAGGCTGGGCAGCTGTGCGATGTGCTCGCCGTGGTGGACGTTCTCGATGCTGACCAGGCGGATGAAGTCCGGGTGCGCCTCGTGGTGGTCGAAGGTGATTTCGGCCAGCCGCCGGATGGCCTCCACGGGGTCCACGTGGTCGACGTTTGCCGCCTGCTCGGCGGTGCGGATGCGCGCGTACGCCCCTTCCAGTACCGCTATGTACAGCTGCTTCTTGCCGCCGAAGTAGTAGTAGATCATCCGTTTTGTGGTCCGCGTCCGGGCGGCGATCTCGTCGACACGGGCGCCGTCGTAGCCGCGGTGCGCGAACTCCTCGGTCGCCACTTCGAGGATCTCGGTACGGGTCCGGTCGGCGTCGCGGCGGCGCTCCGTGGCCGGTTCCGCTGAGGTCTGTGCCGAGGTCATCCGACTCCTCTACCCACGCGCGGCTTTGCTGCGGCGGCGGCGCCGCCAAGTCTTCCACGGGTCTTGACATCTGTCTGCCGTCGACGCATAACTAACGTACTAGTCCGTACATTAGCTGATGCCCCGGGGAGGTGGCGATGCGCAAGTCCATCGCCACGGTCTGTCTGAGCGGCACGCTGGAGGAGAAGCTGGCCGCGGCCGCGCAGGTGGGCTTCGACGGAGTGGAGATCTTCGAAAACGATCTGGTCGCTTGCGACTCCACGCCCCGCCAGATCCGCGAACGCTGCGCCGACCTGGGTCTGCGCATCGAGCTGTACCAGCCGTTCCGCGACTTCGAAGGGGTACCCGCCGACCTGCTGACCGCGAACCTGGAACGAGCGCGGCGCAAGTTCGATGTGATGACCGAGCTGGGTGTGGACATCCTGCTGGTGTGCTCCAGCGTCTCGCCGCATGCCCGAGCCGACGACGCGCTGGCCGCCGACCAGTTGGGGCAGCTGGCCGACCTGGCCTGCGGGTATGGCGTGCGAATCGCTTATGAGGCACTGGCCTGGGGCCGGTTCGTGCACGACTACACGCACGCCTGGAAGATCGTGGCGGGGGTGGACCGGCCCAACCTCGGGGTGTGCCTGGACAGCTTCCACATCCTGTCGCGCGGGCTGGATCCCGCGGGGATCCGCGACATCCCGGGTGACCGGATCATGTTCATGCAGCTGGCGGACGCGCCGCAGCTGCAGATGGACGTCCTGCAGTGGAGCCGCCACTACCGGTGCTTCCCCGGTCAGGGCGGGTTCGACCTGGCGGGTTTCGTGGGCCACGCGCTGGCCGCCGGATACCGCGGGCCGCTCTCGCTCGAGGTGTTCAACGACATCTTCCGGCAGGCTGACGCGGAACGCACCGCCACCGACGCGCTGCGCTCCCTCATCGTGCTGGAAGAGGAACTGTCCACTGTGGACGCCGCTGCCGCCCAGGGCTCGGCCGCGGTACGGGAACGGGTCGAGCTGTCACGCCCGCCGACCCCCGTGGAGCCGGCCGGATTCGCGTTCGTGGAGATCGCGGTGGACCCGCTCGCCGAGGAGGCCGCCGACATCCTGCTGCGCGGCCTGGGCTTCACGAGGGTGGCACGGCACCGCTCGAAACCCGTGCAGCTGTGGCAGCAGGCCGACATCCGGATCCTGCTCAACCGGGCGCGGCCCGGCGTGGAGGACTGGACGCGGGGTGACGCCGCCATCGCGGCGATCGCGGTGGAGAGCCCGGATCCGGCCCACTCGGGGCTTCGGGCCGAAGCGCTGTTGGCCCCGGCGATCCCGCGCCGGTACGGTCCCGGCGAGGCCGACCTGTTCGCGGTCGCCGCACCGGACAGTACCGCGGTCTTCTTCTGTCGTACCGACACCGGCGCGGCGGGCGAGGCCGTCAGTTGGCTGGACGACTTCCTACCGGTTGCGGCGGAGGACGCCCAGCTGCCGGGCACGCTGACGCGGGTCGACCATGTCGGGTTGTCCCAACCGTCGTACTACTTCGACGAGGCGACACTGTTCTACCGCTCGGTGTTCGGCCTGCATCCTCAGTCCAGCGAGGAGATTCCCGACCCGTACGGCCTGGTGCGCAGCCGCGCGGTCACCAGTACCGATGGCGCGGTGCGGTTCGTGCTCACCGTTCCGGCGCTTGGCGGCGGCCGGCTGCCGGAGACCGCCCAGTTCCAGCACATCGCGTTCGGCTGCCCGGACATCTTCGCCGCCGCGGTGGACATGCGGGTACGCCGGTTGCCGATCCTGCCGGTCCCCGGCAACTACTACGACGACCTGGCGGCGCGCATGGGTCTCGACGATGCACTGGTCGAGAATCTGCGCCGGTTCGGGGTGCTCTACGACCGCGACGAGCGCGGCGAGTACTTCCACTTCTCCACGGCCATGCTCGGCCGGCGCATGTTCTTCGAGATTGTGCAGCGAGTGGGTGACTATGAGGGTTACGGCACCCCGAACCTGCCGGTCCGGATGGCGGCGCAGTACCGCCATGCGGCGCTGGCCGGTCTCGTGTAGCGCGCGTCCTGGTTCAGTGTGTACCGCCGAGGGGATGGTCGAAGCCCCGTTCGGACATGCGCTGCGCGACCTGGGTGAGGTCGGCGACGAACGCCGCGATGCGCTCGTCGGGGAAGCGCATGCTCGGGCCGCTGAGGGACAGCGCGGCCACCACGAGTCCGGACCGGCCGAGAATGGGCACTGCGACCGCGGTCAGGCCATCCTCGCGCTCGCCGTGGCTGACCGCGTAGCCCTGTGCGGTCGCTTCGTCGATCCACTCCTGCAACCGCCGGACGTGGGCCTCGCCGTACGGCGAGCTGCGGGCGACCCTGGCGAGCAGGGCCGGGGAGGCGTTGCGCAGCAGCACCTTGGCCGAGGCGCCGCCCCACATCGGCAGCTCGTCGCCGACGTGCACCACGTGCCGCAGCGCCTGCGGGCTTTCCTGCTGGGCGATGCAGACCCGGTAGATGTCGCGGGCCACATACACGTTGACCGTTTCGCGCTGGCGGGCGGCCAGGTCGCGCATCATCCGCTGGGTCTCCGGCGGCAGTTCCCAACTGCGCCGGGCCAGGTGCGCCCACCGCCAAAGGCCCGGTCCGGCCATGTACCCGCTGGGGGTCGCCCACAGCAGGCCGCTCTGCTCGAGGGTCTGCACCAGCCGGATGACGGTGGTCTTGGCGAGGCCGGTCGCCTCGACGATGTCCCGGACGGTGACCGAGGGCCGGTCCTCGGTCAGCAACGACAGGATGTCCAGTGCCCGCTGGACACTGCGCACCCCCTGGGCCTCGCCGCCGTCCCCGGTCTGCTCGGCGGCATGGTCGGCGGCCGCGCGCTGCCTGGTAGACGAATTCACGAGTGTTCACTCTCCTCGTGCCCGAATGGGCCGTGCTCGTGGGGTGCCTGCTGGCAGCCCGATTCTCCCGTCGCAGCAACCGGTTTAGGCGTTGGCAACTTTCTCGACTCGGCCTCTTGCCAGAAGCTACCGGACGCCCGTACGTTACAGCTAGTCCGCACAGCGGACCAGAAGTACCGACTAGCGGTCAAGCCACACGGCCGAACTCCCCGTCGATCGACAGCTGAGGAGTCGTGATGTTGGACGCGATCCTGAAGGCCCAAGCGGTCGCGGAGGCGCCTGCGCTGCTGGCGGGGGAGTGGGTCAGCGAGGGCGAGTCGGCCGACCGCTTCGGTCCGTACGCGCGCCGGGTGGTCAGCCGGGCGATCGTTGCGGGGGAGGGCGAGGTCCGCAGCGCGGTCCGGTACGCCCGTGAAAGCGCGAAGGCGGTGGCGTCCCTGGCCCCCGCCACCCGGGCGGACATCCTTGACGCGGCCGCCCAGGCCGCACTCGACCGGCGCGACGAGCTTGCCTCGCTGATCGCCGCAGAACTGGGCAAGCCGGTGAAGGACGGCCGCGGGGAAATCGACCGGGTCGCCGACACGCTGGCGGTCTGCGCCGCCGAGACCAGGCGCATCGGCGGCGAGCTGCTGCCGGTGGCCGGATGGTCCCGCGGCGCCGGCAACACCGCGCTGACCTACCGGGCCCCGGCGGGCGTCGCGCTGGCCATCACACCGTTCAACGCGCCGGCCAACCTGTTGGCACACAAGCTCGGCGCCTCGTTCGCCGCCGGCAACACCACCATCGTCAAGGCGCCGCCGCAGGCGCCGGCAACCTCGACCGCGATTGTCGCGCTGCTGCGGGAGGCGGGCATGCCGGCCGAGGCCGTACAGCTGCTGCACGGCGGGGGCGACGTTGGTACCGCATTGTGCCGCGCGGACGGGGTCGCCGTCATCAGCTTCACCGGCAGCGCCGCGACCGGCGCGGCCGTCGCCCGGGCGGCCGGCGCCAAGCGCCTGGTGCTGGAGCTGGGCGGCAACGCGGCCACCATCGTTTGCGAGGACGCTGATATTCCGTCCGCGGCCGGGATCTGTGCCCGCACCGGCTACAGCAACTCCGGACAGAGCTGCATCTCGGTACAGCGCGTCTACGTGCAGCGCTCGCGGTACGCGGAATTCCTCGAGGCATTCGATGCCGCGGTCGGCGCGCTGGTCGTCGGAGACCCGGCCGACCCGGGCACCGACGTCGGCGCGATGGTCGATGACGAGGCTGCCGAACGGGTGGTCCGCTGGACCGCCGAGGCGGCCACGGGCGGTGCCCGGGTGCTGCGCGGCGGTACCCGTGACGGCGCCACCGTCGCACCGACGATCGTCGCCGATCCGGATCCACAGGCGAACGTGGTCGTGCATGAGGTGTTCGGGGCGTTGGTTGCCGTGCTGCCCTATGACGACTTCGCCGTGGTGGTCGATGCCTGCAACACCAGCCGGTACGGGTTGCAGGCCGGCCTGTTCACCCGGGATGTCGGCCGGATCCTGGCCGCGTGGCGGGACCTGGAGGTGGGCGGCCTCGTGGTCAACGGCTCGTCCAACTTCCGGCTGGACCACCTGCCGTTCGGCGGCGTCAAGGACTCCGGCTTCGGGCGCGAGTCGCCACGCTGGATGATCGAGGACTACACCGTGGTCAAGACGCTGATCCTGCGCGGCATGTCGATCTGGGGCGAGCGCGCGTGAGGGCCGTGACGCTGGTGTCTCCCGGCCGGGTCTCAGTGGTGGACGACTGGCCGGAGCCGTTGTGCGGCCCGACCGACGTGCTCGTGACGGTACACGGCGTCGGCCTGTGCGGCTCCGATCTCGCCGTGATCGGCGGTGAGCGGGCGGTGCCGCGCCTGCCGTGGGTGCTCGGACACGAGGCGTTCGGCGAGATCAGCGCCGTTGGCTCCGAGGTCACCGACCGCCGGATCGGGCAGCGGGTCGTCATCGAACCCAACTACCCGTGCCTCGACTGCCCGGCCTGCGCGGCGGGAACCACCGCCGGATGCGTGCGTCGCCGCGCGGCCGGCATCACCGAGCCCGGCCTGCTCGCCGAACGGATCGCGGTGCCGGCCCGGTTCGCGTGGCCGGTACCGGACGACTGGACCGACGACGATGTGGTGTGCGTGGAGCCGATGACCGTGGCGCTCAGCGCGGTACGCCGCGGCGGAGTCGAGCCGGGACAACGCTGCCTGGTGGTCGGCGCCGGCTCTCAGGGCCTGCTGGTGTGCCTCGCGGTGCGCTACGCCGGCGGGCTGCCGTCGGTCGTCGACCCGCACGCCGGCCGGGTCCGGCTGGCCCAGCAACTCGGCGCGGTGCCCGCGACGGATCCCCAGGAGCGCTACCCGGTCGTCATCGAGACCTCGGGTGTCCCCGAGGCGTTCGAGTCCGCGCTGGAACGCACCGCGCCGGGCGGCTGCCTGGTGGTCGTCGGCCAGAGCACCCACCCCGCCAAGGTGTCGACCTTCACGCTCGTGCAGCGACGGCTGACCGTCCGCGGCTGCCTGATCTACGACCACCCGGTCGGCTTCGCCGGCACCATCGCGGCACTGGACGGCGAGGAGCTGCGCCCGGGGCGGGTGCTGCGCGCCCGGTTCGGGCTCGCCCAGGCGCCGGAGGCGTTCGCCGGCGCGGGCGGCATCGATGGCAAGTCCTGGATCAGCCTGATCCCCAGCCCGAGAGAGAGCACGTGATGACGGCAGAGGTCCAGCACCGCGACGGTACCGCGACCACCGTGTCCGCGGCGGCCGCACTCGTCGACCAGTTGCTGTCCTACGGCGTCGAGTACGTCTTCGGAACCTGCGGGCACACCAACATCGCCCTGTTGGACGCGTTGGGCCGAAGCCCCATCCGGTTCGTGATCGCACGCCACGAGCAGGCCGCGGCGCACGCGGCGGACGGGTACGCGCGGGTGTCCGGCAAGCCCGGGGTGGTGCTGCTGCATGTCGGCCCCGGGATGATGAACGCGGTCACCGGAGTGGCGACCGCCGCGCTGGACTCCGTTCCGCTGGTGGCCATCTCCGGCGACATCCCCTCCCACTTCTACGGCCGCCATCCCCATCAGGAAGTCAACCTGCACGGCGACGCGGACCAGACCGCGATCTACCGACCGTTCGTCAAGCGGGCGTGGCACGTCCACCGCGTGGAGGACCTGAGCCGGTTCGCCGAGCGGGCATTCTGGACCGCGACATCCGGCAGGCCCGGCGCTGTCCTGCTGAACGTGCCGATGGATCTGTTCTCCCGACCGGTGCCCGCGCGGGCACCGCGACCGCTCGTGGGGCAGCCGGCGACGCCGGACCTGCCGGAAGCAACCGCGGAGCAAATCGCCGCGGCCCTGGCCGCCGCGCAGCGCCCACTGATCTACGTCGGCGGCGGCCTGCGCACCGCGGCCGGGCGCGACGCCCTGCTCGCCGTCGCCGAGCACCTGGACATCCCGATCGCGCACTCCCTGATGGGCAAGGGACTGGTACCCGACGCTCACCCGCTGGTCCTGGGCATGACCGGCTTCTGGGGGCTGGAGGTCACCAACACCTACGCGCTGGAGGCCGATGTCGTGCTGGCGTTGGCGACCCGGTTCGCGGAGACCGACTCGAGCTCCTGGAACCCGGCCTACACCTGGAACATCCCCCCGACCCGGCTGATCCAGGTCGACATCGACCCCGCCGAGATCGGCCGCAACTACCCGGTGGAGATCGGCGCGGTGGCCGACGTCAACCACGCGGTCATGGCCATCGCCGAGGCGGTACGGCGCCACCACCCGCAACCGGTGTCCCGCCTGGCGCTACGGGACCAGATCCACGCGGCACGTACGGCACTGTTCGACGGCAGCGCGCAGCGCGGCCGCAGCGACCAGTTTCCGCTGCGGCCCGAGCGCATCCTCGCGGACCTGAGGGCAGCGCTGCCTGCGGACGCGGTTCTCGTCACCGATGTGGGTTGGAACAAGAACGGGGTGGCGCAGTGCTACCCGCTACCCGCCGGAGGCCGGTTCATCACACCGGGCGGGGCCTCCACCATGGGATTCGGGCCCGCCGCCGCGGTCGGCGTGCAGATCGCCGCGCCCGAGCGGGTGGTGGTGGCGCTGATCGGCGACGGCGGGATGAGCGCACAGCTGCCGGCGGTACCGATGGCGGTCGAACAGGGACTGCCGGTGGTCTTCGTCGTGATGAACAACCGGGCCCACGGAACCATCGCCGACCTGCAGGCCAGCAACTTCGGGCAGAGCTACGGCTGCGAGTTCCGGGATCCCGAGGGACGGCCGTACAGCCCGGACTTCGCCGCGTTCGCCGCGGCGTGCGGTGCCGACGGCTACAGCATCGGCAGCGCGGCAGACCTGTCCACCGCGCTACGCGCGGCGATCCGCAACCGCCGACCGGCGGTGCTCGACGTGCCGATGGTCAACGAACCGGTGCCGACACCGGGGCACTGGAACATCAAGGACATCTACCAAGGTGTCTTCAACCCGGAGGGGACATCATGATCCACGTGATCGACCCGTTCGCCGAGGCCGAGCCGACATGGTTGGGTCTGGACGACAGCGGGTTCCGCCGCAAGGTATTCAAGGTTGTCAACGAGCAGCTCAACGCGAGCGAATTCCTCACCAGTGGCCTGACCATCTTCGAACCGGGCGAAGCGAGTTCGCTGCACAACCACCCGGACTCGGAAGAGGTCAACTTCATCGTGCGCGGCAGCGGCGAAGTCGTCGCCGAGGACGGCACGCACACCCGATTCGGCCCGCACACCTTCATGTTCATCCCCAAGGGCGTGTGGCACCAGCACGTCAATACCGGACGCGAGCCGCTGTGGCTGGTCTTCGTCTACGGCCCCCACGGCGCTCTGCCGACCAACTGATCCATCCGCTCCCTTCCCGTATGAGGTGATAGTCCATGTTCCGGCAGACCTCTGCCCGCCGGCTGGCTCCCGCTGCCGGCGTGCTAGCCACCTTGTTGATCGCCGGCTGCCACGCACCCGGATCCTCATCCACGCCCGGCTCCGGCGCCAGCGCGGGACCCATCAAGATTGCCGTTGTCGACGCGCAGAGCGGACAGCTCAGCTCGCTGGGCGCCTGGGAGTCCAAGGGCGCGAAGCTCGCCGTCGACGAATGGAACAAGAACGGCGGCATCAACGGACGCAAGATCCAGCTGGACGTCTTCGATGACACGGGTGACCCGACCACCGGTACCAACCTCGCCCGGAAGATCGCCAGTGAGGGGTACGTGGCGATGATCGGTACCGCGGAGAGCGCGGTCACCATCGCGATGGCCCCGACGCTGCAACAGGCGCAGATCCCGAACATCACATCCGGGCAGGCGACCGGTCTGGTCGCGCTCAAGAGCCCGTTCCTGTTCCTCAACGGACCGACCAGCACCACGTACGACGAGACCCTGGCCAAGTACGTCGTGGACACCAAGGGCTTCAAGAGCATCGCCATGATCACTAACAACGGGTCGTTCGGCAAGGGCGAGCACGACGCGTTCCTGGCCTCACTGACCAAGCGCGGGATCACGCCGCTGAGCGACCAGGTCGTCACCACCGACCAGAAGGACTTCAGCGCGGCGCTGACCGCGATCCGGCAGAAGAACCCGCAAATTGTCTTCATCGGCTCCGAGGAGGTCGAGGCCGGCCTGATTGTCAAGCAGGCCCGGGATCTGGGCATCACGGCGCCGTTCGCCGGGTCGGCACCGCAGGGAACGCCGGTGTTCGCCAGCACCGCCGGAGCGACGAACGTGGAGGGGACCATCGTCAGCTCTCCGTACCTGAGCAACGACGCGAGCGACGCCTCCCGCAAGTTCGCCGCCGCCTACAAGGCCGCCTACAAGGAGGACGCGGAGCTGCACGGCGCCAAGGCCTACGACGGTACGAGCATCGTGCTGACCGCGCTGAAGAGCAGCAACGGAGCCACCGGAAAAGCGCTGGCCGACGCGATCCGGGCCACGAAGTACAACGGCCTGCTGGGCAGCTTCGCGTTCGACGACACCGGGGTTGGTATCTTCGCCACCAAGATCGGAACCATCACCAACGGCAACCTGGTCGCGGTCAACAGCTGACGAGCGACACCCGGGCGGTCGAGCTTTCGCGGCCGCCCGGGTCGCCCGTCCGCGTCCGACCGCGGAGGAGCAGAGCATGCAGGTCTTCTTCCAAACGCTCGTCGGGGGCCTGAGCCTCGGCGCCATCTACGCACTGGTGGCGCTGGGGTTCTCCCTCGTGTACCGCACCATGGGCCTGGTCAACTTCGCCCACGCCGACGTCGTGATGATCGGCGCCTACGTCGCGTCCACCTTCTACATGTCGGCCAAGCTGCCCTTCGTGCTGGCCATCCTGGTCGCGATCGTGAGCACCGGACTGATCGGCGTGTTCATGGAGCGGGTACTGCGACCGCTGGAAAACAAGGACTTCGACCTGATGCTCATCGGAACCATCGGCTTCGGCATCATGCTGGAGGCGATCGCGATCCTCGTCTGGGGTGCCACGGGCCGGGCGGTACCTTCGCCGGTTAAGGCCGCGCCCTTGGACATTCTCGGGGTGCGCATCCGCACCTACAGCCTGGTCGTCCTCGCCATCGCCGCAGTCGCGACCACCGTGCTGATCCTGTTCCTGCAACGCACCAAGCGTGGCACCGCGATGCAGGCCGTCGCCATGGACCACGAGGCGGCCACCGCGGTCGGCATCCACGTCGGGCGCAGCAACGCCATCGCCTTCGCCATCGGTGCCGGCCTTGCGGCGTTGGCCGGCGGCCTTGCCGGACCGCTGCTGTACGTCAACCCGACAATGGGCGCCTCCCTGGGCATCAAGGGGTTCGCCGCGGCCATCCTCGGCGGATTCGGCAACATCCCGGGCGCGATCCTCGGCGGGCTCGCGATCGGCACCATCGACGCGTTCGCCGCCGGCCACTTCCAGGGATACTCCGACCTGGTCACGTTCCTGGTCTTCACCGTGATCATCATGGTGCGGCCCACCGGCATCTTCGGCGAGAGGACGGTGAACCGCGCGTGAAGCTCCGCCTCACCGGCATCGCCGCCCTCGCCGTCGTCGCGTGGCTGCTGCCGTACGGATTGAACTCGTACGCCATCCACGTCGTGGACGTGGCGCTGATCTTCGCGATCCTCGCCATCGGCATGGGCCTGGCCATGGGGATCGCCGGTCAGATCAACCTGGCCCAGGTGGCGTTCTTCGGCGTGGGTGCCTACGCGACGGCGATCCTCACCACCCGCGAGGGGTACGGATTCTGGCCCGCCGCCGCACTCGCGATGCTCGCCGCAGCCGTGATCGGCCTGCTGGTCGCGCTCCCGGCGCTACGCGTGCAGTCCCACTACCTCGGCATCGTCACGCTCGGACTGGCCATCGCGTTCCTCAACTGGATCACCAACGCCCCGATCGCCGGCGGCGCCGAAGGCATTTCGGCGATTCCGGTACCCCCCATGTTCGGCATCAACCTGTTCAGCGAGTACCTCTACTACTACCTTGAGGCGATCGCCTTCCTGGGCGCGCTCGCGTTCGGGCTGTTCGTGGTCCGCGCCCCGCTGGGCCGGCGGATGCGGGCCATGCGCGACGACGCGCTGGCCGCCGGTGCGATCGGGGCGGAGATCCCACTGCTGCGGATGACCGCGTTCGTCCTTGCCAGCCTGTACGGCGGCGTGGCCGGTGTGTTGTACGCCGGCCTGATCCGCTACGTCGCCCCGGAAACCTTCAGCCTTGCCACCATGTTCCTGCTGCTGGCCATGGTCATCATCGGCGGCCGGCAGAGCTTGGTCGGCTGCGTGATCGGAGCGATCGGGCTGTTCCTGGTGCGGGAGGAACTCACCGACTTCGCCACCTCGGCGCAACTGGCGTATGGCGCGGTGGTCGTGCTGATGGTGGTGTTCGCCCCGACCGGTTTGGCCGGCGTGCCGGCCCGGCTGCGGGCGGCGTGGCGCAAACGACACCCGCAATCCAGCGCCCGCGCGGCACTTCGCCCGTTCCAACCCTTCCCGGCGGCGCCGACCGCGTCCTCGTCGCAGACCGCGATCCTGGAGGTGCGCGGCGTCGGCAAGCGGTTCCGCGGACTCAAGGCACTCGACGACGTGTCCCTCACCGTGCTACCGGGAGAGATCCGCGGGATCGTCGGGCCCAACGGCTCAGGCAAGACGACGCTGTTCAACGTGATCAGCGGGCTCTACAAGGCATCCGCCGGTCAGGTGCTACTCGACGGGCGCGTCGTGTCCGGCCTGCCGTCCTATCAGCTTTCCCAGCGCGGGGTTGCCCGCACCTTCCAGAACCTTCGGCTGTTCGGCAACCTCACCGTGCGGGAAAACATTCTCGTGGCGCTGGACCGCACCCGTACCCGCTCGATCTGGCGCTACGCGCTGTGGCCGATCGGCGTGTGGCGCCAGGACGCCGCGCTCAAGGGCGCCGCAGCCGCGCTCGTGGACCGGTTCGGGCTCATCGATTTCGCCCACGCCGCTCCACGGTCGCTGCCCTACGGCATCCAGCGGCGCATCGAGATCGCCCGCGCGATGGCCGCCGCACCCCGGCTGCTGCTGCTGGACGAGCCGGCCGCCGGGCTCAACGGCGAGGAGGTCGGCCAGCTCGCCGACATCGTCCGTTCGATCCGGGCCAGCGGTGTCACCGTGGTCCTCATCGAGCACAACATGGGCCTGGTCATGTCGCTGTGCGAGCGCGTCACCGTGCTGTCCCACGGCGCGGTCATCGCCGAAGGTACCCCGGCCGACGTCGTCGCCACCCCCGCGGTCATCGAGGCGTACCTCGGCGACACCACGACCATGGCCGACGTGCCCATCCAGATCCCCTCGGAGGCGACCCGGTGACGCAGACGACGACCCCCGGCCATCCCGCCGACACCGCTGCCGACGGCGCACTGCGCGTCGACGATCTGTCCGTCCACTATGGAGGCGTCTGCGCGGTCTCCTCCATCAGCTTCAACCTGGCACCGGGGCATTCGGTCGGCATCATCGGTGCCAACGGAGCCGGCAAGACCTCCACACTCAAGGCGTTGATGGGCCTGGTACCGCGCAGCGGCGGCCGTGTGCAGCTGGGTGACCGGGACCTGACCAAGGTGAAGGCGCGGGACATGGTGCGCCACGGCATCGGCTACGTACCCGAGGGCCGGCACGTCTTCCCGGGCCTGTCCGTACGGAAGAATCTCCTGCTCGGCGCCTACGTGCACAGCTGGCGACGGCAGGTCGACGAACCGCTGTCACAGGTCTACGAACTGTTCCCGGTGCTCGCCGAGATGGGCGGCCGGCTGGCCGGCGCACTGTCCGGCGGCCAGCAGCAGATGCTCGCCATCGGGCGGGCACTGATGAGCCGGCCACGACTCCTGCTGCTGGACGAGCCCTCGATGGGATTGTCGCCCAAACTCATCGAGGACATCATGCAAGCGCTGCTACGGCTACGCACCGAGGGACTTGGGCTGCTGCTCGTCGAACAGAACGCGAAGCTGACCTTCGAGGCGACCAGCGAGTGCCTGGTCATGGAGAACGGCGAAGTCGCCATCACCGGGGCCTCCGAAGAGCTGCGGCACGATCCGCGGGTGCGGCGCGTCTACCTCGGGCTGTAGGTGCGGCGCAGGTCCGTTGCGGCGCTGGCCGGCTGCGGCGCGTTGTTCGGACTGTCATACGTGCTCGTGCGGATCGCCGTCGTGGTGCTGGGCCCGGTCGCGACCACCGCCGCGCGCACCGTGCTCGGCGGTACCTGCCTGCTCGTCGTCGCCCGTCACGGTAACCAGACACCACGCCTGCGCCACGGCTGGCGCTATCTGGCCCTCGGCCTGGTCTCGGCCGCGGTACCGTTCAGTCTTATCTCCGCGTCGCTGCTGACCCTCAACGCGGGTACCGCCGCGGTGCTCAACGCGTCGTCGCCGATGTTCGCGTTGGCAATCGATTCGGTACGGCGGCGGCGCCGGCCCGGCCGCGGCCAGCAGGTCGGTCTCGTCGTCGCCATGTGCGGTGTGGTCTTCGTGACGGCCGAACGGGGCCTGCGCCTGTCCGGATCGGCCGCGATCGCCGGGGTCCTCGCGGGGCTCGCCGGCGCTGCCGTGTTCGCCTACGGAGGGTTCTTCGCCGCCGACCGGTTCCCCGGCGTGCCTGCGCTGTCGGTGGCCGCGGGGCAGCAGCTTGCCGCCGGCGCGATCCTGACGCCAGCGATACTCGCGGTGCCACCGGCGGGGCCGCTGACGCCGTCGGTGATGGTGGACGTGGCGGTGCTGGGGCTGCTCGGCAGTGGCGCGGCGTACCTGTTGTTCTACTGGCTGATCGACCGGGAGGGACCGGTATGGACAGCCAACGTCAACCTGCTCGTGCCCTGCTTCGGCGTGCTGTGGGGACGGGCGCTGCTCGGCGAATCCGTCCCGCCCCTGAGCCTGATCGGGATGGCGGTGACCGTCGCCGGCCTGATGCTGATCCTGCGCGAGGGTCAGACCCGCCGCGACGAACCAATCTGACGACGCGCCAGGACGGGTACCGCGACCGGCGCACGCAGCTCGGTGACCAGGTGGTGGTGCGGGGAAAGCCGGCACACGGGGTCCGTGGCCGCGGCGTCGCCGATCAGTTGGTAGGCCTGGCAACGGCAGCCGCCGAAGTCCACGTCGCGCAGCGCGCAGCTCTGACACGGCTCCGGCATCCAGTCAGTGCCACGGAACCGGTTGAAGGCCGCCGAGTCGTACCAGACTTCGCGCAGCGGCTGCTGCCGAGCGTTGGGAATGTCCATCTCCGGTAGCTGGGCGGCGGCCAGGCAGGGCAGCACATCCCCGTTGGGCGCCACGACCAGTTGTCGGCTGCCCCAGCCATCCATACACGGTTTCGGGGTGCTGGTGTGGTAGTCCGCCGCGACGTACACGATCTCGATGCGCCCGCCATGACACTGCCTGGCCGCGGCCACAGCCTCCTGCGCGTCGCGTACCTGGTCCGCCGTCGGCATCAGCGAAGCCCGGTTGCGGAGCGCCCAGCCGTAGAACTGCGTGTGCGCCAACTCCACCCGGTCGGAGCCCATCGCCGCGGCCAGCTCGATGATTCCCGGCAGCCGGCCGATGTTGGCCCGGTGCAGCACGACGTTGACGGTCAACGGCAGGCCGGACTCGCGGACCAGGGCGGCGACAGCGAGCTTGCGCTCGTGGGCGGGTATGCCGGCCACCCTGTCCGCCGCCTCGGCGCGATCGTCCTGTATGGACAGTTGGAAGTGGTCCAGACCGGCCTCGACGAGCGCGGCGAATGCATCGGGGGACAGCGGGACACCGCTGGTGACCAGGTTGACGTACATGCCCAGGCCCCGTGCGCCGGCGATCAGTTGCGGCAGGTCCTTGCGCAGTAGCGGTTCCCCGCCCGAGAAGTGCACCTGAAGCACGCCCAGCGCGCGGGCCTCCGCCAGCAGCCGCAGCCACGTACCGGTGTCCAGCTCGTCGCGGTAGTCGGAGAGGTTGAGCGGATTGGCGCAGTACCCGCAATGCAGCGGGCAGCGGTAGGTCAGCTCGGCGAGCAGGCCGAGCGGGGCGGGGGAGGGCGGTGGCACCCAGGGTCCCGCCGCCGACTGTGCGGCTACCGCACACCCACTGCCGTCGGCGGCCAGCAGCCGCCGTTGCTCGAGGTCCGCCAACAGGTCGAGCACGTCGGCGTCGGACACGCCGTCGTACCGCTGGCGCAGCAGGGCGGCGATCTCGGAGCCGGACCGGTGACCGTCGCACAACTCGAGGACCGCCACGGCCGTGTCGTTGAGAAGCAGCACACCCTCGGGGTACAGCAACGCCGCCCGCTGCCGTACCGGATCGCGCACCAGCCGCACACCACGGCGCAGTCCGGGCGCGGCGACCTCGCGCTGCGTCACTGCCGGCCCGCGTAGTCGATGGCGTCGAGCATCGCGCCCAACACGTCGCACTTGAACCGCAGCGCGGCGACGGCCGCATCCTGCTCAGCCCGGGTCAGGCAGTGCGACAGGACGACGTCGAGAGTGAACGCGCCGTCGCGCTCGGCCGCCGGGATGCGCTTCTCGAAGTACGTCATGCCGTCGGGCTTGATCCAGTCGTAATGCCGGCGCCAGGCGTGCATGCGCTCGGTCATGTGTCGGGGCGAGAACATCTCTGTCAACGCGGCCGCGACCGCCTCGGTCCACGGGCGGGTCTGGCAGAAACGCAGGTAAGCGTCCACGGCGAATCGCGTGCCACGAAGGACGTGCGTCTCGTCGCGAACCTCTACCGGGTCAAGGCCCACCGCCTCGGCCAGCGCCAGCCAGTCGGCCTGGCCACCGTCGGTGTCGTGGTCCCCGTCGTAGAACGCCACCCGGTGCAGCCATGCGCGACGTACCTCGGCAAGCGGGCAGTTGGCGATGATGGCGGCGTTCTTGCGGGCCAACCGGTTCTGGTAGTACCAGCGATTGGCCACCCACCGGCGGATGTCGTCCACGGTGGCGCCGCCGGCGTGCAGGCGTACGTGGAATGGATGCCCATCCCAGTACCGATCGCGCACGCCGAACAGCGCCTCCGTGAACTCCGCTCGGCTCAGCGGTTGTTGTTCCACGGATCGCCGCCCCCTGCGTACGCGGTGATCTCCGGCCGCGTCTCGAGGCACTCGACCTCGGGGCGCACCCAGGCCGCCCGAGCGGGCGTGGCGGGAGGGGTCTCATCCACTGACGGCATAGCTGGCCTCCTTCGTTGGTCCGCAGTACGGACCAATCGAACCGCTATCCGGTTCTGGAGGGAACATACTCCCGGCTCCCGGGGACAGGCAAGGTTTCGAATCTGTCTCTCCGTCGTTGCGGCCAGGGTCTTGTGGAGAGTCATGGGCCGGTCTATGTTCCGACCATATAGCGGATCGATAGGTCCGTCTAACGGACCTCGCCGCAACTGTCGAAGAGCCGAGGCCGCTGCGGCCCCGACGGCGCCACACCTCAACAACAACACCTGGGGGCGACCCGCTCGAACCCGCCGCGACCGGAGGACCGCAGAAGAGAGAGGGCAGCATGCCGGGAATTCACCGAAGAGAACTTCTCAAGGGCACGGCGGCGGCGGCCGTCAGTGCCGCACTCATCGAGACCCAGGCCGCGCCCGCCGGTGCGAACCCGGCAGCCGGGTCACCCGGCGCCGGCTTCTCGACGCCGGGCGGCAGGGACTTCCCCAAGGTCGGCGGCAACCTCGGCAACCAGAACTACTCCGCGTTGGAAGGCATCCACCGGGGAAACATCCGTCGGCTCGGCGGCGCATGGGTCAACCGCATCGAGGGCGGCATCACCACCGGTACCAACCAGAGCACCGCGGTCGCGGTGGACGGCGTCCTGTACATCGAGTCGGCGTTCGGCAACGTGGTCGCCGTCGACGGTGCAACCGGCGTCACCAAATGGAAGTACACGCAGACCCGCGGAAGCCTGACCCGCCGTGGCGTCGCGGTCGGCCAGGGCATGGTCTTCACTCATGGCAAGGGCAACTGGATCATCGCCTTGGACCAGGAGACCGGACAGGTCGTCTGGGAGCAGCAGATCAACGGGTACGGCAACATGGAGAAGGTCGCCGTCACCTACCACGACGGCATGCTGTACTGCGGTACCCACGACAGCAACCGCGCCGCCGCACTCGCGCTCGACGCGAACAACGGCAACGTCGTATGGCATTTCTGGGGAGCTGCCGGAACCGGCGAACTCGGCAACGACACCTGGGAAGGCGACTCCTGGCAGATCGGCGGCTGTACGCCCTGGATGCATCCCGCCATCGACCCCGACCTCGGCATGGTCTACTGGGCGTTCGGCAACGCCCGGGGCAGCAACTCCTCCCAGGACGGCTCAGCCCGTGCCGGGATGAACCTCTTCTCCAGCTCGCTGGTCGCGATGGACCTCAAGACCGGCGCGTACCGGTGGCACTTCCAGTCCATCCACCATGGCATCTGGGACATGGACAACGTCATGGCCCCGGTGCTCGCCGACGTGCGCATCGAAGGGCGGATCCGCAAGGTAGTCGTCTACGGCAGCAAGTCAGGCATGTACTTCATCCTGGACCGCACCGACGGCTCCGCACCGCTGGGCATCGACGAGGTCCCGGTGCCACAGGAGCCCAGGCAGAAGACGTGGCCGACCCAGCCATTCCCCCGTCAGGGCGGCTGGACCGAGAACCGGGTGGTCGACCAGCCGCTCGGCACAGCCATCCCCGGCGACCCGAACCGGGCGGTACCCAACTATGTCCAGGGATCGCTCTACACACCGCACTGGGACATCCCGGTGCTGACCATCCCGGGCCACGGCGGCGGCGCCGACTGGAACCACCACTCCTACAGCCAGAGCACCGGACTGGTTTACACCGGCTACGGCTACGTCGCGGCCGCGCACTCGCTGACCGAGGCCAGCAACGGCCTGCGGCCGCCGGGTGAGTACCAGACCGGTGGCGTGGTCGCCGTCGACCCCAGCACCAACCGGGTGCGCTGGAAGAAGCGGCTGCCGTACGAGATGGCGCACGGCAACGGCGTCCTGAGCACCGCCCCCGACGTGCTGTTCGTCGGCCAACCCGACGGCAACCTGCTGGCCCTGGATGCGCACAACGGCCAGGAGATCTGGCGCTGGCAGACCGGCGCGGCGATCAGCAGCAGCCCCATCATGTATGAGGTGGACGGCGAGCAGTACCTGGCCGTCTACGCTGGCGGTACCGACATCCCCTACGGTGCCTCCGCACCCCGCGGCGACTTCCTCTGGGCCTTCAAGATTGACGGGACGGTTGCCCCGGCGCCGACGCCAACACCGCCGATCGTCCGCCGACCGGTCTCCGGGAGTCCGGTCGAGGGCAGCGTGGTCAACAACACCGTCATTCTCGCCCGAACCTATAACGCTACGACCGGCCAGGTTGGCACGACCGAGTCGACCGCCGTCAACGGCATGGCACCGACATGGCTGCGAGTGCCCGTCGGCACCACCGTCACGTTCGTCAACCCCGCCGACAACGTCAACGTCCACGGCGCCACGCAGTTCTTCGAAGGGCTCTTCAACGTAAAGCTCCAGCCCGGAGAGTCGTTCCAGTACACCTTCTCGGAGAAGGGCGAGTTCTTCTTCAACGACTGCTACAGCCCTCGTCCGACGGGAAAGGTCGAAGTCTACTGACATCTTGAAGTGACATCACAAGCGACCTGACAGGCACCTGTGAATTGACGGGTGTGGCCGGCGGAGCCGGCGGGTAGGAAGTCTGGTGACGGACCGACCAACAAGGAGGTTACTGTGACCACCTCGTACGAGCCGTCTGCATGGGACCCGTGGAACTACTCGCAGTCGTCCGGGTTCACCGCCGGTAGCGGGGTCAGTCTCGTTGACTATGACGTCGAGGCGACCGACGGTCGGATCGGGAAGATCGACGAGGCCACGGATGCTGTCGACGACAGCTATGTCGTCGTCGACACCGGCCCATGGATCTTCGGCAAGAAGGTGATGCTGCCCGCAGGCACGATCAGCCGCGTGGACAGCAATGACCGCAGGGTGTACGTCGAGCAGACGAAGGACCAGATCAAGAACGCTCCCGAGTTCGACAAGGACACCTACACCGGCCGGGAGTACCGGGACCGTCTGGGTGACTACTACGGCCGCATGGAAAGCAGTTCTCGCGGTCGCACCGCGCTCTAGCCGAAGGCTCAAATGTTGGCAGCCCCTCCCGGCCGGGAGGGGCTGCCCTCTGCGCATTTGGGCCGTCCGTCCACAATGGAGCCTGTCGTTGCGACGTGACGGCCCTCGCGACGTAGCACCGGCCAGCCGCGACCGGCGCTTATCCAGCCCGTGGCCGACCAAGAGCCACTGGACGCCTGGCTACCCGCGGTAGACGGAACCCCGGCCAGGAATGCGATCGCGGCCCGGCTTCGCCAAACAGCGTCCGGTTGCGTGTTGCCCGCCAAGTAATCGCACCCCCCATTTACCCTCCGAAAACCCCTGTCAGAGAGCAACAATCAGTGACAGCCGCTGATGCCGGCCTGGGCTGTCCCCGCAGGTCAACGGCGGTCTCTGGCAATGTATGACAGGTGCTGGACCGCTACGGTCGGTAACAAGAGGACATGGGAATCAAGTCCCGCCGTCCCGACCGTGTGAGAGTTTCTCCAGGTCATTGACTTGCGGGGTCGGTCATCGCATCGATGGCAATCGGGGGCGAGAGGGCCCATGCCGCCCTCCGCAGCTTCGGTTCCCGGTCACCCTCCGACTCGGTTGCAACTACCCGATCGAGCTAGATGATCTATTCCAAGGTGTACCAGGGGCGACGTACGAAGGCGAGGGCGTCCATGATCGACGTTGCTGAGCAACGATGACCATGGAGGCCACGTGCACGTTGATCTGGACACCCTC
>Ga0070658_10001177_pt1 | contig 22361 bp, 18 predicted proteins | sample KBSC13metaG_FD_64664 | JGI IMG/M metagenome (GOLD analysis project Ga0070658, IMG submission 64664) | Corn rhizosphere microbial communities from Kellogg Biological Station, Michigan, USA - KBS C1-3 metaG | ecosystem: Host-associated > Plants > Roots > Rhizosphere > Soil ...
TTCGAAGACAAGTGCGTTACCAAGCTGGAGCTTGGTAACGAGCGACCGCATTTTCAGTAAGCGCGAAAGCAAAGCTCCGGGTAGCGCGGGCCTGCGGCCTGCTGGTCGCCGCATCCTGCGGCGACGAACTTTTCCGGAGTCTTGTCCGGTTGAAACCGCCGATCGAAAGAAAAGTTCGTTTCGACAGGATGTCGAAACCAGCAGGCCAGAGGCCCGCGCTACCCGGACCCGCCCACTCCGATCTCCCGCTTTTGCGGGTTGAGTGAGATCAGGACATTGGCCGCGGTGATCAGCGCTCCGCCGACCACCAGATGAAATGTCGCGCGCTCGTTGGCGTATTCGATGCCGATGGCGCTGGCGAGGAAGGCGGGCAGGATGAGTGCGAAGAGCGTCGCGAACAGAGGCTCGGTGCAATAGACGATGGTCGCCGTGGTCGGATCGACCCTGGGCTGCCAACTGTTCATCATCACGAAGGCGAAGATCGAGCAGGCCAGCGTGAGGCTGACGAAGAGCGCGAACATCGGGGGTGACGCCGCGATGGCGAGCAGGTCGCTGGGGTGTTGGGTGTGGTGCAGGACTACCGGAGTCAGGACGAGCGCGATGGTCAGGAACATGACGAGCGTCACGCGGCTGGTGTCGTTTCCGCGAAAGACCGGCCGGTCGAGCCAGAGGATCTGCACGGAGAAGAAGCCCGTGCTGATTAGCGTTTCCAGTTCCCCGCGGCCGATATGGAGCGAGTGCCAGTCCAGCCGCGAGAGGATTGCCACGCCGGCCACGACCAGCGCGATGCAAAACAGAACCAGCGCCGACGGCAGCCGGCGCGTCCGCAGGGTGATGATGAGCGGGACGAGGACGGTCGAGAACTGGGTGAGGAATGCGGAGGTGCTGGCCTCGGCGAAGGCCAGGCCGTCCGATTGGATCAGCATCCCGAATCCACCCAGGAGTCCCAGGCCAATGCCCTGGCGCCATTCGCTGGCCCGCATCCGGCCGAAGGCGCGCGGGGAGGCCAGCCAGAGCACCAGCGCGCCGAGGCCGAAGCGGGCGGCGATCATCAGCGAGGAATAGAACCACGGGTCGCGGCCCGGCGTGGTCAAGGCCATGGCCGCCATCAAGGCCTTGCCGCCGGGAAAGCTCAGCCCCCAGGCCCCCGTGGCGAGCACGAGCATGAGGATCGCCCGGCCGCGGGAAGGGGCGTGTTCCTGCGCCGACGAAGAGTTGAGCGTTTCCACTAGTGTGAACGTCGTATTACACCCCAAGGGGCTATCAACTATCAACTATCCACTCTCAACTATAAACTCTTCGCCTACCCACCAAGCGCCTCGCTCAGATGGTAGGCGGGGCGTTTGTCCGAGACGCGGGCAGGATCGGCGGTGAAGCAGCCTTGCTGCATCCAGAATTCATACCACTTCGCCTCCACGGCATTCGGTTCGTAGGTCTTCGCGATTTCGGACATAGGGGCGCGCAACCTGCCGCCTCATCGGGGCTTTGGCAAACACGTCGTGGGGGGATTCCCGTGGGGCTTGCAGTCGGTCGACGGTAGAGGTAAGAAACCGCATGGCCCCTGTTCGTTTACGTGGCGCACTGAAAGCCGCCCCATTTCGTCCATTTGCGCTGGAGATGGCGAATGGGAAGCGGGTTCCGGTCAAACATCCCGACTACGCTCATCTTTCTCCGGCCGGGCGCACGCTGATCGTGGATGACGATGACGATGGGATGGAAATGATCGATGTTATTCTGATCACCAGCCTGTCGTTCGCGAAGCCGAGGAAGGCGTCGGCGTAGGAGGCTGAATCAACGCTGGGTTTCGAGAATCGCACCGCCTTTTTGCTGCGAAGGTTCCGCGAATGAATTGCCGTCGCATCCGCTCCGCCCTTTGGGCCGCCTTCGGCGGGCTATCTCGCTCCGCTCGGTTCGCGGCTACGTACGGATGACGCGTCTACGTAGCAGTGAATTTATTCGCCGAACAGTATGTCGCAGAAGATGGCGTTTCGCGCGTAGAACGTGGCTGACGCTGCCCTCAGTGTGACTGTTTCAACGCCCGGAGGTCGGTCACTGTAAGTCGGCGCGCTTCGCGCGGTGGGTGGAGCCCCGCTGAGGGCAGCGGTAGCCACGAGTTTCTGCGGCGATGCGGTAATGTGGGATTACGCCGTCGCGGCCTTCGCGGGAGGTGTTTTCTTGGCGGCCGGGGCCTTGGGCTTGCGCGGCTCGAATTCAAAGGTGACTTTTGCGCCTTCCAGCTTGAGGTAGGCCGAGAAAGGCTTGCCCTTCTTCGAGATGAAACGCGGCAAGAGGTCGCTCTTGCCTTCGCGGAAGATCTTCACGGCTTGCTCCGGCGGGATGGCGCGCTGGCAGATGCTCTTGCCCATGCGGATGGGTTTCGCGCCCGCCTTCGGAGGCACGCATAGATACGCGGTCTCCGTTTCATAGAGCGCGCCTTGAGGGGTGTCGCCGAGGGCCTTGGCCTGGGTGAGGTCGACCGCCTTGCCGCCGCCTTCGCCGCCCTCGTCATCCTCGAAGTCGAACTTCTGTTTCCACTCGGTCTTCTCATTGAGAATGATCTCGGCGTTGAACGCGCGGCCGAGCTTGCTGCGGAAACCCTCCAGCGGGCCCACGCGGCCTTCGTTGATCAGCTTGGCGACTTCCTCGCGCTCGAATTCCCGGCCGCTCATCGTTTTCCACACGATCAGTTTGCACTCGGGATTCGTGCACTCATACGCCTTGAAGCTCTCCTTGAAAGTGCCGTTGCCGCATTTCGGGCACTTGGCCGCAATGCTCTTGTAGTCGCCGCGCACTTCCTGCCCCATGCCGCCGCGCACCTTGCTCACGATCTCGGTCGTGAGGCCGCGGATTTCCGTCATGAACGTCGCGCGAGAGAGTTCCCCACGTTCCATCTGCCGAAGCTTGTGCTCCCATTCGCCGGTCAATTCGGGCTTGGTCAGCGCCTCGGCATGCAGGTTGCGCAGCAGCACGATGAGCGAAATCCCCTTGGCCGTGACAATGAGGTCGCGCCCCTGGCGGATGAGGTAACCCTCGTAAAGCAGGCCTTCGATGACCTGGGCGCGCGTGGCGGGCGTGCCGAGGCCGCGCTCGGCCATGGCTTCGCGCAGCTCTTCGTCGTCCACCAGTTTGCCCGCGCCTTCCATGGCGGAGAGGAGCGTGGCTTCGTTGTAGCGCGGTGGCGGCTTGGTGATGTTTTCCTTCACCTCGATCGCCTCGGTCTTCACGCCCTCGCCGGGGCGAATGGCGCAGATGGCCTTGTCGTTCTCACCTTCGCCCTCGGCCTGGCGGCCGTAGACAGCCAGCCAGCCCGGATCGATGATAATCTTGCCGTCGGTCTTGAACTTCTCGTTTTCGACGGTGGTGATGCGCGTCGTGACTTCGAATTGCGCGGCCGGGTAGAACACCGCGATGAAGCGCCGGGCGACGAGATCGTAAATCTTTTGCTCCGTTTCGCTCAAGCCATGCGGCACGGTGCCCGTCGGCACGATGGCAAAGTGATCGCTCACCTTGGCGTTGTTGAAGATGCGCTTGTTCGGGCGCACGTAGCCTTGCTGGAGCGCCTTGTTGGCATGCACCGAGAGCGAGCGATCCTGAAAACTACCCATGACCTGCTTCGCCGTGGCCACGTGGTCTTCCGGCAGATAGCGGGAATCCGTTCGGGGATAGGTCAGCGCCTTGTGCTTCTCGTAAAGCGCCTGCGCGAGCTGGAGGGTCATCTTAGCCGGGAAGCCGTGGCGCCCGTTGGCCTCGCGCTGAAGAGTGGTGAGATCGTAGAGGAGGGGAGGCGCCTGGGTCGTGGGCTTCTTCTCTTCCTCGACGGTGCCGGGCTTGCCTTCGCACTTGGCCTTGATGGCGTCGGCTTTGGCCTGGTCCCAGATGCGCTCGGCACGCGAGTCCTCATCGCCGGCTTTCTTGAAAGCGGGGTCGAACCATCGACCGCGATAGCTTCCGGCCTCCACGCCGAAATCGCCGAAGACCTCCCAATATGGACGCGGCTCGAAAGCGCGGATCTTTTCCTCGCGCTCCACCAGGATGGCGAGCGTGGGCGTCTGGACGCGGCCGGCCGTCGTCTTGGAGAAGCCGCCGCCTTGCGAATTGAAGGCCGTCAGGGCGCGCGTGGAATTGATTCCGACCAGCCAGTCGGATTCGCTGCGGGAGGTGGCGGCATCCGAGAGCGGCTGCATGTCCTGGTCGCTGCGCAATTGGCTGAACGCCGTGCGGATGGCCTCGGGCGTCATGGACTGGAGCCAGAGGCGCTGGATGGGCTGCTTGGCGCCGGTGGCCCGCACGATGTTGCGGAAAATCAGCTCGCCTTCGCGGCCGGCGTCACAGGCATTGATCAGGGCGGAAACATCCTTGCGCTTGATCAGCCGGCGCAGCACCGCAAGCCGATTGGCGTTCTTCTCGATTGGGGCGAGGGAGAAATGCGAAGGCAGGTGCGGCAGCTTCTCCATCGTCCACTTGCCGCGCTTGATCTCCTCCTCCTCCGGGACGGCCAGCTCGAGCAGATGGCCGACGGCCGACGAGATGACATACCGGTCGTTTTCGTAGTAGTCGCCGTCCTTCTTCACACCAAGGGCCTTCGCCAGATCGGTGGCGACACTGGGTTTTTCGGCGATGACGAGTGTTTTGGACATTGGGACGGGCGGGGGCGCTTAAAGCTTCACGAATTGCTGGCCGGGGAGTTGCTTCACCCGCCTTTTCATTTCGAGGGCGAGCAACGTGGACGCCACTTTAGGCATCGGCAAGCCCGATTTTGTCACGATATCGTCCAAAGGGGTCTCGCTCACATCGATATTAGACAGCACGGCTTGTTCCTCCGGGGAGAGGGGAGCCGTGTTAGCCGCGGCCTGTGATTTTCGTGGTTCAGGGAAGAGCGCGTAGAGGTCGTCGAGCACGTCGCTCGCCCCTGTGACGAGCTTCGCCCCCTGCTGGATGAGCCGGTTCGAACCTGCCGCCGTGGGGCGATCGATCTGCCCCGGCACGGCATAAACCAGCCGCCCCTGTTCCAGGGCCTGGCCGGCGGTGATCAGGGCGCCACTCTTCAATCCGGCCTCGACGACGAGCAGGCCGCAGCCCCAGCCGGCGACGATTCGGTTGCGATAGGGAAAGGTTTCCCGGCTGGGTGGAAAAGTCATCGGGAACTCGGTCACGACCGCCCCGGACGCCGCGATTTTTTCCGCCAGCCCCATATTTTCCGGCGGATACAGGTCCATGAGGCCGGACCCGATCACCGCGACCGTGCGGCCCTGCGCGGCGAGCGCGCCCTGATGCGCCGCGGTGTCGATGCCGCGAGCCAGGCCGCTCACCACCGTAAGCCCGGCGTAAGCCAGTTGATACGAGAGCTTCTTCGCGCATTCGAGGCCGTAGTGGCTGGTTTGCCGGGACCCGACCACGCTGATCGCCCGATGGTCGCGTTCCGTGAGCGTTCCCCAGACGTAGAGGACGATCGGTGGGTTGTGGATCTCGCGCAGGGGTTTGGGATATTCGGGCGATTCCTGGGTGACGATCGTGGCACCGAACTCCTTGATGCGGGCCATTTCCCCTGCAAGGTCGATCGTCTTTTCCCAAGTGGCGATTGCGTCCGCCACCTCCCGCCCGACGCCTTCGACGGCCCGCAAGGCGCTGGCCCCGGCCTTCAAAATCTCCACCGGAGTCTCGAAGGCCTCCAGCAAGCGGCGCATCCGCACGGGCCCGAGATTGGGCACCATGTTCAATGCGACGCAGGCCTCGGTGAAAGTCATGCGCGGAAGCTGAGAAGGGGAGGCGGGGTTGTCAAACTGGGAAGTGTTTGGGATGGGACTAAGCGGCCCATGGGGCCAATGTCAGACCAAGACCGAGCGTGTTCCGAACTGGCTGGTCAGAATGAGTATTTACGCCGAAGGCGTTCAATATGTCAGCCCAGGGTTGCCGAGCTTGCGAGGCTACCCTGGGTTTCAGGCGCGAAGCGCCAACCCTGTATGGGTTTCACCCCGTGTGCGTAAGGCAGCACCAGTGATTCGGAGCCGGGACCAGGGTCCAATCGGAGGAGTCCTCTGGAACCCGCCTGATAATTGCCTCGCAATCTTAAAAGGATTGAATCGCTCTGGCGGTGTAGGACTGAGGCATGGTGGAGGGCAAGGAGTTGATCAAACTGAACAGCACCGCCGCATTTGATACGCTCGCCAAGAGGGCCATCAAGATCACGCCCAAGGCGGCTGCGAAGTAGGCCGCCGTCCCGCTATTCCGCCCGCCAGTATTCGGGCAGGTTGGGTTTGGTGTCCCGCAGGATTTGGAGCACGGCTTCCCGATCGTCCGGCGAGAGGTTCGCCCATTCGCGGCTCGTGTCCTGCCCCGTGAGGATGTTGTAGAGTCTCTGCAGCAGTTCAGAGTGCATCGGCTCCGGCATCGCGTCGAAGGCCGGATCGTAGACGAGGAAAGAGCATGGATACTTGAAAAGCCGGGTCCGCAGATCGAGGTCGCGGAGGCTGCGCCCCAAGTGGTCGCGCGGGCCCATTTTCTCAAAATCGGCGGCGTAGCTGGAGGTGCCGGCCACGGGCTCGGTGAGGCGGGCCTCCTCGGTCATCAGGAAATAGCGCAGGAACGCCGCTTCCTGCTCCTTCAGGTAGCGGATGTGTTGATAGCGCTCGAGCATGATCTGCGTCTCGTAGTTCAGGCGCGTGATGTAGTTGTGCATCTTCGCCTGGTGCTCGAGGACCATGAGCGCCACCACGTCGCTGCCGGGTTCCAGGTAGGGAGTGACATCGACGAGCGGACGCAGGTCACGCAGGTTTGTTTCCTGGTTCGCCGCCTCCGCCTGCGGTTCGGCGGGCTTGCCGGTCACCAGGTTGCCCCGGTGCATTTGCGCCCCGAGGGTTCCCGTCACGTACCAGCCGCCCCAGCGATCGGCCAGGGGAGTGCATTGATCGACCGTGGAGACCTCTTCGCCGGACCGGGGCTCGCCGTCGGGGTCGGTGCCCACGGATCGCAGGACATGCCCCGGCACACCCATCGTCCGCGGTCCCGAGTGGCACTGGAGGCAGGCGGCGTCGCGGACGAATTTCGGGTGGCGCAATTTCTCCTGTTCGAGGTGATAGAAAACCCCGCCGAGCTTGGGGTCCACGGCGCTGATCTCCAGCAGGGGCGCGCCGGGGATGTAGCCAATGTAGACGTCGTCGTTGAAATACAGCGCCCGCGGGGTGGCCGGGGTGATGAGCGCACGCTGGACGGAAGTCTTCGAGAAGACCAGCATTTGCGAGGACTTGGGGATGCCGAAGTATTTGAGCAGCGCGGGCAGATAGCCGTGCTCGATGTCGAACTCGAGCCGCACCTCGCCTCGCTCCAATTTCTCCTGCAAATCCGCCACCGGCCCACCCGCCGTGGCCTTGCTGTAAAAGATGGCTTCCTCGTCGTAGAGGATGGGGTGCGTCGCGCCCTGAAAATCCTCCGCCTGGGCGCATGGGGCGGAGATGATCGACAGGAGGAGCAGCAGCAGGCGGGGGCGCATGGGGGACGATTTGATAGCCCGGCAATGCGCGTCGGTCTACTCCGGAGGTGCAGTTTGAAACTGTTGCGTGGAGTTTTGGGATAGGTTGCGACCAGTGGGGCGCGTTCCCCCTGCCGTCATTCTGAGCGAAGCGAAGAACCTCTGATCTCTTCCTGCATCTGAAAGCTCGCTGGTGAAGGAAGGCAGAGATCGGCTCGCCCGAAAGGCACCGGACTCCACCAGCACCTCATCTGCCGCCTCGCAGGTTCTTCGTTTCTCAGAGTGACGGTACCGGGGAGCCCGCCAAATGGCACGAGCGCAGCGTGGCTTTGAAATCTTTGCTCAAATATCCCATCTCTGCGCCTCCGCGTCTTTGCGTTTCAATTTCTTCCCGCCATCGACGGCGCGCGGCTTGCGCCCGCGCGCCTGAAGCGCGATAACCGGCCATGCGTTCATTCCTCCTGACCGGCCTCTTCGTCGCGAGCTTGCTGCCAGCCGGTGCGACCGATCTTCCCGGCCAGCGCCCCGACGGCTCCGTCCTGCTGCCGAACCAGTGGAGTCTCCGTCCTGTGGGGCAGCAGATTGCCGTGGGCGATTTTCCCGTGAACATCGCCCTGCACCCCGGCGGAAAATATGCCGCCGTGCTGCACTGCGGCCACGGCCAGCATGAGGTCGTGATTCTCGATCTGGCGGCTCATGCCATCGCTTCCCGAACGAATGTGGCCGAAGCCTTCTATGGCCTGGCGTTCTCGAAGGACGGCGCCCGGCTGCTCTGTTCCGGGGCTTCCGAGGAAGTCGTCCATGAATTCCAATTTGCCGGCGGGAAGCTGAGTGATCCCTCCACCCACTGGCTGCGCGATGTGAAACAGCGGGGCATTCCCTGCGGCATCGCAATCACTTCCAGCGGTCTCCACATTTACGTTGCCAATCTCTGGGGGCAGAGTCTTTCGCGCATCAGCGTGGTCACCAGTGGAACCGGGGTCACTGACCTCTCGCTCCTGCCCGAGGGCACGGCGGCTCCCGAAGCGCCCGTGATTCCGCCGACAACAGACGATCCGTCGATCACCAAGCGCGCGAATCAATTGCTCGAAACCACCGATCCCAAGGCGCCATTTCCGTACGCCTGCGTCCTCGATGAAAAGCGCGACCGACTTTATGTGTCGCTCTGGGGGCAGGCCAGTGTGGCGGTCATCGACACCAAAACCTTCACGGTCAGCGCACGGTGGGCGACGGAGGAGCACCCAAACGAGATGGTGCTGACCAGGGACGGCAAGCGCCTCTATGTCGCCAACGCCAATCGCAACACGGTCACCGTGCTCGACACCGCCGACGGGCGGACCGTGGAGACGCTTCTCGCGGAACAGACACCCAGCGCCCCGCCGGGCAACACTCCCAATGGCCTCGCGCTCAGCCCCGACGGCACGCGCCTTTTCGTGGCCAACGCCAATATCAACACCGTCGCCGTCTTCGATGTGGCGACGCCGGGGAAGGCGCGTTCGCTGGGGTTCATTCCCGTCGGTTGGTATCCGACGTGCGTGCGGGTGAGCAAGGACGGCCAGACGCTCTACGTGGCCAATGGCAAGGGGGAGACCTCCCGGCCCAATCCACTCGGGCCCGGCCCGGGAAAGAAGAATCCGCCCGGCGTGCACCAATACATCGGGGACCTGCTCAATGGGACGATCAGCATCATCCCGCTGCCGGCGGCGGACAAGTTTGAGGCGCAGATGAAGGCCTGGACCGCGCAGGCGTACCAGTGCCTGCCCGAGACCGAGCGCAAGCTGGCTGCGGCGCCGCTCGACGGAAACCCCATTCCTCGCAAGCCGGGTGATCCTTCGCCGATCAAATACGTGGTCTATATCATCAAGGAAAACCGCACCTACGACCAGGTGCTGGGCGATATGAAGGAAGGCAACGGCGAGCCCGCGCTCTGCCTGTTTCCGGATTCGATCACCCCGAACCATCACGCCCTGGCGCGCGAATTCGTGTTACTCGACAATCTCTACGTGGACGCCGAGGTGAGCGCGGATGGGCACGAGTGGTCGATGGGCGCCTACGCCACCGACTTCGTGGAAAAGCACTGGCCGCTCAGCTACGGCCACGACAAACGCAAGAAGTACCCGTATCCGAGCGAGGGCGGATTTCCCATCGCGACGCCGGTGGGAGGTTATCTATGGGACCGCGCGAAACAGGCGGGCGTGACGTATCGCAGCTACGGAGAATGGGTGGCCAATGGCAAGACGCCCGCCGATCCCGGCCGAGCCAAGACCAAGGCGCTGGAAGGTCACATCGATCCTCTCTTTCACGGCTTCGACACCGATTACCTCGATCAAAAGCGCGCCGACCGCTTTCTCGCGGAATTGGCCCGCTTCGAAGGGGAGGGCGAGATGCCGCGGCTTCAGATCGTGCGGATTCCCAATGACCACACCAGCGGCACAAGTCCCGGCAAGCACACGCCGGTCGCCCAGGTGGCGGACAACGATCTGGCGTTGGGCCGCGTGATTGAAGGATTGAGCAAGTCGAAGTTCTGGCCGCAGATGGCGGTCTTCGTCATCGAGGACGACGCCCAGAATGGTTCCGATCACGTGGACGCGCACCGCACGATCGCCTTTGCGATGAGCCCGTACATCCGCCACGGGACCGTGGACTCGACGATGTATTCCACGAGCAGCATGCTGCGCACGATGGAACTGATTCTGGGGCTGGCGCCGATGAGCCAGTTCGACGCCACCGCCATGCCGATGTACGCCAGCTTTCAGGCCACTCCCGACCTGAAGCCGTATGTCGCGCGCCCCGCAGGAGTGAGCCTGGAGGATCGCAATGCGAAGACGGCCTGGGGTGGCAAGGCCAGCCAGCGCATGGACTTTTCCAAGGAAGACGCGGCCGATGATTTCCTGCTGAACGAAGTCATCTGGCGCTCGGTGCGCGGGCCGGATTCCGCCATGCCCGCGCCGCACCGGGCGGCGTTTGTCTTCACGCAGAAGGCGAAGAAGAAAGACGACGACGACTGATCAGCGAGGATCAGCCCGCCTTCGCGGCGACACGGGTCAGCGTGGCCCGAAGCTCGGCCTTGAACTCGGGCTTGGTGATGCAGGTCAGGTGGCCGGCGCCCTCGATCACGTGCTCGGGAATTTCGGGTCGAAGCTGAAGCAATGGCGCCACATACAAGCGGCGACACGGGTCGCGGTCGCCCACGAGGACGGTGATGGGGGATTTAATCGCCTTCACTTGCGCCGCGGTCACGGCGAATTCCGTGAATCCGTGCATGAGTTCAGGGCTGGCGCCCAGGCGCCCGCCGCGCTGGCCGGTTTCCGCCCAGAATCCCTGGAGTGGGCTGCCCTCCTGCATCCATCCCATGCCGCCCAGCGTCGTGGAGCGGACGCGGGCAGGGTGAAGCACCGCGAGCTTGAGCGCGATCATGCCACCCATCGAGTAGCCAACAATGTGCGCGCTGGCGAGGTGCAGATGGTCCATGAGCCGGACGACGTCCTCCACCATCTGGACTCCATAGCTTCCCACGCCTGCGGGTTTGTCCGACTGGCCGTGTCCCCGGCAATCGAGGGCGATGACCTGATAGTTTTTGGCGACGTCGCCCGTGATGCCCGGCAGGCCCCAATTCATCCGGCCGCTCGAGTAGAGCCCGTGGATCAGGATGACCGGCTCGCCCTTGCCTTCCACTTCGTAATGGATCTTCACGCCGGCGGAGTCGAAATCGTCGGCGAATGTGGGCAGGGTGGGGAAGGCGAGAAGTGTGGCCAGGGCAAGGAGCGGTCGAATCATGGGAGCGTGAAAGGTCTGCTTGTAGGATGGGGAAAAGGGTATCGGCGGTTACATGAAATTTGTGACAGGTGATGCGAGTAGTCGCTCGCTATCTGGTGGCGGGCTTCACGGCTCGCGTGGCGATATACAGCGGCGTATAGCGATGCAGCGGCGTGGCTTCTTCCGACCAGCCGTCTTCGTAAAGACCCGCCAGCAGGAACCCCGCGGCCAATTGCCCGCCAAGCTGCGCGTTCAGCGAATGGCTGAACTCCGTGGCGTGCCCGCTTTTCACCCAGCGCTGTCTGGAGGCTGGATCGGGATTGGTGAGATCGGAGTAGGGGAGCGGATATTTCACGGTCAGCGGACCGCCCTTCAGGATATCGTCATGGTCAAACAGGTAGAAGAGTGGGTTCATGAATCCGGCCAGCAGCGCCCCGCCCGGACGCAGCACGCGAAAACATTCGGCCCACACGGGGCGGACATCTTCGACGAAGACATTGGAGACCGGATGGAAGATGAGATCGAAGCTCGCGTCGCGCAGCGCATCCAGTCGAGCCATGTCACCGCGGATACAGGTGAGCGGCAGCCCTTCCCGCTTCGCAACGAGTTGGTCTTTCGCCAGTTGCGCATCCGAGAGGTCATAGCTGGTGACCCGCGCGCCGGCGGCGGCGAGCACCGGCGCCTGCTGGCCGCCCCCGGAGGCGAGGCAGAGCACATCCCGTCCGCGGATGTCGCCCAACCACTCCCCGGGTACGGACAGGTTGAGTGTGAGGATGACCTGCCAATCGCCGGTGCGGGCGCGGGCGATTGTGCCGGGATCGACGGGAATACTCCACCGGCATTGGTCGCGATGCGCCGCATTCCAGTCCGCCCGGCTGCGTTCGAGGACATCGATGGGAGGAAGGTCGTCCGGCGTGGGCATGATGGCTGATAGCACAAGCGCACTGTGACTGACGAGATCGCCACAGAAATTTTCCTCCTCTGCGTTTGTTGGTCGCCTCCGCGACCACCCTTCGGGCTCCCTTGCGGGAGACCTCTCGCTCCGCTCGAGTCTGCGTTTAAAATTCCTCTCGGCCTCGAGTTTGCCCGGCTGGCGTTGCCTCCTCGCAACCAAAGACTTGCCGGAATGCCCGGGTGGGTCTTTGGTAGCGGCCCGTTTTTTCCTATGAAAGTCTCACTCAATTGGCTCCGCGAACTTGTCGATCTGCCGCCCACCGTTCCCGGGCTCGTGGATCTATTGACCCTGGCGGGCGTGGAGGTGGAAAGCGTCGAGACGCTCGGGGTGAATATCCCGAACGTCGTCGTCGCGCAGATTCGCGAGAGCGTGCAGCATCCGAATGCCGACCGGCTGAGCGTTTGCCAGGTGGATGACGGCACCGGGACTTCGCGGCAGATCGTCTGCGGGGCAAAGAACTACAAAGTCGGCGACAAGGTGCCGCTGGCCCTGCCCGGCGCGGTGCTCGGGCCGGATTTCAAGATCAAGGTGGGCAAGCTGCGCGGTGTGGAATCCAACGGCATGTTGTGCAGCGCGGAAGAGCTGGGCTTGCCGAAAGGTGAGGATGGCCTCCTGATCCTATCTCCGGATGCCAAAGTCGGCGCCCCGCTCGCGGACCTCTTTCCCGGCGACACCGTGCTCGATTTGGAAATCACGCCGAACCGGCCGGACCTCCTCAGCCACGTGGGGATTGCCCGCGAAATCGCGGCGCTCTCCGGCAAGGATTTCCGCATGCCCGATTTTCCGAAGGCCGTCGAGGGCTTCATGGCCAGCGCCGTCGATGTGGAGACGGCAGAGTGCGAACTCTACACCGCGCTCGAAATCTCGAACATCAAGGTGGGCCCGAGCCCGGAATGGCTGCGGCGCAAGCTCGAGGCGGTCGGGCTGCGCCCGATCAACAACATCGTGGATATCACCAACTACGTGATGCTCGAACTGGGGCAACCGCTGCACGCCTTTGATGCCGACAAACTCCAGGGAGACATTCGGGTGCGCTACGGCCGTGAGGGCGAGGAATTTCTGGCCCTGGACGGGCGCAGCTACCGACTCACTCCGCAGCAGATCGTGATTGCCGACGAGCAGAAGGCCCTGGCCATTGGCGGCGTGATGGGTGGTGAAGACAGCGGGGTGACCGAGGCCACGCAAAATATTCTACTCGAGAGCGCGCATTTCGATGGTGCAAATATTCGCCGGACATCCCGGGCATTGGGGCTCTCCAGCGATTCGAGTTACCGTTTCGAGCGCGGGGTGGACGTGGTGGGCGCCATGGTGGCATCCCATCGCGCCGCCGGGCTGATCCTGGAAATCGCGGGCGGCACCATCGGCGAGTTTGGTGTGGGTTTCGCCACGAATTCCCGGTTTGGCCTCGACCCCGCCGCCGCGCTGCACGAGAACGACGGGCCGGTCTTCACGAACACGGTTGCTCTCCGACCGGCACGCGTCACGAGCCTGCTCGGAACAGAAATTCCCGCGGAACGCATCGACGCGATTCTCTCCGGTTTTGGCCTTCGTCAGGCATCGGAAGGATGGGAAATTCCCTCCTTCCGACCGGACCTGATCCGCGAGATCGACTTGATCGAGGAGATCGCGCGGGTCGTGGGGCTCGGCGTGATCCCGTCGCGGGTGCAGGCGCAGTTTGCGCCCGCTTCGCCGTCGGACCGGGCCTATGACCGGGCGATGGCCTTGCGCCGGGCGCTGGTCGCGCAGGGCTTTGCCGAGGCGCGTACGCTCACGCTCATCAGCCAGAAACTGCCGGGCCTCACCTTCACGCATGGCAGCGCCGAGAATCTCCGCAGGGTAAAGAACCCGATGAATGACGACCAGGGTGTCCTGCGACCGAATCTTCTGCCTGGCTTGCTCCAGAGCCTGCGGGACAATGTCCGCGCGGGGGCGAAAACCGTCCGCTTGTTCGAAGTCGGGCGCGTTTTCTCCGCGCTCGCCCCGGAGGAATCCACGCACCTCGCGCTCGTCATGACGGGACCGATCGCGGAGCGCTCCTGGCGGGGAGGCGAGGGGAGCGAGGCCGATCTTTTTCATCTCAAGGGGATCGTTGCCGCCACCCTCGGAGCGGAGACGGAGTTCGTTCCGGACACCAATGCCGCCCTGGCGCTCGCGCTCATGATCAAGGTCGCGGGGCAGCCGGTCGGCTTCGCCGGGCAGCTCTGGCCGAAGGACGGACGCGCCCTCGACACCGAAGCCCCCGCGCTCTTCGCCGAGATCGATCTCGGCGCGTTACCCGCGCAATCCGCGGCGAAGTCGTACCGCGAGATTCCGCGCTTTCCGGCCACGGCGCGTGACATCGCGATGCTCGTGCCGCTGGCTTTATCGCACGGGGAGATCGTCTCCGTTTTACAAGCGGCGAAGGAACCGCTGCTGGTCGCTACGGAGTTGTTCGACGTCTTCGCCGATCCGAGCGGCGCGCGCATCCCCGCGGACAAAAAGTCGGTGGCATATTCGTTGACATATCGCAGTACCGAACGGACACTCACCGCCGACGAAGTGAACGCCGCGCACGCGCGGTTGAAGGAGCGTTTGAAAACGACGCTACCGGTCACGCTTCGCGAATGATCTTTCCCATTTTACAGCAGCCCGTGCGGGCTCGAAATCCCAGGATTTCCGTGGTCCCGCGCTCATCGTTCATTGATCGAAAAGGCTGCTCTCAATTGCCCTGCTGTGTACGACCAAAGGGTGGAAATCCCGATCCGGTATTAACATAAACTCAGGAGGCCGGGGTGGGCTGGTTGAAGTCATGCCTTCATTGGAAGACTGAGGCCCGTCCCAGGTCATCCGCCCGTTAACCTTTGGGGGAACGTGGAACTCCGCCTGGACGGCACGTGTGGGGCATCTCTCTGGCGCTCCGGAAAGGCGACTGCTGACGTCGCTCCGGGGCGCCATTTTCTTTTCGGGGTGAGTTGGATTTTTTAGGTGAACTCAGCTGGTGGTGGGCGAGAGGTCAGAAGACGGAGGTCAGAGGTCAGGGAGCACGTTCGCGGCGTGGTTGGTGAAATGAGGACTGTTTCGATTCCCTCCCAAAGACCCAGCTTGGGCGCGCACTTGGCTGCAAAGCTCCAGCTTCGACGGTGTGGCTCTTCAGTGCTATTCTGCAACGGATAGATGCGCTATTTCAGCAGGGTGCGACTGTTCCTCATCTGCTTTTTCGGGCTGCTTGCCGGCTTGCCGGCACGGGGAGAGGATTTGCTGCCGGCGGTGCAGCGGGAATTGCGGGCACGGAAGTTTTATTTCGGCGAGATCGATGCGCGGGCTTCGATGGAAACGACGGCCGCGATCAAAAGGTTTCAAACATCCAAAGGGATCGACAGCACCGGGCAACTCGACGGTGAAACGATCCGGGCGTTGGGTTTGCCCGTACCCAAGGGGAGGGAGAATGCCGAGGAAATGCGTTCCCTTGAGGCGTGCAGCGCATGCGTCCTTCAGTATTTGCAGGCGCGGGAGGGTGACCAATGGGAACCCGTCGCCGCGACTCTCGGTGACCAGATCAGCTTCTATTCCGAAGAGGGTTTGAAGCGGGACGCCTTACGGGAAATCGTGGCCAAAGAAAACCTGCGCTGGCCTCATCGCAAATACACGATGCTTAACCGAATCGCCTCGCTGCATCCGGAGGATCGTGAAATGGGGCAAGTCACCGTGCGCGTCCATACCCGTGTGGAAGACGCCGGCCACCGCGAACGCGTGGAGACGGAGGACCTGGTCTTTCGCCTGCGCAAAAATGAGGATGGATGGAAAATCATCGCCGTAAAACTGCTGGAGTAGTGCGGGCGCGCTGATGATTCTGGGGATCTGATGCGCGTTCGTACGGCAATTCTCCTTCTCTTGCTCCTCGCGGGCGCGGCTTTTCTGTCCGGATTGTTCACGATGCGCCGCTTTGGCGAGGATCAATTCGCGGCCGCCATCGAGCTTCGGAAAAGTGATTGGCGGAAGGCGGTCGTCCATTTTCTGGAGGGCCAGCGGGAAAAATTGAACCTCCTCATCAAGCAGCACGATTCGGAAGAAGCGGACGAAGCGCCGCAGGAGAGCACTTTAAGGGTGCTGGCTCGGAACGACCGCGAATGGGCAAAACGCGTGTGGGATGACACGACGCGGAAGAATTTGCGGAGTTTTGATGCCACCGTCGTGTGGATTTTCCGGGCCGATGGTTCGCTCTTCTATACCCTGGCCAATGCGGAGGAGGAGAGGCTGGCCTCCTTGCCGGCGGCGCTCGAATCGGTGCCGAATTTATTCGCGCGGGAAAAGCCGCCCCATTTCTACTTCGCTTTGGATGCCGGTCCGGTGGACGGAAAACACCGCCGCGTGGTCGAGGTCCGTGGGCTGCCGATTCGCCTGCCTAACGATTCGGAAGGCAAAACTCCACCTCAAGGTTACTTTCTCGCGGGCCGAATTTGGGGCGGTGAAATGCTGAAAGAATTGCCCATGCTCTCGGACGGCGATGACGTGGTGATCCTGGGTTCCGAGGAAGAGATTCCGCGGGAGACGAGTCAAAGCGCCATGCAATATGAGGAGGATCTGAGGGACTGGAAAGGGAGCAATATTGCGAAGCTGGTGATCACCAATCGTTCGCCGGCCCTGGCGACGATCGAAACGCAAGGAGGTGCGCTTTTCAGGGCGTTGCTCATCGGCACGCTGGCGCTTTTCGCGGTGCTCTTTTTCGTGCTTCTTCGATCCATCGTCCGCCCATTGCGCATGATGATCAACGCGTTGCATTGCGAGGATGTGAAGCGGCTCGAGGTGATGGGAAAACAGAAGGCGGAGTTTGGGGAATTGGCGCGGTTGATCGTCGCATTCTTCGAACAGCAGGTTGCGCTGACCGGTGAAATGCTCGAGAGGATTGCCGCCGAAAAGGCGTTGCGCGAGAGTGAGGAGATGCTGCGCCATTCGCAGAAAATGGAAGCGGTCGGACGCCTGGCGGGAGGTGTGGCGCACGATTTCAACAACCTGCTCACGGCGATCATCGGCTATGCGGATTTGCTGCGGACGCGGCTGGCGGATGATGCCGCTTCCCGTCAATCCGCCGATCTGATTCATCAGGCGGGCGAGCAAGCCGCCGGGCTTACGCGGCAACTCCTCGCTTTCAGCCGCAAACAACTACTCCAACCCAGGGTGATCGACCTGAACAGGATCGTCACCAATCTGCACCGGTTGCTGCAGCGGATCATCGGCGAGCACATCGAAATCCAGACCGCGCCCGAGGCCTCGCCCGCGTGTGTGAAAGCGGACCCGGGGCAGATCGAACAGGTCATTGTCAATCTCGGGGTCAATGCCCGCGACGCCATGCCACGCGGCGGGCGACTGATGATTCGCACTCTCAACGTGGAACTGGGACCCGAGGCGCCGGCTGGCGAACTCGCCGCGGGCGCCTACATCGCGCTCGAAGTGACGGACACAGGCGAAGGCATGGACGAGGAAACGAGGAAGCGGATTTTCGAGCCCTTCTTCACCACGAAGGGACCGGGCAAGGGGACGGGATTGGGACTGGCGACGGTCTACGGAATCGTGCGGCAAAGTCAGGGCGGAATCGTGGTCGAGAGCGAGAAGGGGAAGGGGAGCACCTTTCGCATCCTTTTGCCGCGGGTGGACGAAGCGGTGGAGATGGCGGACACCGTCGCGGTGGCCGCTCCGCGCGCGGCGGGTGGCGAGACCATCCTGATCGTCGAGGATGAGGAGATCGTGCGCGAACTGGTCTGCGAGATTTTGCGCGCCGATGGGTACAAGGTGCTGGCGACGGATCGCGGGAGTGAGGCGGCGCGCCTGGCGGGCGAGGAAAAGGGCCGGATCGATTTGTTGATCAGCGACGTGGTGATGCCGGAGATGAACGGCGGCGAGGTGGCGCGCTGCGTGCGCGAGGTGGCGCCGAGGGTGCGAGTCCTTTTTGTTTCCGGGTATTCCGAGAATGACATGGCGGACCAGGGCCTGGAGGCCCTGGCGTTTCAGGTGCTGCAAAAGCCGTTCACGCCTTCGGTCCTGGCGGCGAAGGTGCGGGAGGTGTTGCAGGGGGAGGCCGGCGGCGTGGAAAAGAGCGTTGGCTCATGATCCGCATCGACAGGGAAATCGGGTTGGGCGGGTGGAGGAGGATGAAGCGTGATTTGCGGAGTTATGGAGTGCGGTGACTTGTCACCGCTTTGGATTGGCGCGGAGCGCCGCGGGGGCCACGGATGCCATCATCACCCTTGAATACAACGCGATTGCCGCTTCACCAGCGCGGCTCCGCCGCAAACCAAAGCGGCGATAAATCGCACGCACTCCACACGCAGGCGATGAGCGAAACGCATTCTCAATGCGCGCACTGCAAATGGCTCATCACCGATTCTGCCTTGCCAGCGCGGCGTCGATCTCCGTCTCCAATGGTTTCAGACGTTCGGCGCGCGACCTGGGGGGGGTCGCCTGCTGCGCGGCGATGTTGCTCACTTTCAGCCGGTAGACGCGAGCCCGGCTGGCCGTGGCGTCGGTGGGGCTGCGCTGTTCGAGTCGATCTACTTTTTCCAGGAGGCTGGCTTCATACGATCGCAAATCCTTCTCATCCTGACTCTGCCGTGCCTGAGCCGCGCCCAGGCTCTTCGTGGCTGTTTCGCCGCGGCTTTCCAGGGCCGCTCCTTGCGCGTTTTCGCGATTGAGTTCGGTCTCCGCTCGCGCCACACGGGTTTGCCTTTGCTCCTTGCGTTCCCGGGCCTTGCTTTCGCTCCAGCCGAAAAGCCCGCCCTGGCGCGGATCGCCCGTGGTCTCGCACGCCGTCAGGGCCGCGAGGGCGATGGCGGGCGCCGCCCATCCGGCGCGCGGCTTCATTTTTTATCCAGCTTTTCGGTGATCGAGACGAGCCGGGCGCGCTGGCGCAGTAACTCGGCGCGCTCTTCGGCCAGGCGGTTGATCTCCGCTTCCAATTCCGGGCCGCGTGCATCCGCGGACGCGCCTTTGAGCACGGCTTTATGAGCGTTGATCGTTTCCTGCCAGGAACGTTCCGCGCGATCCGTTTCGGCGATCTTGCTGGAGACGCTGGTCCGTAAATCAAATTCCTGGACGGTCGGCCCGGCGGAGCGATCGGCGGCCAGGACAGCCGCCAGTTGCTGCTCCTTCGCCGAGACGAGTTCCCGCAGCTTGGCGTTGTAGGCGCGGCGTCCTTCGATCTGATTATTCAGGCCCGCCAGTTGTGAATCCAAGGCGCTCTCTTTTTGCGCGTAGCCTTCCTTCTTTTTCGCCTGGGCATCGCCGACCGCGGCCCCCGCGACCGTCCCGACTGCCGCACCCACGGCGGCTCCCGCCAGCGCACCATTGGCATTCTTCTTCGCCAGCGCTCCAACGCCAGCGCCGACGGCTGCACCCGCCGCCGCCCCGGTGACGGCGCCTTCCGCGCGCGTCCGATCGCTGTCGTTCTTGATATTCGTGCAACTGGCGAAGGCGACGAGGAGTGTGGAGGTGACGGCCGCTCGAACCCGTCGAGGGAGGAAATAGGAATTCATCTTTGGCTGGGCGATTTTGCGGTCGAAAGACGATGGCCTGCGAGACAAATATTAATTTCGCCAGACCTGAATTTCCGCTTCATCTCGCGCCGCACCCGCGTAATGTCCGCGCCACCATGCGCGCAATTCTTGCCCTCGAAGACGGACGTTACTTTTCCGGAGAATCATTTGGCGCGACCGGTTCCACGGTCGGCGAAGTGTGTTTTAACACGTCGATGACCGGCTACCAGGAGGTGCTCACGGACCCTTCCTACCGCGGCCAGATCGTGGCCATGACCGCGCCGCAGATCGGCAATTACGGGGTCAATGGCCTCGACGATGAAAGCGAAGCCGTGCACGTGCGCGGCTATGTGATCGAGGAATTGAGCCCGGTGGCCAGCAATTGGCGCTCACGCGGGACGCTCGATGACTATCTGAAACACTGGAAAGTGCCGGGCATCCAGGGCGTGGATACGCGGGCGCTCACCAAGCACCTGCGGTCGCGCGGCGCCATGCAGGGCTGCCTCACGACCGAGGACATTTCACCCGAGGAAGCCGTGGCGCGGGCCAAGGCCGCGCCCCCCATGGCTGGCTCCGACTTCGTCAAGGAAGTGACGCCAAAGGCCGCGTATGCCTGGGACCCCAGCGACCGGGAGAGCCGGGCCTGGACGATCGTCAAAGGCGACGGCGCGGCGACCGCGGTCACCGAGGATGGCGAGGTCTTTCAGAAGCTCCCGCCGGTGAAGCATCACATCGTGGCTTATGACTATGGGATGAAGCGCAATATCTTGCGCCGCTTGCGCCAGGAAGGCTTCCAGGTGCAGGTGGTCCCGGCGGACACCAGCGCCGAGGATGTGCTGGCGCTGAAACCGGAAGGGGTGTTCCTGTCGAACGGTCCCGGCGATCCAGCGGCGCTGACCTATGTGCATAAAAACCTGCGTGGGCTCATGGGCAAGACGCCGATCTTCGGCATCTGCCTCGGACACCAGATGCTCGGCTACGCCTTCGGCGGAAAGACCTTCAAGCTGAAGTTCGGCCATCGTGGAGGAAATCAGCCGGTGCAGGACCTTGCCACGGGGAAGGTCACGATCACATCGCAGAACCATGGATTCGCCGTGGATGCGGATTCGCTGCCCCCGGAAGTCGAGGTGACGCACATCAACCTGAACGACCAGACGGTCGAGGGGCTGCGGCACAAATCGCTGCCCATTTTCAGCGTGCAGTACCATCCGGAAGCGGCGCCCGGGCCGAACGACGCCAGCTATTTTTTTAATCAGTTCGCCAAACTCATTGAAACGCAAGGGTGATCCCGGTAGTTTCCGCACGCCATGCCCCAGCTCCTCGTTTCCCTCCCCGATTCCGGCGAAACCACTCATGATCTCACGGAAGCGCTGATCACCATCGGCCGCATTTCGGAAAACACGCTTCAGATCGAGGACGTCTCGGTGTCCAGCCGCCACGCCCAACTGACCCTGGACGATGGAGGCGATTACATCCTGCGCGACGTGGGTTCGACCAATGGTACGGAGTTGAACGGCAAGGAATTGGCGCCGGAGACCGATCACAAGTTGCAGGACGGGGACAAGGTGCGCTTCGGCAAGATCGACACGAAGTACAAGTCGGAGAATGCGGCGGAAGCGCGTCCGCTTCCCGAGGCGGAGGAAGTGGCGGCGGTCGTGGGAGAGAAGAGCGCACGCCCGGCGGATTTCGCGAACGCATCCCCCTTCCAGACCAAGAAGAAGAAGAAGGATCCCGCGGGTGCCATCATCATTGCCTTGGCGGTGGTGGCGGTGCTGGCGTTTGGCTACGCCATCTTTCAGGTATTTTCCATTCAGGCGCCGGCGCTCTAGGCGGGCGTGACGGGGCTTCCCACGATTGTTTGTCCGCGACGCGTCTTTGCGGGTGTGAAGGCGGATCCGCACGCGGAAGCCTGGCAGGGATTGCCGGTCGAAGAGTTGCGGGATGCGATCACCAGCGCCGGGCCGAAGCAAGCCACGACGGTCAAGGCCGCTTGGGATGGCTCGGAACTGCGCGTTCTCTTTGAAATTACCGATGAGCACATCTGGGCGACCCAGACCCAGCGTGACGGGCCGCTGTGGGAGGAAGAGGTGGTTGAGGTGTTCCTCGACCCCGTCGGGGATCTGGAGGCTTATTTCGAATTCGAAGTCAATCCGCTGAATACCGTGCTCGATCTCGTGGCGCGGAAAAACCGGAGTGGCTATGCGAAGAACTTTTGCTGGCAGTGTGAAGGCTTGCGCACGGCCGTGAGGCGCCATGGTGGCGGATGGTGCGCGGAGTGGGCGTTCCCTTTCGCTTCCATGGTGCCGGAACCACCGGTGGAAGGCTCGCGCTGGCGGGTCAATTTCTGCCGCATCGATCGCCCGCCGGGAGTCGACCGGGAACTCACCGCCTGGTCGCCACCGGGACGGGGGAGCTTCCACACGCCAGAGCGATTCGGGTTCCTCGAATTCGCCGCGTGAGCATTAGGAGGAAATGGCACGTCGCTCCTTGGGCTACCGCCAGTTCGCGGCGCATTCATGGCAATCCGCGAGTTTTCGGCCCCGCGCCGCAAGTTTGAATTGTCCGCCATGCGGGGCGCTGTTACCAAGAACCTCTTTTCACTTTCTGACCATCACCCCATGAGCACCAACAACGAGTCCCAGCTTCAAGAGAATCGCATTTTCAAGCCCAACAAGGAATT
>Ga0070658_10001178_pt1 | contig 22357 bp, 21 predicted proteins | sample KBSC13metaG_FD_64664 | JGI IMG/M metagenome (GOLD analysis project Ga0070658, IMG submission 64664) | Corn rhizosphere microbial communities from Kellogg Biological Station, Michigan, USA - KBS C1-3 metaG | ecosystem: Host-associated > Plants > Roots > Rhizosphere > Soil ...
CGACCTGCGCGCCGCCGACGGCGACACTTGGAAAGGCAAGCTCTACCCCGCCGGCCTCTACATCTTCAAAACCGAGGAAGGCGTGGAACACACCATGCGCGCGTATGCGACGAACTCCGATGTGGCCCTGGCGAAATCGGCGGTGAAGGGGGAGTAGCCTCGGAGGGACGCGCTCCCGCGCGTTCCGTCACTTCATTCCCGCGCCGCGTGGCGGTGGAGTCTTGGGGTGTTCGAGTAATCAGTGATGGAGTGATGTAAAAACCAGTTACCGAGTGACGAGCGCTTCTGCTATCTGACGCGCTCCCCCAACCCGTCATCCTGTGCGAAGCGAGGAACCTGCGAGGCGGCGGATGAGGGGCTGGTGGAGGCCGGTGCCTTTTGGGCGAGCCGATCTCTGCCTTTCCTCACCAGCGAGGTGTCAGATGCCGGAAGACATCAACTCGCCCGAAAGGCACCGGCTCCCGCTTGTCCCATACGGCCACCACCTCGGAGGTTCTTCGTTCCCAGAATGACGGGGACGGGGCGTCCGCCAGATGGCATCAAGCGTAGGCGTTTCCATCGTGACGAACGATCTTCATGATTTTTCCGCCCGGTTCCGCCACGAAGCCCACAACATCTCCACCTGCACCACATCCTCCCGAATCCGATCCAGGAGGCGGTAACCCAGGACGGTGCGAAGTTCTTCGTGAGGGAGGTTGGTGGTGAGGATGGTGGGGCGGCGTTTGTCGTGGCGATGGGAAAGGATTTGGTAGAGGAGCGATTCTTCGTCGCGGCCACCGCCGCTCACGCCAAGGTCGTCGATCACCAGGACCTCGGCGTCCTGCCATGCGGCGATGACGTCCTGCGTGGTGTGGGTCTGGTAGCTGGCGCGCAGGGCGGTCATGAGGCCGGTGTGCTCGATCCAGAGGCCGCTGCCGCGGGCTTTGAGCGCGGCAGCGCTGAGGTGGCCTTTGCCGGTGCCGGGGGAACCGATGAGGATGAGGAAATTGCCGCCGCGCGCGGACCAGTCTTTCACCAGGCGGAGGGCTTCCTTGTGGCTGGTGGTGGCGGTTTCGTAGGTCGCGAAGGTGGCGTCGAGGACCCGCTCGGGTACTCCGCGGCGCGACCAGTAGCGGCGGCGGCGCTCGCGCAACCGGTCCGCTTCGCAGCGCGGACAGCGCGCGTAGGCGGGCTCGAAAATCTCGGCGGCGGCGTGGGTGTCGTTCGGAGCGGATTTGTGTGCGCTGTGATCGGGAGGAAGGGGACGATGAAGAGGGAGAGGGAGAGGTTCCCGGCGGCGCTCGCGCGTGCGCTGGCAGGTGAGTTCGAAATGAATGGGGCACGCAATTTCGGGATGGTGCTCGCACGGGATGGAGGGCGGCGCGGTGGCGATGCGACGGCGCATTTCGTCCTCGAATTGCGCGCTTTTCTTCTGGAGGCGCTCGAAGACCGCCAGGGCCGGGGGCATCACCTCAGCGACGCTCAGTACGCGGTCGGGGACGGACGGAAGCAGGCTCTCGCGCCGCTCGAGCTCGGTGGCATGACCGGCTTCTTCGAGGCGCTGACGGCGGCGCTCGATCTCGGAGTTGAGCGAGAGGAGTTCTGGCGTGGGGACGTGTTTCATCGGGGGCGGGTTCATAGCTTTTCTCCAGCGACGTAGACCGGAGGTGTGGCCCCGGCACGGCGCGGTGGGGCGTAGCCGCCGGAGTTGTGCGTGGGCGCGGGTGTGCAGGACCGCCGGGCTTGGTTGGACACCCATTTGTGGCCGTAGCTCGTGAGGTGGGCCTGCCAGTTGCGGATCGGGTTGCCGTCGCGGTCGGTGTAGTGGCCGGTGGCGGCGAGTGGGCGGGCTTCGCATTCGTGCCACCAGATATGCGCGACCTCGGCGGAGATTCCGGCACTGGGCGCGAAGGCTTTGGCACGATCGAGGGTCGGCGGGGTGAAGAGGACGGTGGCGACAGCCCGAGCGAGCGATGCGGAAGATTCCGTGGATGGTCGTGGGGACGTTCGCGGTTCGGACGCCGGGAGCGGATGAGCGGGATGGCGGGCATCGCGATCCTCATGGCCGTTCAAGGCTTCGAGGTTCAGTGCATTCGTCCACTCGACAGCGCCCTCGCCCCTCGCCGCGTCGAGCGGCGCAGCCGCTGCGGCCTGCGGCGACGCGGCGAAGGGAGGTGGCGGAATGTGGGCGGGGATTGTGGGGAGGAGGTCTGTACTCTCCTCTTCTCTTCTCTTCTCTGGTAACGCTTTTTGTAACGCAAAGTGCGTTACAGGTTCCGGGGCCGTTCGCGTTTCCCTCGGTGGTGACGAGGGCGACGGTGTGGATGTGGGCGGGGCGTTTCGCTGGCGGTGATTGGCGATGCGCCGGTTGGTTTCGGCGCGTTTCTTGGCGGTGATGCCGTTGTGCCGCTCGAAGTTGGGGAAGGTCAGGGCGCCGTCTTCGCCGGCGAGCCAGCCGACGCGGCGCATGGCTTCCGCAAAGCCGGGGCGGCCCGCAAGCCGGTCGATGAAGGCGGCGGTGATGCGCAGCGCTTCGCCGCCGAGGCTGTTCTGATCGGCCCACACCCACACGCGCAGGAGTTTGCCGAGCATTTCATCCTGGTCCGCGCTCAGGAGCGCGGCCATTTGGACGACCTCCGGTTTATCGGGAGTCGTGCATTCGAGTTTGATCCAGTCGCCTGCCATAGGTCGTGAGATGTTTGTGGGTTAAGGCTGCGGGGTGGTGTCCGGCGGAAGATCATCGTCGTCGCCGGGGATGGGTGGGTCGTCGAACTGCCGTTCCGGTTCCGGCTGCGGCTCAGGCTCTTGTTCTGGCTCCGACTCGAATTCGGGGTCGGACTCGGGGCGGCCTTGCTCCATGCCGGCGGCCAGGATGATGCGGGCGGAGCGGAGGGAATACTCGGCGCGGGCGAGCGATCGGCCGGCTTCGTGGAGCTCGTGGCGCAGGCCGTGGCCGGTGAATTCCTCGAAGGAGAGCATGGCGTCGGCGAGGACGTCGTCGACGAGTTGGAGCCAGTCGATGAAAGCCTGCTGGGCGATTTCAAGCGGGGTCTTTTCCATGGCGTGCGTGCTAGGCCTTGGGGAGGGTTTGGAGCGGGCTGGTGGAGTCGGGCTTGTCGGGCTTGTCGGACGCGTCCGACTGGTCCGACGGAGCTGGTTCGCGACGGGTGGGCAGGTGGCGGCGGAGTGGGCCGGAGCCGCCGGCATAGCGGCGGGCCGTGCCAGAGTCCGCGCCGGCGCCGGCGGCGTCGGCGAGACGATCGGAGTACTCGCGCGGGCGGAACGAGGAGGAGAAGCGGCGGAAGCGATACATGGGTGAGTCAGTCTTGGGTGGGTGATTTGGTGAAGAGTCCGCGGAGGGCCAGGCAGGCCGCCGCGAGGAGCAGTGCGGGCGCCCACAGCGGGGCGGTGATGGCGAGGAGCGCGGCGCAGAGCCAGCGCTGCCAGCGGGGCATGGGGCCGATCGCGCGGCCGTCGGGGAGTTCGCCGAGAATGCGCATACGGTTCAGAGCTTGAGGATGCGTTTGGCGATCGCCGCGGCCTCCGCGAAGGTGGGCGCGCAGGCGACGAGTTCAAAGACTTGCACGATGCCGTGGAAAGCGTCGCGCCCTCCTTCCTCGGGCGCGTGCTGGCGCTCTTCCATGCTCACGCGCCCGAGCTGGCAGCGCATGCGGGGATCGTCGGGGAAGATATCGAGGCGGATCTGGCTCTTGCTCGCCGGGCAGAAGATTTCACGGGCCACGAGGCCGGTCTGGGCCGAGGCGCGCTGGGCATTGGTCTTCTCGCGCTCGCTGGAAAAGATCGGCTTCGGCAGCGGGAATTCATCGAGGGTTGTGGTGGATTGCGGGGTGGACTTGGAGCGGGATTTTTTGGGTTGGGAAGACATGGGTGGTTCCTTTGCTGGGGGAAGCTTGCACCCGGTTTTCGCGAAATTTTTCCGTGCGGCATTTTGCCCCTTGTTTGCGGCAAAATGCGGCAAATTGCTTGTTGACAGGGTTCCGGAAAATGGGCGTTTCGGCCGTGAAACGAGCGGGTGAAATGGGCTCGCGCGTAGCGAGGCGCTTGCGTTCTTGTAGTGCGGCGCTGCCGCGCCGCTTTCGGAAGGGGGCGAAGGCGGTGCGCCGGTGGCGCCGCAGAGTTGCGCGAACACGGCTGGGAAATCGGCACCGCATCCCGCGCGGAGACTTCTTCAGGCCATCCCCCGCCTTCGCCCCCCTCCGAAAGCGGCACGGCAGCGCCGCACTACAAGAACGCAAGTGCCGCTCGGCATCTCACGGTAATCGATGCGCTCTTGCCTCAGATCGCGCCGGTCATCTTCATCCGGCCGACGGTCTCGCGGCTCACTCCGCGGCGGATGCCGTCTTCCTCATTCGTGAGGACGATGGCCGGGTTCATCTCGAGCAAAAGGATGAGCGCGACGCGGCGGGTCGTGTCGTCGGCATCCACATCAGTTATGCGATGGCGCGGATCGATGAGCCGTTGCCGCGCGAGTTCCAGCGCGCGCGGGGTGACCAGCGGACCGAGCAGCCGCATCTGGTCGCTGGTCAACTCCGGCAGCGAAGCTGTACCACACGGCTCGATATCTCGGGGCATCTTTCTACGCGGCATACACACCTCCTGGGCTCATCGTGTTCATCTTGCGGGTGGTCAAATCGGGGGGAATCGGCGCACAATGAGACGGGCTCCGAATTCCTTGTATCGTATTTAATCCTTTACTTGTATCAATGGCAACATGATTGTTGCCGTGCCACTTGGAATGGCTTTGTCTCTGCACCGATGAGTTTCTTCAGCGCCGCCCTAGACCGATTGCTCCCGGAGCACGATATGTCCCCGGCCGATCTCGCGCGCAAAACGGACATCCCGGCGAATTACATTTCGCGCTACCGGGCGGGCACCCGGGCGGAGCCGGAACCTCTGGAGAAGATCGCGCGCGCTTTCGGCGATGACGGCGCGGAGTTGATCCTCGCCTGGCTGCGCGACTCGGTGCCGGATTCGTATCGCACGCGCATTTCGATCACTGCGACCCGTTCCGCCCGCGAAGAGCCGCCCAATCCATGGGAGCGGCTCAGCGCGGGGGAACGCAAGGTCTTCGAGCAATTGGTGCGGCGTGTTCAAGAGAATCCGAAGTTGCTTCCTCTGCTTCAGCAGGTCATCACCGCGACGCAGTGATGGGGAGAAGTAATCAGTAATCAGTCCGGAGCGAGTGATCAGTGAAGAGTGACGCGCGTTCACGGATACTGATTACTGGCCACTGATTACTGATTACTGGCAGTTGCGTTCGCCATGGCAGTCGGACCAGTCGGAACAGCAGCAGCAGCAGCCGCGGCGGCCGCGGGCTCGGTGAGCGCGGCGCGCAGCCCTTCGGAGTCCACCTCGATGCGCTGGAGCACCACGGAGGTGCAATGCTGCACTTCGGGGTCCTCGGCCGCTTCCATGAAGGAACGCAGCAGCGCGGAGAGCTTGTCGTAGGAGCGCAGCATTTCGCGGCGCGACGCGGCATCGCCCTCGACCGTCTCCGGCTCGACGAATTGCGGCCAGTGGAATTGCGCGGCGAGGATGTCGTAAACGCGGCGCATGAGCGGCACGGGAAAGACGCGCAGGACGCCGAGGCTGGAATCGATCGTGGTGAGATACGCGAGCTGCATGCTCTCGGCGACATCGCCCACTTTCTTGCCGAAGCGCACGATCTCATCGAGGTGGAAGCGATGCGGCGCCATGCGGAGGAAGCCGGCGATGGTGCGGTGCTCGACGACGAGTTCCGGCGCGGGGCCGTGGGCGAAATCGTGCTCGATGGCGGGGCGATTGAGGATGGCGGGAGCGTGTCCGTTTTGGCGAGGTTGTGGAGTCGTGTTCATGTGGACACTATCCCGTCCGCGAGGTCTTTCGTCACCTCCGCAACTGTGGCCTTGCTGTGGTCCGATTCTCGAAGTTATTCACATGCCTGTGAGAAGCACCCCGGCGAAGTATCGACTCCCCACGGCTCTGGAGGCCTGCGCGAAGGAACGTTGCAAGGAAGCAGGCTACGATTCCCTTTCCGAGTATGTGCTCGGGCTGATCCGCTACGATCTGCTCACGCGCAAGCCGCACGCCACGACCTCCGGCCTGGCGAAACTTTCGCGTGCCGAGCAGGACAAGATCGACGACGAGATCGCGCGTATGTTCACGAGCGGGGATACGCTGGGCGGGAGCTGGTTCGAAGAGCGGCTGAAGGCCGCGGTGGTGGCGGCGGGCGCCGGGGAACCGGACCGCGCCCGGTTGGTCACGGAACTGCTGAGCCGGCTCAAGAAGCGGTAAGTACGTAGGGCGCAACGTCCAGCGTACAAATTATGAAAGAAGAATAACACACGTTGAGAGTACGTAGAAATACGGTAACGGGCTTCGGTAGGGATTTGCGTGTAGTGGCGCCATTACACAGTGTTCCTCGACCAATCTCGGCAATATCCGGAGTTGGGATGTCGCCGAAGATGCTACAAAGTGACCTATGAACGAGGGTGAGCCTAGCAAAACATCAAGCGCGACCGGAGAGATGTCGCCTCCGAGCGACGCAACTGCCGACCGAAGCCAGCGGCGGTCGCACTTCAATAACCACGTCGACGCCTGCACGGTTTGCGGCGACGACAGCAATGACCTTTGCGACCAGGGGCATCGCCTCCTGCGCCAGGCGATCGGGTCGTAGGCGACCCGCGTTTTTGGCTCGCAGCCGGCGAATCGTCGCCGGAAAATGCTGGGATGGTACCGGTCAAGACGATGCGCATTGGCGAAACGAGTTCGCCCTCAAGGCGGCGTCAAAATGACGCATGAAGAAAAGCATCCCACGCCTCGCCCTCGCACTCGGCACGGTTCTCGTGGCTATCATGCTTTTCATCGGGCTGGGCCTCAATCCCAAGGCCCTCAACGGCGCAGATTACCTGGAGAGACAGCAGGCGATGATTCGCATGCTGAATGTGCCCATGCCGCTGCTGGGCGCCGCCACGATTCTGCTCACGCTGATTTCCGCCGCCCTCGAACGGTCCAACCCGAAGGCGTGCCTCGCGCTGGTCACGGCGGCAGTGTTGTTTGCCGCCGCCGGTTTCATCACGCGGTTTTACAATCAGCCGATCAATGCGCTGGTCATGACCTGGCGGCCAGAGACGTTCCCCATCGACTGGGCCTCGTGGCGCGACGAATGGTGGAGATGGCATATCGCGCGAACGATTCTTGCCGTCGCCGCCCTGGCCGTGTTCGTGATCGGATATCGCCGTCGCGCGGAAGTGCCCACCACTTGATCCCATCCAGCCATCATCGGGCGCTCTGCCACGAACCGTCGTTGCCACGAGATGATGCTCTACCGGGACGGGGTGCTGGTCCGCCGCCTGTTCGAGTGGGTGAGACCAGGAACACCTTCACGGGAGATGCCCGGCGGGCATTTCTCGCGATCGCAAAAAAAAGCATTTCCCAATGACACGGAAATTCAAAAACTCGTGCGATGATTTCCCGACCATTGGCCGCTCTCCGCGGCGCCCGTTCCGCCGTATCGTCCGTGAAACTCGCCGCACTCGCGCTGTTCTGCGCGGCCGCCACGGTTCTCGCCGGCGCCACCGCCTGGAAGGAACAGGCCGGGCAATTCGCCACCTTCCAGGTGCCCGCCACGCTGACGCGCGAGGCCGGCAAGCGCAACGGCAGCGGCAGCGGTAGCGGCACCACCATCTCGGAAGCCTACCGCTCGCCCGACTTGACCCTCACCTTCGACAGCGAATCCGCCACGCTCCCGCCCACGCTGCAAAAGCAATTTGACCGCACGGTGGCGACGTGGACCGCCCAGCGCAAAACGGATTGGCACAAGGCCGCGTTCGTGCCCGGCGGCGGCGGAATCGAGGGCTCGGACAATGCCAAGGATCCCAGCGGCCTGCGCTACTACCTGTTCCTGAACTGCGCGATCGGCGAGTCGGATTCGTTCGGCGTGCACATCCGCTTCCGCAGCCTGGATCGCCTCGACGACATCGAGCGGATCCTCAAGTCGATCCGGTTCAAGTGATCAGGGCAGCAGGGGGCGCAGCAGTTCCGCTCGGATGGCGTAGGCCGCGGCGCTCGGGTGGAGCTGGTCCGCGACGTAGAGTTCCGGCTTGGGCAGGCCATCCGATCCGATGGAGCTGGGCCAAAGATCGACGTAGACGAGGTTCTTCTCCGTGCCGATGTACTCGCGGACGAGGGCGTTGGCTTTCTGCTGCGCCTCGCGTTGTTCCCAGCGCTTGGGGCTCGGGCCGAGGTTGAGGAAGATGATCTTTACGTCGGGCAGCGCGGCCCGGACCTTGGTCACGTATTCCTTGAAATCCGCGAGCACCTGCTCGGGCGTCTTGTGGGCATTGATGTCATTACCGCCGGCCTGGATGACGATGGTCTTCGGCGCGTAGTGGATCGAAATGCGATCGGCGAAGTAGATCGAATCGGAAAGCTGCGACCCGCCGAAGCCGCGATTGATCACGGTGATCCCCGGAAAATCCTGCGCGAGCGTTTTCCACAGCCGGATGCTCGATGCGCCGGTGAAGAGCACGGCGCCCTTGGGCGGCGGGTTCTGCTTGTCCGCTTCCTCGAAGGCGAGGATTTCCTTTTCGAAGGGATGTGCCGGAGGGGTTTCAGCGCGGGCGAGGACGAGGAAACCGAGGAGAAGAACGCAGAGGGAAGCGAGGGAGGAACGCATCCGATCAGCGAACATGGCCTCCGGAAAAATGGCGAGCCATTTGCGTGTGCCGGTCCTCACCGCCGCGCCTATTTCGTGCGGACCGTGAGGGATTTGGTCGACAAGTTCCCCTCCGTATCCGCGACGGAAATCACGACTTGATATGGCGTGGTGGTCGCGATCACCGGCACCTCTGCCAACCACGCCCCGCCCGTGTGGCTTCCGGCGACCGGCGCGAGGGGGACCGGGTTCGCAATCTGTGCCGCAGGATTGAAAGTCGCCGTCACACTCCTGATCCCCGCAAAGCAACTTACCGTCGCAGTGAGGTTCACATTGGCCAAACCGCCCGGGGCGGCGGCGACACGGGCCTGCAAAGCACTGATCCCCGGTTTCGCGGTGTGACCGGGCAACGGAGCAACCGGATTGAGATAATACGGATTGACTCCGAGTTGCGCGAAGACGTTCCACGAGGTCGCGCCGAGATGCGGCCGATTGTAATAGAGAAAGTTGAAGCCTGTCGTCAGGCCATCGTGCGTCGCGGCGGGCAGGCCGCCGCCGACCCCAAAGCCCGCGGCGTCCTGAATCGAATGCAACTGCTTGCGGTACGCCTTGGTGGAGGCGGCATTCCCGGTGACGGCGTAGACCGCGGTCAGCTGGCCTGTTCCCTCGGGCCACACGCCGTCCCGGTCATTGTTGAAATCGAAGCCGGTGAAATTCTGGTCCGTCTTGCCCATGTTCGCGGAAGTGAATGCAAAGATCTGGGCATTGCGGCTGGCCCTCGCGCCGTTGAGCGAGAGGATGCTCCACGCCTGCACGTCGAGCGGCAGTTGCGCCCAGTTCGGATCATTGGCGGCGTTGTCGTTGCGGGTAGTCAGATCGGTGGTGCCCGCATAGTAGCATCCCCGCGCGGGGTCCCACATCGCATCCACGAACCCGAGGGCCAGCGCCGCCCCGGTTGTCCACTTGGGATCGGGCGCGATGCTATTGATCAGCGTGAAAGCGGCATAGACGTCCAGATTGTGCTCGCTGCTGGAATAGGTGACCGGCTCCGGCGTCCCGGTGGGCGAATCGAGGCCGAAAAGGAAACCCGGGTACATTCCGGCATCGTTGGCGTAGGTCAGGATGAAGTCCCCGATTCTCGTGGCCGCCGTCAGGTAGTCGGGGATGTGCGTGCGCTGATAGAGCGCCAGCAGAGCCGTCATCGCCCAGGCTTGATTCCCCACGCTATGTTGATACTGCCCGATCTCGAAAAAAGTCTGCGTATTTTCCACGTAATAGCCGGGAACTCCGATGCAGCCGACGATGCCGCCCGGCGTCCATCCTGGCGGCAGTGCGAGGTCTCCGGCCACCATGGAGTCGCGCAGCGAGCCGTCGGTATAGACCTGGTCGTGTTGTTGCGCATAGACCAGCGCGTCGCCGACGAGGATGGCGCGTCGCACCGAATCGGCCCGCCCATCCGCCAGCAAGGCAAGGATCGCAAGGCTGTTATCGTACAGGTAGGCGACGTTGCGCTGCACGAGATCGATGTCCCCTGGGGATCCGGGCGTCGGTTGCACATTGCGGGTCAGGTAACTGCGAATCACCCTCGGTTCACTCAGCCGGCGCGCAAGGGTGCCGGCGCCGAGATCGTATTGGATATCGTCGAGGTAAAAGGTGGCGCCGGTCGGATTCCCGTCAATCCCGCAGCCCCAACCAAACCCGCCCAGGACGTAGGACATGTCATGGCCGATCAGGGAGATCCGGTATTGTTTCCAAGTCTTGGACAGCGTGATGGTGTGATGAATGGCGGGCGAGGAATCCGGGTAAGGGGCGGTCGGAGTTGTCGGCTGCCGCGGGTCGTCGTAGCCGACCCCCGCGACGAAGAAATCCACCACCTCCCGGCCGGTGGTACCGCGTGCCCAAAACGTCAACGCCGTGGCCCCGGTAAGATCGACTCCCGCATTGGGGGTCGTCCCAAAGTTCGGTTGCGGCGCTGTGTCTGCTCCGCTCAATACTCCATTTTGGAAAATCCATCCGCCGGACGGATTGTTGGGGTCGGCGGTGAAGACGCATTGGATGCAGGTCGCGCCGCTATGCGGTGCGGTCGCCCAACTCCCATTGAGTGCCACCGGCGCGTTGGCGTTGGGAAACTTGGTAAACGCGTGAAAATGGTCCCCCGCGGAACCAACATCCGTACTTACATCGAAGTGCAGATGGTATTCGTCCATGCGCGCGGAGATATAGTTCAGGCACTCCTGCACGGAAGCGTTGGCGGAGGCATCGGGGGGCACCCCCGCACCCGTGGCGAGACATAGGCTGAATTGGTATGCGGCGAGCACCGCAGCGCCCACCATCAGCCCGTTTGTGATCCGGCATTGAGCATCCATAGCGTTTCCTCTCTAATCAATAAGAGTTATTTGCGTTACAACAACATGCTGGAGAAAAGGTTGCACTCTTTTTAAGACGGCGCCACGGAGGCGATCTTCGGGAGGCGGGCTGGGCGGAACACTCCCCTGGTGGCGTTGCCTTGATTCGAGGCCGCGCTACGTGCGGGCCCATCCACTCGCCAGAAATCTGAGACCTGCGTACTACGAACTTGGATGACGTGTTCGAGTGGCACCCGGGTGGCAGTTAGCTCGAGCCGCAGTCTGAACTCACCGCCCGGCGATCCTTCGTGCTACGGGACAAATGCTTCCCTACTAACGCTTCACTTCCCCTTCGCGCTCGCCAGGAACTCAATCAAATCCCGCAAATTCCGCTTCCCGAGCACATCCGCCAAGCCCGGCGGCATCGCGCTGGGAACATGGGTGCGCTCCTTGATATCCGCGGTCTTGAGCTGCTGCTTCTTGCCGTCGGCGACGTTGGTTATCGTGACTTCCTCCTCGCCATCCTTGTTCAGGATGCCCGCGACCATGTCGCCGTTCTTGAGCGTGAGCAGCACGTTGTCGTAGCCGGGCGCGATCTTGGCATTCGGGTCGACGATGCTCTCGAGCAGATAAATCCGGTCCGTGATCTGGGCGGTCTTCGCGAGGTCGGGGCCGACGTCGCCGCCTTCGCCCTTCCACTTGTGGCACCGCATGCAGGCCACCTCGGCGTTCTCGGTGAAAATTTCCCGGCCGTCCTTGGCGCTGCCGCCTTCGAGGCAATCCTTCCATTTGGCAAGCGGGTCCTTGCTTTGCGCGAGGGCGGCTTCGCGCTCGGCGCGCCGGCGCTTGATCTCTGGATTGTCGCGCTGCTCGGCGGCCTCCATCAGATCCAGCCAGAGCGCGGGCGGGAGCTTGTGGGCGGCGAGACGGTCGAACTGCGCGAGGATCACGGCGTCCGCCTCGGCGCCGGGCTGCGCGGCGATGGTGGCGAGGGCTTCCTGCTGCTCGTGGATGCGGCCCTTGTCGAGCACCGGCGCGTTCAGCTTCACGGCGTCGGCGGGTGAGACTTTCGCGGCGAGCTTGCGCGCCGCTTCGAGCAGCGGCTGGTCGGTGTCAGTCACGGCCATCTTCACGGCGTCGGCCAGCTTGGGCGAATCCATCGCGGCCAGCGCGCGGATCGCCGCGGCGCGTGTATTGCCGCCGAGGCTCTTGTCGCCGACGACGGAGACCAGGAGGCTCTCGCTCGCAGTGACCTTGAGCGCGCCGGCCATTTCCACGGCGGCGAGCCGGAGCGGCTCGGAGGGCTCGCGGAGCAGCGGCGGCAGGATGCGGGCGGCCGCGGAGGCCACGGCTTCGGTGTCGCGCGGGCCGGACGAGGACAAGTCGCGCCATAGGCCGTTCACCCGGTCGCGCTGGAAAGGCGCGTTCCAGACGCCAAGCGCCTGGACGGCGTCGAGCCGCAGGGCGGCGTCCGACTTCACATCGCCGGCGATCCGCGCCAGGCGCTGGGCGCATTCGGCGGTGCCGAGCAGGTAATTGGCGTTCACCGCGCGCCGGCGCACGGGCTCCGGCATCCCGCGCTTCTCGGCCAGGGCTGCGAGCTGTGGCCAGGCGGCCGGGATGTTGCCATCGTGGATCGCGCGGGCCGCTTCCGCGATGAGCTGCGGATTCTTGTCGGTGAGAAAACGTGCCACCTCGGCGCTGTGCTGGCGGCGGAGGGCGAGCAGCGCCACGGTGCGAATGGCCACTGATTCGTTCTGGCCCGCGGCCACGAGGCCCCCTTCATCGGAGAGCGTGGCGAGGGAGACGGCGGCGGCGTGGCGCACGTAGGCATCGGAGTCATTGCCCAGGGCGCGCATGGCGATGAGCGCGGGCACGGCTTCCTTCAGCCCCAGCTTGCCGAGCGCCTGCGCGGCGAAGAAGCGCACGCGCGGCGCGTCGTCGGCCAGCAGTCGGATCACGGCTTCGGCGTCGGTCTTGCGTCCGGTTTCGCCGACGAATTTCGCCCATTGCCCGCGGATCTCCGGGTCCTTGTCATGCGCGAGCGAGGGGAGCGAACCCGCGGCCCTGGGCTTCGTGCGGGCCAGTTGCGCCAGGCCCCAGATGCCGTGCAGGCGCGTGAGCAGCGGATTCCTTTCCGCGGTGGCCTGCGAGAGCACGCTGGCGTCGCCACGCTTCACCAGTTCGAATTGCGCCGCATAGCGCACGCGCTGGTCCACGTGGCCAAGCAGCCGGGTCAGTTCTTCGTCGCCGCGCTTGCCCATGCCATCGAAGAGAATCTTCTTCGTTTCGAGCACGAGCGGGCTGGAGTCGACCGCCGGATCGTGCACCCGATAGATGCGGCCCTTGCCGGTCTTCTCCCAGCCGAAGACCCAGTCGAGCACATACGCGCCGCCGTCGGTGCTGAATTGCACATCGCTCGGATACAAGCCCCAGAGCAGTTTCCCGGTCATGTTCTTCGCCTGGTTGTCCTGGAGGATGTCGCCCGGATTATCCACCGCGTAGCTCGCGCCCTTCGGCTTCAGCGCGAAGGAACGCACGCCGCCGGGGAAATCGGCGTAGAAGAAATTGTCGGCGTAGCTGTCTGGCAATCCCGTGCCGGGATAGTGCGCGATGCCCGCGGGGCCGTGGCCGATCAGGCCCACCGGCGGGAGCAGCGCGAGGTTCGTCGGGTTGTTGTCGAGATGCCACATGCCCTCGCTGTTCCACGGGCCGAGCTTGGGCAGGAATTGCCAGCCGATGCGCCAGCCGTAGTCGCCGCCTTCCACGATGTGCGTCCAGCGCGCCTTGTCGCCGCCATCGGCATTGTTGTCGCCGGTGAAGAGATCGCCGAGATCATTCCAGGCGAGCGATTGCGGATTGCGCAGCCCGGTGGCCACAATCTCCGCGTGGGAGCCGTCGGGTTCGCAGCGGAAGACCGCCCCGCTGTCGGGCACGTCGAGGAATGTGCCTTCCTTCGTCCGCGCATGCGCGCCCGTGTCGGCGATCGACCAGTAGAGCCGCCCGTCCGGGCCGATCTTCGTCCCATGCATGTCGTGTCCGCCGTAGGCGATGTGGACGCCGAAACCGCTGAGCAGCTTTTCCTTCGAGGCCGCCTGCCGGCCGCTGCCGCCGCGGAAACGCCAAAGATCCGGAATGCAGGCAAACCACACATCATCGCCACGCACCGCCACGCCAGCCGCCGTGCCCGTTTCCAGCGATCGGAAACCTTCGGCAAAGACGCTCCAGACATCCGCCTTGCCGTCGCCATCGGCGTCCTCGATCAGCTTCACGCGCTCGCTCTCCACCGTCCAGTCGTGCCAGTCGAATTGCCCGTCGTGATTCATGTCCTCCAGCGATTTCGACGGCTTGAGCTTGAGTTCCGGGTCGAGCGTCTTGAGGAGAAACGCCACGCGGTCCTCCACCTTGCGCATGGCCAGCGAATCGAGCAGCCAGTCCATGTGCTTGCGGATATCTGGCACCGACGTGCGCCGCCGGTAGGTCTCGACCACGAAAGCGCGTCCCTTGTTATCGAAGCAAAAGGCGACGGGATTGGCGAGCAGCGGCTCCTGCGCCCAAAGATCCACGCGCAGGCCCGGGGCGACGCTGAACTTCTTAAGGGCCAGTTCGCCCGAGTCCTCGGCGACCACGTTCTCCGGGTCGCGGTCCTTTTTCTTCGAGCCGTCGCCACCGGTTTCCGGGGTTTGGGCGAGAAGAAGAGCGGGACAGACGAGGGTCAGAGCGGTGGCGGCGCAAAAGTGACGGAGACGATGGCGGATCATGACGGAGGAACTTGGGAAGGGTCTTATACTACGTGTCCAAGTCGGGAAGGGAAGCAAGCCGGTGTTGGAAATTGGCGGAGGTTGTGGTGGAGCGGTGGAGCGGTGGAGCGGTGGAGCGAATCTCGAGGAAACGCTGTTTGGAGAACTGCTGCGGCAAAAGGGGCCTGTTTCGGAGAGCCTGCGCCAGAGGGCGCCCTGTTCGTAGTGCCAGTGCCGAAAATGATATCCCTGATCGTCGTGCGGGAAGGAGGGTAGGTGGTAGGTGGGGCGGTCTTGGTGCGAGAGAGTGCATCGCGCGTAGCGCGAGCGCCGAAAATGAAAGCCCTGTCACGAGCGGAGCGGGGACTCGAGCCGCGCGTTTGCCTGCTTGCGATCGTCGATGCTGGAGGGCGGGCGCTCTAACTTTGGCAAGGGTGGATTTGGCGAGGCGGAGGGTTTCGATGAGGCGCCGGAATTACAATTCGGCTGCGCGGACCGAAACATCATTCCCCTCAAATCGGGGGCCAGGAGTTTAGATCCGCCGATTGCGAGGACGGCCACGCACAAGAAGCTCCGCGCAAGGACCCGGTAATTGGGCGGCGACGGAGCGCCCGCCCTCCAGCGGACGACGCAAGCGTGCTAACGCGCGGCTAGACTCCCCGCTCCGCTGCTAATGAGCAGGGTTGTTGTATGGCGCTCGCGCTAAATGCGAGGCCGCATCTGGCTACTCTCCACCGAGCACCGAATACTGATTACCGATCACTTCCCCGCTTCCTTCTCCACCTTATGACTCGCCAGCAGCGCCGTCGCAATCACCCCAAAGCACGCCGCTCCCGTTCCCATCGCCGCGCGCAGTCCCACATAGTCCGCGAATTTCGAGATGAGCAGACCTGAGAAGGGCAGCACGCCGAAGAAACTCATCCCGGCGAGTGCCGAGACCCGGCCGCGGATGTAGTCCGGCGCGCGTTCCTGCACGATCGTATTGGCGAGGCCGAACACGGTGGAGCTGCCGAGGGTGAGGACGATCATCGCGGCCATGGCAATGGCCAGATTGCCCGCGGCGGCGAGCGCGCCCATCGCGAGAGCGATCGCCGCGATGCCCGCGAACATGTACCCGCGCCGGCGCAAAGGCGGGATCGCAAAGAGAAAGAGCGAGCCGGTAAAGGCGCCGACGCCGGACGAAGCCATCAACCAGCCGTGCTCCCTGGCTCCGATGAGGAGGATATTGTGCGAATACATCGGCATCAGGACCATGAAGAACGGCGAGATGCAGAACGTGATCGAGGCCAGCAGGATGATCATGGCGAAGGTCGGGCCGTCGCCGCGCACGTAGGCGATGCCTTCCTTCATGCCCGCGCGCTGCCCGTCTTCATCGGGCGGTTTCTCGATCTGGCGGGTCCGAATGCAGAGGAGCGCGAGGGCAAGGGCGGCGAAGCTGAGGGCGTTCGCGTAAAAGGCCGAGGCCATGCCGAGTTTGTAGATGAGCCAGCCGCCGAGGGCCGGGCCGGCGAGGCGGGTCGCGTGAAAGACGGAACGGTCCACCGAGATCGCCGCGCGCAAATGGGAACGTTCCACCAGCTCGGGCACGAGCGCGGAGGCCGCTGGCATCTCGAAGGCCACCACCGTGCCGAGGCACACCCCCGCGGCGACGATGTGCCAGACCTCCAGGCGATTTTGTCCCACCAACCGGCCGATCAGGACCGCGAGGAGGGCCTGCACGGCGAGCGTGATGAGCAGGATGTACCGCTTTTCGTGACGGTCGGCGATCACCCCGCCGTACATGGCGAGGAGCAGCATGGGGATGCCGGAGGCGAAGTTCACGAGGCCGAGGGCAAAGGCGCTGCTGGTCAGGCCGGCGACGACCCAGCCCTGGGCAAATTGCTGCATCCAGGTGCCGAGCATGGAGATCGCCTCGCCGCCCATGTAGATGGCAAAGGCGCGCTGGCGAAGGGCCGTCCACGGGGTGACGGTCGAGGATAAAATGGGGTCGCTCACGAGAGGTGGGCCGCGCCGGGGATGCGGCGCGGGCGGGGAAGGGACCACAGGGCGGTTGACAACTCAAGCATCTGTTTCATATATACGTTTCAAACAACCATTTGAAACCCATGTTGGCCGCCGCTTCCCCCACCGCCCTCGTCCAGCAGACGCGTGAAAAGCTCATCGATGCCGCCGGGCCGGTCTTTGCCGAGCACGGCTTTCACAAGGCCACGGTCCGCGAGATTACCGATCGCGCGGGCGCGAATGTCGCCGCGGTCAACTACCACTTCCGCGACAAGGCCGAGCTCTACGCCGAGTGCCTGCGCGCCGCCCAGTGCACGGCCATGGAGGCCGCGGGCGAATGCGAGTGCCCGTCCGAAGCCGCGCGCGACCGGCTGCGGCATTTCATCGATCGCATGGTGCGCCGGCTCCTCAATCCGAACCGGCCGAAGTGGCATCACGCCATCATGAGCCGGGAGATGCTCGAGCCGTCGGGCGCGCTGGACCAGCTCGTCGAGCGCGGCATCCGCCCGGATTGCCAGGAGCTGATGGAGATCATCGAGGATCTTGCGGGCGAAAAGGTCTCGCGCGACCGCACGTTCCTGCTCGGCTTCAGCGTGGTCTCGCAGTGCCTCTTCTTCCTCCAGAACCGCCCGATCATCGAGCGACTTTATCCGAAGTACAACAGCAAACCGCCCGCCGTCGAAGAGCTCGTGGAGCACATCTACGTCTTCTCGCTGGCCGGCATCCGCGCCGCCAAATGAATCCACGCCGCCGCCTCAAGAGCCTCATCCCGCCCCACGAAGATCCCTCGCGCCGCCGCCGCGTTCCGGCGCCGGGCGCCACCTCGCGCAAGCGCGTCCACAAGGGCGCGGGCGAGGCGTGGCTGTTCGCCGATTTCCTCGCCGCGTGCATGACCCTGCCGCCGGATCAGCTCGCCGATCTCGAGTGAGATGAATTTCGTTGCCCTGCGGATCCTGACCGGCGGCCGGGCCAGGTAAGGAGAGGGTAAACGCAGAGACGCGGCGCAGCCGTGTCTCAACTGAAACGGGGAAATGACCGCAAAGGCGCGGGGAAGAATGAGAGGGCCGCAGCTCGCCCGAAGTCACCGGCCACCGCCAGGTCCGGGCCGGACTGGCGGTTCTCGACCGCCCCCTCGGTAGGCCACGCTCAAATGCCGGGTGAGGGATGCGCTTCGCGCAGGAGAATCTCGAAGGATTGGATCGCCACGGTGCGCTCGTGCCATTTGGCGGGTTTCCCGACCCCGTCATTCTGAGCGAAGCGAAGAACCTGTGATCTCTGCCTTTCCTCACCAGCCTGACGACAGATGCCGGAAGAGATCGGCTCGCCCGAGAGGCACCCGGCCTCCGATTGTCCCTTACACCGCCGCCTCGGAGGTTCTTCGTTCCTCAGAATGACGGGGTGGTAGGAACGCGTCTGGTGAATCCGTATCTCTCCCCAAAAAATCTACACAAGATGCGATGACTTTGAGGGTGGGCACTGTGGAGGCGCAGAGGATGGGCCGGCGAATGGGCGCCGCTTTTGGAGTGCGCCGCTGCTGCCTAAGCATTATCCACATCTTCGGGTGGACGCGAGCGCGGGCCCGTAGGTCCGACATCTTTATAGAACCCACGTTCAGAATGCATGAGCTCCGTAGGAGCGGCATCAAATCAAAGATGGCGCGCAGCGCTGGCGCGGCCTTTCGATGCCGCTCCTAGGGAGCTGATCGATCTTGACGGGCGAAAGCTACAAAGATTGCGCTCCTACGGAGCTGGCGGGTTGCACGCAAAAGGTGTGAGTAATGCTTAGGCGGCAGCGGCGCACTTCAAAGCGCAAGCGCTCCGGTCACATCACCGGTTGTCGCTGCCGCTTGCCGATGTCAGCCGCTCTCCCTACACCAACACCCACCTCATGCGTCTCCCCGTCCTCCTTGCAGCGATTCTCCTATCAGCCGCCGCCACCACTCGTGCCGATCTCATCACGACCGATATCGTGATCTACGGCGGCACGAGCGCGGGGGTTACGGCAGCGGTGCAGGCGGCGAAGCTCGGGAAGCGTGTGGCCCTCGTGGAGGAGCGGCAGCACTTCGGAGGGATGAGCGTGGAGGGGCTCGGCGCTTCGGATATCGACAATCATCCGGAGTTCAGGAACCGCCCGGCGATCGGTGGCTTGGCGGCGGAGTTTTATCTGCGGGTGGGCAAGGCCTATGGCAAAGCGGGGCCGCAGTACCGCTTCGAGCCGCATGTCGCGGAGGCGGTCTTCGCGCAGTGGCTCCAGGAAGCGGGTGTCGCGCTCTATCCCGGGCAGCGCCTCGTGGGCGTGCAGAAGGACGGCGCGAAGCTGGTGAAGATCTGGACGGCGACCGGCCAGGAATTCGCGGGGAAAGAATTTGTCGATGCCACCTACGAGGGCGACCTGCTCGCCGCCGCGGAGGTGAAGACGCGCATCGGCCGCGAGGCCAACGCCGAGTATGGCGAGACGAAGAACGGCATCCGCGAAAAGACGACGCACGCGCAGTTTGCCGTGCGGGTCGATCCGTACTGGGACCCGGGCAATCCGGCGAGCGGGGTGATCCCGACGATCCGCGATGAGGAGCTGGGCACGCCCGGGCAAGGGGACCGCCGGTTGCAGGCCTATTGCTTTCGCCTGTGCTTCACCAAGGTCCCGGAGAACCGCCTGCCGTGGGTGAAGCCCGACGATTACAATCCGCTGAACTACGAGATCTACCGCCGCTACATCCAGGCCGGCGGCAAGCTCTGGCAGCCCGCGGCCGGCCTGCCCAATGGCAAGACCGACCTCGGAAGCTGGCACGATCTCTCCGCGAATCTTTACGGGATGAATTACGAGTGGCCGGCCGGCGATGCGGACACCCGTGAGCGCGTGCTGCGGGAGCACCTGAGCTTCACCCAGGGTCTCTGCTGGTTCATGGCGAACGATCCCGCGGTGCCCGAGCCGCTTCGCAACGCGTGGTCGCAATGGGGCCCGTGCAAGGATGAGTTCACCGATCATGGCGGCTGGCCGCGGATGTTCTACGTGCGCGATGCGCGGCGGATGGTCAGCGATTATGTGATCACCGAACATCACACGCAAAAGACCGGCGGGACTCCGGTGGAAGATCCCGTCGGTATGGCCGACTGGCCGCCGGACACGCACAGCGTGCGCCGCATCGTCCGCGACGGCGCGGCCTACAATGAAGGCTTCGTCTTCGGCGGCGACGACTGGCAGCCCTTCGGCATCTCGTATCGCGCACTCGTGCCCAAGGCCTCGGAGGCCACGAACCTGATCACGCCCACGTGCCCCTCTTCCACGCATGTGGCGTATGGCGCGATTCGGATTGAATGGACCTTCATGGTGTTGGGCCAATCGGCAGGCCAGGCCGCGTGCCTGGCGATTGACGATCGCGTGCCGGTGCAAAAGGTGAGCTACGCGAAATTGAAAGCCCGCCTGCTCGCGCAGGGGCAGGTGCTCGCGCTGCCGTAAGGAAATGCGCACATGTCTTCGGCTCAGCGCTCTTTGCTCCGTTTCGCGCTCGCCCTTATCGGTCTTCTATTGTCCCTGTTCGTTGTCTACGCCGGAATCGGCTGGATCGTCTGGGCGCACCCGGATTGGGGTCTGCGGTGGCTGTCGGTCGAAAGATACAACCAGCTGAACAATTCCTACGAGCACGCCATGGCGGCTCTTTTCTCCGCGGATAGCGACGGGGACGGCGCGAGCGACGGGCTCGAAATGTATCTCCGGATGGACCCGCGAAACCCGCAGGAGCATCCGGCCTACGCCTGCCGCTGGCCCGGCACCACACTGGCCGTCGACGCCCGGGTGATCGATTCTTTCCTCAACCGGCCGCATTACGAGATCGAGATGGCCACGGTGAGCGAGTGGCACCGGGTCACGGAACGGCTGGAGTTTGTGAACCGCGACTATTCATTTCCGAAAGGGTTTCAGGTGAGAGTTCGGGCGTGTCCTCATTGGTTGCTGGCCCTGCCCGGCGGAAAGTCGACCGAAGGGGACCTGCTGGTGCCTGTCGGCCCCAATGGCACGGTGACATTTGGAATGATTCCCACGGAACAAGCGGCGAGCCAGCCGGGCGACGAACCCAGCTTCAAAATCGAAACATTCCTGATCCACGAACACGTCGGCACCGTCTTTGCCCAGTGCCTCTGGCCTGTTCCGTTGCCGCCTCAGGAGCCGGAGATCGATGAGGTCTTGTCGAAGGATCGAGCGGCGGACAGCACGTTGGGCCGGTTTCCGGGGTTTCGCGTCTATCGAGTCCGCTGGCCGTCGGTGACGACACGGTCCGAAGCGGTCTTGATCGAGGCGGCGAACGCGGAGTCCGGGGCATCGTGGAGCCCGGTCGCGCTCCTCCCGTCCACGGAAAGCGTCTGCGATTTCGTCGACGTGCGGGAATACCCGATGCCCGTGGTCAGGCCGTGGCTGAGATTCCGTGCCGTCCCGGTTCGCCACTCAGGCCCGGCGGGGAGCGGACATTGAAAGATTCGGTACGCCGAGGCACACTCAGATCCATGCGCTTTGCCCCCCATGCCATTGCCGGCCTTGGTTTCCTGCTGACCGCATGCGCGACGATAATGACGACGGACGACTTGCGATTTTCCGTACGCCCGTTTGGAGAGCCGCAGAAACTCAAAACGACCAAACCCCAGGAAGGCACGCATTCCCTGCTGCCGCCGGCCCGGCAGAACTTTCGCGAGATGACGATCGCGCAGGGTTCTGGGCGCGACGGCTTTCATTGCCTCCGGATTTTTGCGGACGGGAAGGGATATGCGGCTGTCGGCTTGCCGGAGACATCGCGACACAGCGAGGGCTTTCAGGTTCCCATTCAACTCTCGAGCGCGGAACTCGATGGGCTGCTGGCCGCAATGCGGCAGGATGGGCTCCACCGCGTCAAAGGGGAGTACAGTTCCGGAGTCGATGATGGCGTGCAGGGCTTCGTGGAAGTCGTGACTTCGGAAGGGCGGGTCTACGCCTGGCTCGACAATTACTTCGACCCGGTGGCGCATACCTACCATTTCTGCAATGCGCAGATCTGGCCGCAGGTCCGGAAAAGCATTTCCCACTCACGATCCGAGTCGCGCCATGATCTTCAGGAAGAATACCGCCGGGTCTTCAAGGAGTAGGCCGTTCCAGAGCCTTGCGCTCGGCATGGCCGTTCTTTGCCTGACAGCTTTATATCGTGTGTCCCAGCGGACATTCTGAGATCTCCAAGCCGCGGCGCGGGATTGCTGGTTCTGGATGACGTTGCGCTTAGCCATCCCGGAGGGATGAAAGCTCACAAGCCCCGGGTCGCTCGACCCGGGGCTTTCAGCCCTCCGGGCTGGCAGAATCCAGAATGGGAGAATCCAGTGACCTTACGCCGCGAGCTCCGCGTCGGAAAGTGCCACCGGCTTGCCGGCATCCGCCGCGAGCGGCGGGAATTTGCCCTGCTGCGCCATTGGCAGAATCTCACCGGCTACCTTGGAGGCTTGCTCGTCGAGCTCGCGCACGGAGGCGAGGATCGAAGCGTTCGCATCGTAGGGCGCCTGGAGTTCGGCGTGCGCCTTTTCCAGTTGCTCCTTTTGCTTGCGCAGGCGGGCGATCACTTCGTCACGGAACTTCGCCACGTAGTCCGCGGCGAGCGTGTCGGAGAATTTCGCCGGCAGGAACGG
>Ga0070658_10001181_pt1 | contig 22329 bp, 17 predicted proteins | sample KBSC13metaG_FD_64664 | JGI IMG/M metagenome (GOLD analysis project Ga0070658, IMG submission 64664) | Corn rhizosphere microbial communities from Kellogg Biological Station, Michigan, USA - KBS C1-3 metaG | ecosystem: Host-associated > Plants > Roots > Rhizosphere > Soil ...
ATGTGATGTGCGTAAGCGCTGAAGCGCCGGCGTACGTCGACCGCGAAGCATGGGGCCTCCGCAAGCGCCAAGACGCCAACGGAGGCCGCCCGCGAAGCATGGGACCCCCGTAAGCGCTAAAGCGCCAACGTGGGCTATCGCGAAGCATGGGGCTCTCGTAAGCGCTAAAGCGCTAACGGTGGCCGACAGGAGACAAGATGACGACGCAGTACACGCCCGCCCACGCGATGGCGGAACAGTCCGATTCGCCGGCAGCCGTCGACGAACGGCAACTGACCCGCCTGCTCACGCGCAAGCTGGTGCCGTTCCTCGCGCTGATCTACGTGGTCGCCTACGTCGACCGTACGGTCGTCGGCTTCGCGAAGCTGCACATGAACGCGGCGATCGGTCTCGGCGACGCCGCCTACGGCCTCGGCGCCGGCCTGTTCTTCATCGGCTACTTCCTGTGCGAAGTGCCGAGCAACCTCGCGCTCGGACGCTTCGGCGCACGCGTGTGGTTCGCGCGCATCCTCGCGACCTGGGGCGTGATCACGATCGCGATGGCGCTCGTGCAGGGGCCGGCCAGTTTCTACGTGCTGCGCTTCCTGCTCGGCGCGGCCGAAGCCGGCCTCTATCCCGGCATCCTGTACTTCCTCACGCAATGGTTCCCGATGCGCGACCGTGCGCGCGTGATCGGCCTGCTCGTGCTCGCGCAGCCGCTCGCCGGCATCGTGACGGGCCCGCTCGCCGGATGGCTGCTGTCGACGCACGGTTGGTTCGGCCTGTCGGACTGGCAGACGCTGTTCGTCGTCAGCGGCTTGCCGGCCGTGCTGCTCGCATGGCCCACGCTGCGGTTGTTGCCCGAGTCGCCCGCGCATGCGCGCTGGCTGAACGACGACCAGCGCCGCTGGATCGCGCGGCAGCTCGCTGCCGACCGCGACACGTATCGACCGGCTTCGCACGGCAATCCGCTCGCCGCATTGCGCGATCGTCGCGTGCTGCTGCTCGCCGCGCTGTTCCTGCCGTTTCCGCTGTGCATCTACGGACTGTCGCTGTGGCTGCCGACGATCATCCACGCATTCGGCGCCGGCGATGCGGCGACCGGGCTGCTGTCCGCGGTGCCGTATCTGTTCGCGGTGGTCGGCCTGCTGGTCGTGCCGCGCCATTCCGACCGCAAGCGCGAGCGCTACTGGCACATCGTCGTCGTGTCGGCGGCCGCCGCCGTGACGATGGCCGCGAGCGCATGGGTGCAGCAGCCCGCGCTGCAGTTCGCGTTCATCTGCCTCACCGCGTTCTCGCTCTATTCGATCCAGGCCGTCGTGTGGGCGCTGCCCGGCGAATTCCTGACCGGCACGAGTGCGGCGGTCGGCATCGCCGCGATCAATTCGCTCGCGAATCTCGGCGGCTACTTCGGGCCGTACGGCATCGGCCTGATCAAGGCATCGACCGGCAGTCTCGCGGCCGGCCTGTACTTTCTCGCGGCGACGCTGTTGTTCGCGGTGCTGATGACGTTCGTGGTCCGGGCCGCGCTGCGCGCGCCCGAGCCGGCCGCGGGCGCATTCGCCCGCGAATCCTGAACGCCTTGTTTTTCCGGCTGAACGCCGATTCGACCGACGCAGGACCCGAACCATGACATCGAGCAGCACACCGCGCTATCGCGGCATCTTCCCCGTCGTCCCGACGACGTTTTCCGAGACCGGCGAGCTCGACCTCGCGAGCCAGAAGCGCGCGGTCGATTTCATGATCGATGCGGGCTCGGACGGGCTGTGCATCCTCGCGAACTTCTCCGAGCAATTCGCGATCACCGACGACGAACGCGACGTGCTCACGCGCACGATCCTCGAACACGTCGCCGGCCGCGTGCCGGTGATCGTCACGACGTCGCACTACAGCACGCAGGTATGCGCGGCGCGCAGCCTGCGCGCGCAGCAGCTCGGCGCGGCGATGGTGATGACAATGCCGCCGTATCACGGCGCGACGTTCCGCGTGCCCGAAGCGCAGATCGTCGACTTCTTTGCGCGCGTGTCGGATGCGATCGACATCCCGATCATGATCCAGGATGCGCCCGCGAGCGGCACCGCGCTGTCCGCGCCGTTGCTTGCGCGGATGGCGCGCGAGATCGAGCAGGTCGCGTACTTCAAGATCGAGACGCCCGGCGCCGCGAACAAGCTGCGCGAGCTGATCCGGCTCGGCGGCGACGCGATCGAAGGGCCGTGGGACGGCGAGGAGGCGATCACGCTGCTCGCCGACCTGCATGCCGGCGCGACCGGCGCGATGACGGGCGGCGCATATCCGGACGGCATCCGGCCGATCCTCGAGGCGTGGCGCGAAGGGCGGCAGGACGACGCGTACGCACGCTACCAGGCGTGGCTGCCGCTGATCAATCACGAGAACCGCCAGTCCGGCATTCTCACCGCGAAGGCGCTGATGCGCGAAGGCGGTGTGATCGCGTGCGAGCGGCCGCGGCATCCGATGCCGGAGCTGCATCCGGACACGCGTGCGGAGCTGCTCGCGATCGCGCGCCGGCTCGATCCGCTCGTGCTGCGCTGGGCGCACTGACCGAGTAGCGAAGGAGGAACGCAGATGAGCAAGGAGATTTCGCTGGGCGTGATCGGGATCGGCAAGATCGCGCGTGACCAGCATTTGCCGGCGATCGCCGCCGAACCGGGCTTCGCGCTGACCGCCTGCGCGAGCCGTCACGCGGAAGTCAGCGGCGTGCGCAATTATCCGGAGCTCGGTGCGCTGCTGGCCGCCGAGCCCGGGCTCGAGGCGGTGTCGCTGTGCGCGCCGCCGCAGGTGCGCTACGCGCAGGCACGCGCGGCGCTCGAAGCCGGCAAGCACGTGATGCTCGAGAAACCGCCGGGCGCGACGCTGGGCGAAGTGGCCGCGCTGGACGCGCTCGCGCGCGAACGCGGCCTCACGCTGTTCGCGACCTGGCATTCGCGCTGCGCGAGCGCGGTGGAACCGGCGCGCGCGTGGCTCGCGACGCGCACGATCCGCGCGGTGCAGGTGCGCTGGAAGGAAGACGTGCGGCGCTGGCATCCAGGGCAGCAGTGGATCTGGGAGCCGGGCGGCCTCGGCGTGTTCGATCCCGGCATCAACGCGCTGTCGATCGTCACGCGGATCCTGCCGCGCGAGCTGGTGCTGCGCGAAGCGACGCTCTATGTGCCGAGCGACGTGCAGACGCCGATCGCGGCCGAACTCGATTGCGCCGATACGGACGGCGTGCCCGTGCACGCGGAATTCGACTGGCGGCACGGCCCCGTCGAGCAATGGGAGATCGCGGTCGACACGTCGGACGGCGTGCTCGCGATCAGCCGCGGCGGCGCGCAACTGTCGATCGCCGGCGAGCCGGTCGAGATCGGCCCGCAGCGCGAGTATCCGGCGCTGTATGCTCACTTCCGCGCGCTGATCGCGCGCGGCGAAAGCGACGTCGACGTACGGCCGTTGCGGCTCGTCGCCGATGCGTTCCTGTTCGGGCGGCGCGTCGGGACCGACGCGTTCGGCCGCTGAAAACGTGCCGGCGCGCCTCATCGCGAGCGCGACCGTGTACGACGGATGTTGAAGACCCAAGCCAATACAAGGAGACACCGCATGAACCGCATGACTCGCCGACACACCCTGCGCGCACTGTTGGCCGCGCTTTGCCTCGCGCCGCTCGGGATGCAGGGCGCCGCGCACGCCGACGCGCCGCTGAAGATCGGCTTCCTGGTGAAGATGCCCGAGCAGGCATGGTTCATCAACGAGCAGAACGCGGCCGCGTCGCTCGGCCAGAAGGAGAACTTCTCGGTCGTGAAGATCGGCACGCCGGACGGCGAGAAGGTGCTCGCCGCGATCGACAACCTCGGCTCGCAAGGCGCGCAGGGCTTCGTGATCTGCGCGCCCGACGTGCGCCTCGGGCCGGCGATCGCCGCGCGCGCGAAGCGCTACAACATGAAGTTCGTGACCGTCGACGACCAGCTCGTCGACTCGACCGGCAAGCCGCTGTCGAACGTGCCGCATCTCGGGATGTCGGCGATCAAGATCGGCAACCAGGTCGGCCAGGCGATCGCCGACGAGATGAAGCGGCGTGGCTGGAAGCCGGAGGAAGTCGGCGCGCTGCGCATCACCAACTACGAGCTGCCGACCGCGAAGCTGCGCACCGACGGCGCGACGCAGGCGCTGCTCGCGAACGGCTTCCGCAAGGAGAACATCTTCGACGCGCCGCAGAAGACGACTGACGACGAAGGCGGCTTCAGCGCCGCCGCGCCCGTGCTCGCGCGCCATCCGAACGTGAAGAAGTGGGTGGTCTACGCGCTGAACGAGGAAACCGTGCTCGGCGCGGTGCGCGCGACCGAACAGCTGCACATCCCGGCGGCCGACGTGATCGGCGTCGGCATCAACGGCGCGGGCGAAGCGTTCGCCGAATTCCAGAAGAAGGAGCCGACCGGCTTCTACGGGACGATCGCGGTCAGCTCGACGAACCACGGCAAGGACAGCACGCAGAACCTCGTCGACTGGATCCGCAACGGCAAGACGCCGCCGGCCGACACGCAGACGAGCGGCAAGCTGATGACGCGCGCGAACTGGCAGGCCGTGCGCACCGAGCTCGGCATCTGAGCGTGCGAGGCGACGACGCGATGACGATGCAGACGATCACGGCCGTGTCCGGCAACGACGACGCGGCCACGCACGGCGCCGCCGCGCCGCCCGGCGGCGCGCTGCTCTCGCTCGACGGGATCACGGTGACGTTCCCGGGCGTGCGCGCGCTCGATGCCGTGTCGCTGTCGGTGCGCGCGGGCGAAGTGCACGGGCTGATGGGCGAGAACGGCGCGGGCAAGTCGACGCTGTTGAAAGTGCTGTCCGGCGTGAACCAGCCGCAGGCCGGCACGCTGACGCTGAACGGCACGGTGCAGCGCTTCGCGTCGACGCGTGCCGCGCTCGAGGCCGGCATCGCGATCATCTACCAGGAGCTGCATCTGGTGCCGGAGCTGACGGTCGCGGAGAACCTGATGCTCGGGCAGTTGCCGAGCCGGCTCGGCGTGGTCGACGAGCGCGCGCTTGCGGTGCGTGCGCTCGATGCGCTGGAGCGCCTCGGCGAGCACATCGATCCGGACATCCCGGTGAAGTATTTGTCGATCGGCCAGCGCCAGATGATCGAGATCGGCAAGGCGCTGATGCGCGACGCGCGCGTGATCGCGTTCGACGAACCGACGAGTTCGCTGTCCGCGCGCGAGACGACGCAGCTGTTCCGCATCATCCGCTCGCTGCGCGCGGAAGGGCGCGCGATCATCTACGTCACGCACCGGATGGAGGAAGTCGACGCGCTGTGCGACCGCGTGACGGTGTTCCGCGACGGCCGCCGGATCGAGACGTTCGAATCGGTCGCCGATCTCGATCGCGACGAGCTGATCGGCTGCATGGTCGGCCGCTCGATCGAGGACGTGTACGGCTACCGGCCGCGCACGGCCGGCGACGTGATGATCGAGGCGAAGGGGCTGACCGGGCCCGGCTTGTCCGAGCCGGTGTCGTTCGCCGCGCGCCGCGGCGAGATCGTCGGCTTCTTCGGGCTCGTCGGCGCGGGCCGCTCGGAGCTGATGAAGCTGCTGTACGGCGCGACGCGCCCGAGCGGCGGCCACGTCGAGCTCGGCGGCAAGCGCGTCGCGTTTTCGAGCCCGCGCCACGCGGTGCGTGCCGGCATCGCGCTGTGCCCGGAGGATCGCAAGCAGGAAGGCATCGTCGCGATCGCGTCGGTGGCCGACAACCTGAACATCAGCGCGCGCCGTCATTTCAGCCCGGCACGCGTGCTGCTCGACGCACGGCGCGAACGCGAGCTCGCGCAACGCTACATCGAGCGGCTCGCGATCAAGACGCCCGACGGCGACACGCCGATCGGCGCGCTGTCGGGCGGCAACCAGCAGAAGGTCGTGCTCGCGCGCTGGCTGGCCGAGCGCATCGACGTGTTCCTGATGGACGAGCCGACGCGCGGCATCGACGTTGGCGCGCGCGCGGAAATCTACAACCTGTTCTACGAACTCGCGGAAGCGGGCCGCACGGTGATCCTCGTGTCGAGCGACCTGGCCGAGGTGATCGGCGTGTCGGACCGGATCATCGTGATGAAGGAAGGACGGATCGCGGGCGAAGTCGCGAAGGCGCAGGCGACGCCCGACGCGCTGATCAAGCTCGCGCTGCCGCGTTAGCGCCGTGCAGTCAACCGGAAAGCAACTGAACTGATATGAGCCAGGCAATGCAACCCCAACGCACTTCCCCGTCCCCGGATGCCACGGCCGCGCCCGCGCGAGCGCGCGGCGGCGTGTGGCAATTGATCAACCGCTCCGGCATCGTGATGGTGTTTCTCGTGCTGTTCGCGACGCTGTCGCTGACCGTGCCGGACTTCCTCACGCCGCGCAACATCCAGGGCCTCTTGCTGTCGGTCACGCTGATCGGTTCGATCGCGGTGACGATGATGTTCGTGCTCGCGCTCGGCGAAGTCGACCTGTCGGTCGCGTCGATCGTCGCGTTCTCGGGCGTCGTCGCGTCGACGCTGATCACCGCGACGCACAGCGTCGTGTTCGGCACCGTGGCCGGCATCCTCGCGGGCGGCGCGGTCGGGCTCGTGAACGGCGTGCTGATCGCGCGCTGGCGGATCAATTCGCTGATCGTCACGCTCGCGATGATGGAAGTCGTGCGCGGGCTCGCGTTCATCACGTCGAACGGCGACGCGGTGATGATCTCCGAGGAACGCTTCTTCGAGCTCGGCGCCGGCTCGTTCCTCGGCATCTCGTATCCGATCTGGAGCAACATCATCGGCTTCGTCGTGTTCGGCTTCCTGCTGCGCAAGACGGTGTTCGGCAAGAACGTGCTGGCCGTCGGCGGCAACGGCGAGGCCGCGCTGCTCGCGGGGCTGCCGGTGATGCGCATCAAGATCGCGGTGTTCGTGCTGCAGGGGCTCGTGACCGGCTTCGCCGGCGTGATGCTCGCGTCGCGGATGAGCCTCGGCGACCCGAAGACGTCGGTCGGCCTCGAGCTCGGCGTGATCTCCGCGTGCGTGCTCGGCGGCGTGTCGCTGACGGGCGGCGTCGCGACGATCTCCGGCGTGCTGGTCGGCGTGCTGATCATGGGCTCCGTGCAGGACGCGATGAGCCTGTTGAACGTGCCGACCTTTTACCAATATCTGATACGCGGCGGAATTCTGTTGCTCGCGGTGCTGTTCGACCAGTATCGTCGCAACCAGCGGCGCGCGATGAAGATCTGACGAATGCGTGGCTGCCTGCGCATGCAACAAGTATCGGGAGACGGAATGCAACAGATTGATCCGGCCGCGTCGGCGACGCGGCTGGCGGACACCCGCAACACGCTCGGCGAAGGCGCGACGTGGTGCGACAAGACGCACGCGCTGTATTGGGTGGATATCGAAGGCGCGCAACTGTGGCGCTGCCGCTCGGACGGTTCGGACCTCACGCAGTGGCCGATGCCCGAACGGCTTGCGTGCTTCGCGCTGACGCACGATCCGGACGTGCTGCTCGTCGGGCTCGCGACGCAACTCGCGTTCTTCGACCTGCGCAGCGGCGCGTTCACGCGGATCGTCGACGTCGAACCCGAATTGCCGACGCGCCTGAACGACGGGCGCTGCGATCCGTCCGGCGCGTTCGTGTTCGGGATGAAAGACGAGGGCGGTGACCCGCCGCGCGCGGTCGGCGGGTTCTACCGGCTCAATGCCGACCTCACGCTCGAACGGCTCGCGTTGCCGCCGGCCGCGATCGCGAACAGCATCGCGTTCTCGCCGGACGGCTCGAAGATGTACTTCTGCGATTCGCTCGTGCGTGAAATCCTCGTGTGCGATTACGGCCGCGCGGGTGTGGCCGGCGTGCGGCCGTTCGTGCGGCTGACCGATGCGGACGGCGACCCGGACGGCTCGACGATGGACCGCGACGGCGGCCTGTGGAACGCGCAGTGGGGCGGCCGGCGGGTGGTGCGCTACGCCGCGGACGGCGTCGAGACGGAACGCATCGCGGTGCCGACCGCGCAGCCGAGCTGCGTGACGCTCGATGGCGAAGGCCGGTTGTACGTGACGAGCGCGCGCGTCGGGTTGAGCGACGACGCGCTGGCGAGCGATGCCGATGCCGGCGGCGTGTTCGTCGCGCAGACGCGCCATGCGGGGTTGCCGACTGCGCGGTTTGCGGGGACACGTACCGGATGAATGGCGGGTGTGGACGGCAGGTTCTATCGGCTGGCCTCGAAGTGACGCAGAAAAACGAAAGCCCCTGGCTTGTGAAGGTTCGGGGGCTTTTCTTTTACACACAATCACCACAATTAAAATAAAGGTAGCCTGGCGCGAATCCAATCCCATTTGGTAGGCGGAATCGCAAGCAACTGCATCACATCACTGCTTGAACTATCGTAATATACGATCCCGCCAACACCATCTACCAATTCTCGCTCAGTTGCCGAATTTACGTAGTATGAGAAATAGCGTTGAGCGCGCAATTCTCCAGCCCGATCAAAAAGCTGAAATCTCACTTCGTGCCCATTCCGAATATTCGCGCCGCACAACTTTGCGTAATATTCCACACCTCCGAATTCTTTCTTCCCTCCATTTAGTTCTTTTTCAAAGAAATCACACTGACCATAATTTGGCCTGGTCATATTAATGGAAAAGCCAATCAGCAAAAACACAAGAATGGCTAGCCCAGTGATTCTGACGACGCTAATCTGCATATTTCACCAAGTTTTATTTCAACGGGTTTCTTAAATTTCAGGGTAATTAACAAAACACCGGTCCCGTATTAATCCTTGTCGGTTCCAGTATCGAAGCCACTCCACCCTGTGAAGGTTGGAGTGAAGCTGTTCTTTTACCCTGTCACAAAGTGCCGAACCATTTTCAAGATGAGAATCGATTGTTTTTGGTAATTTAATTAGTATGCCGACCGATAATTTCGTACTTATACGAGATAACTGAGAATATGGAGGTACGCTGAGAGTGATGTCGCGACGATGCGTTCACCGCCCGGCCCTGCTGGTAAGATGGCCCGCAATTCCATCCCGCCCGCACCATGAGTTCCGCACCGACCAAGCCCGCGTCCCCGAAGAGCACCGCGAAGAACGCCGCCCGCGCGACGGGCGACAAGCCGAAGGCGCGCGCGCCGCAGCGCCTGACCTACGTGATCGGCGGTCTCGACCGGCTGCTGCGCCGGCATATGACCGACGCGCTCGCACCGCTCGGCATCACGCTGGCGCAATACACGGCGCTGTCGGTGCTGGAGGCGCGCGGCGCGTCGTCGAATGCGCAACTGGCCGAGCGCTCGTGGATCACGCCGCAATCGGCGAACGAGGTGATGAGCGTGATGGCCGCCCGCGGTTTCGTCACGCGCGAAGCTGACCCGTCGCACGGCCGCATCATCCTGCTGACGCTGACGGACGCGGGCGCGGCGATGCTGCGTGAATGCGAAACCGTGCTGCGCCCGCTCGAGACGCGCATGCTCGGCGACATCTCCGCTGACGACGCCGCGCACGTGCAGCGCGCGCTCGAACTGTTCTCGCGCAACCTGCGCGGCTGACCGACCCCCTTTTCGAACCTTCCTGGCCCGGGCCGCGCGGCCCGCGGCCGCATTGCCGGTCGCCTGACCGTTCCCCGATTCCGTCGCTTCCCCCCGCTTTGCGCTCCGGGTTTACACCGGCGCTCGTGCCGCTTGCAATATCAGGTAGCCTGATATTAAATGAAGCCGTCCGCAGCAGAAATGCTGCGCACCGAATCGCACAGGAACGAACGACAGGAACAGAACATGAGCAAGTACGACAACCGCTGGCAGACCGTTGAAGTGAACGTGGAGGCCGGCATCGCGTGGGTGACGCTGAACCGTCCGGACAAGCGCAATGCGATGAGCCCGACGCTGAACCAGGAAATGCTGCAGGTCCTCGACGCGATCGAGTTCGACGACGACGCGAAGGTGCTGGTGCTGACCGGCGCGGGCAGCGCATGGACGGCCGGCATGGATCTGAAGGAATATTTCCGCGAGATCGACGGCGGCTCCGACGCGCTGCAGGAAAAGGTGCGGCGCGACGCATCGGAATGGCAGTGGCGCCGTCTGCGGATGTACAACAAGCCGACGATCGCGATGGTGAACGGCTGGTGCTTCGGCGGCGGGTTCTCGCCGCTCGTCGCGTGCGACCTCGCGATCGCGGCGGACGAAGCGGTGTTCGGGCTGTCGGAGATCAACTGGGGCATCCCGCCGGGCAACCTCGTCAGCAAGGCGATGGCGGACACGGTCGGGCATCGCCGTGCGCTGCACTACATCATGACCGGCGACACGTTCACCGGCGTCGAAGCGGCGGAAATGGGCCTCGTGAACAGCAGCGTGCCGCTGGCCGGGCTGCGCGACGCGACGATCGCGCTCGCCGCACGGCTGATGGACAAGAACCCGGTCGTGCTGCGCGCGGCGAAGCACGGCTTCAAGCGTTCGCGCGAACTCACGTGGGAGCAGTGCGAGGATTATCTGTATGCGAAGCTCGACCAGGCGCAGTTGCGCGACCCGGAGCGCGGCCGCGAGCAGGGGCTGAAGCAGTTCCTCGACGACAAGGCGATCAAGCCGGGCCTGCAGGCATACAAGCGCTGATAGCACCGCCGACGCAACCGCAAGAGACAGGCAAGGCAGGAGACGACATGACCGACAGACGGATGCTGATCGGGGGCGAGTGGTGCACCGCCCGCGACGGGCGAACCTTCGACCGATTCAACCCCGCGACGGGCGCGCTTGCGTCGCGCGCGCCGGCGGCCGGCCCGGCCGACGCCGACGCGGCGATCGACGCCGCGCACCGGGCGTTTCCCGCCTGGGCGGCCCTCGCGCCGACCGAGCGGCGCCGCCGGCTGCTGAAGGCGGCCGACCTGATGGACGCGCGCATCGACGAATTCATCGCGACCGGCGTCGCCGAAACCGGCGCGACGCCCGGCTGGCTCGGCTTCAACGTGGCGCTCGCGGCGAACATGCTGCGCGAGGCTGCGTCGATGACCACCCAGATCGAAGGCGACGTGATCCCGTCCGACGTGCCCGGCAATCTCGCGCTCGCGATGCGCGTGCCGTGCGGCGTGGTGCTCGGCATCGCGCCGTGGAATGCGCCGGTGATCCTCGGCACGCGCGCGCTGGCGATGCCGCTCGCGTGCGGCAACACGGTCGTGCTGAAGGCGTCTGAAGCGTGCCCGGGCGTGCACGCGCTGATCGGCGCGGTGCTGGACGACGCCGGGCTCGGCGCGGGCGTCGTCAACGTGATCACGCACGCGGCGGCCGACGCGCCGGAACTCGTCGAGCGGCTGATCGCGCATCCGCACGTGAAGCGGATCAACTTCACCGGGTCGACGCACGTCGGGCGCATCATCGCGCGCCACGCGGCCGCGCACCTGAAACCCGTGCTGCTCGAACTCGGCGGCAAGGCGCCGGTGCTCGTGCTCGACGATGCGGATGTCGACGCAGCCGTCGACGCGATCGCATTCGGCGCGTTCTTCAACCAAGGGCAAATCTGCATGTCGACGGAGCGCGTGATCGCCGCGCGGCCGATCGCCGATGCGCTCGTCGAACGGCTGGCCGAGAAGGCGCGCACGCTGGTCGCCGGCGACCCGCTGGCCGGCCATCCGCTCGGCACGATGGTCGATGCGGCGGCCGCCGCGCGCGCGGCGTCGCTCGTCGAGGATGCCCGTGCGCACGGCGCGCGCTTGCCGCTCGGCTGCCGGATCGACGGCGCGACGATGCAGCCGGCGATCGCCGACGGCGTCACGCGCGACATGCGGCTCTATCGCGAGGAATCGTTCGCGCCGGTGGTCGCGATCCTGCGCGCGGACAGCGACGACGAAGCGGTCGCGCTCGCGAACGACAGCGAGTTCGGGCTCTCTGCAAGCGTGTTCAGCCGCGATATCGCACGGGCGATGACGCTCGCGCGACGGATCGAGTCGGGGATCTGCCACATCAACGGGCCGACCGTGCACGACGAGGCGCAGATGCCGTTCGGCGGCACCAAGGCGAGCGGTTACGGCCGCTTCGGCAGCCGTGCGTCGATCGCCGAATTCACCGAGCTGCGCTGGATCACCGTGCAGACCACGCCGCGTCACTATCCGATATGAGCGAGCCGACGATGAATGTAGCGACGCCCGAAAGCGGGCAGGTGAGCGACACGGGCGGCGTGCGCTATCGCGCGGCGGCCGTCGCCGTGGGCGCGGCCGAGATTCGTCGCGCGGAAAACGGCACGTGGTACTTGCGTTCGAGCGAACCGCTCGGCGACTACCCGACGCGCCTGACCGACTGCCTCGTGCGCGGCGCGCAAGCGCACCCCGACCGCGTGCTGGCCGCGCGGCGCGGCGCCGATGGCCGCTGGATCGAGATCACCTACGCGCAGATGCTCGAACGCGCTCGCGCGCTCGGCCAGGGCCTCGTCGATCTCGGGCTGTCGGCCGAGCGTCCGGTCGCGGTGCTGTCCGGCAACGATCTCGAGCATCTGCAACTGATGTTCGCGGCGATGCTGGCCGGCGTGCCGTATGCGCCGATCTCCCCCGCGTATTCGCTCGTGTCGACCGACTACGGCAAGCTGCGCCACACGCTCGGCGTGCTGCGCCCGGGGGCGGTCTTCGTCGCCGAGCGCGCGCCGTTCACGCGTGCGCTCGACGCCACGTTGCCGGCCGATGCGGCGCTGCTCGTCGCACGCGACGACGATGCCGGCGCGCACGGAAAGGGCCGCGCGGTGCCGCTCTCGCGCTTGCTCGCCACGGTCCCGCGCACGATCGACGCGATCCATGCGGCGGTCGGCCCCGATCATCTCGCGAAGATCCTGTTCACGTCCGGTTCGACGAAGCAGCCGAAGGCAGTGCCGACCACGCACCGGATGCTGTGCAGCAACCAGCAGATGCTGCGCCAGACGATGCCCGAGCTCACGCGCGAGCCGCCGGTGCTGGTCGACTGGCTGCCGTGGAATCACACGTTCGGCGGCAGTCACAACCTCGGCATCGCGCTGTACAACGGCGGCACGCTGTACATCGACGACGGCCGCCCGATGCCGGGCCGCTTCGACGAAACCGTGCGCAACCTGCGCGAGATCGCGCCGACGATCTACTTCAACGTGCCGAAGGGCTGGGAAGAGCTGACCGTCGCGCTCGAACGCGATGCCGCGCTGCGCGACACGTTCTTCTCGCGCGTGAAGCTGTATTTCTTCGGCGGCGCGGGGCTGTCGCAGGCCGCGTGGGACCGGCTCGACCGCGTGACCTACGCGCATTGCGGCGAGCGCATCCGGATCATGGCCGGCCTCGGGATGACGGAGGCGTCGCCGTCGTGCCTGTTCACGACGGGGCCGCTGATGCGCGCAGGCTATATCGGGCTGCCCGCGCCCGGCTGCGACGCGAAGCTGGTGCCGTGCGGCGGCAAGCTCGAGCTGCGTTTCAAGGGGCCGAACGTGATGCGCGGCTACTGGCACGCGGACGTCGATCCACGCGACGTGTTCGACGACGAAGGGTATTACCGCAGCGGCGACGCGGGCGTCTTCGCCGATCCGCAGCGGCCGGAACTCGGGCTGCAGTTCGACGGGCGGCTGACGGAGGACTTCAAGCTGAGCAGCGGCACCTTCGTCAGCGTCGGGCCGTTGCGCGCGAACGCGGTGTCGAGCGGCGCGCCGTACGTGCAGGACGTGGTCGTCACCGGAATCAATCGCGACGACATCGGGCTGCTCGTGTTTCCGCGCATCGATGCGTGCCGCGCGCTGGCGGGGCTCGCCGCCGACGCGCCGGTGTCCGACGTGCTGCGCGCGCCGGCCGTGCGCGCGGCGTTCACGACGTGGCTTGCCGCGCTGAACCGGCATGCCAGCGGCGGTTCGACCTTCGTCGCGCGCATCCGGCTGATCGACACGCCGCCGTCGCTCGATCTCGGCGAAGTGACCGATAAAGGTTCGCTGAACCAGGCGGCCGTGCAGCAGCATCGCGCGGCGACGATCGACGCGCTGTACGACCCGGCGCGGCGTGATCCCGACGTGATTTACGCGTAGGCAGCACGAGCAGGCATAAGCAGGAGCAAGCAGGACCAAGCAGGCATAACGACCGGCCGGCCACGACACCGGCAGGCATTCTTGCGGCCAGCGAATCAGGCTGCCTGATAAAGGCAGCCGTTCGGACGACACCTCGCGCGCCGATCCGCCACTGGCCGGCGGCGGCGCGCGGCGGCCGTTGCAGGGCCGACCGACTACAAGACATGGGATTGGAGACAGGATGAACACTTACGTTGCCGAAAAATCCACGGTCGCGACCACGCTCGCGCTGTGTTTCGCGGTCGCCCTCCTCGAAGGGCTCGACCTGCAGTCGGTCGGTGTCGCCGCGCCGCGCATGGCGCATGAGTTCGGGCTGACCGTGTCGCAGATGGGCATCGCGTTCAGCGCGGGCACCTTCGGGCTGCTGCCGGGCGCGATGCTCGGCGGGCGGCTCGCCGACCGGATCGGCCGCAAGCGCGTGCTGATCGCGTCGGCCGTGCTGTTCGGGCTGCTGTCGATCGCGACCGCGCAGGTGTCGAGCTTCTGGATGCTCGTCGTCGTGCGCGTGCTCACCGGCATCGGCCTCGGCGGCGCGATGCCGAACCTGATCGCGCTGTCGTCCGAAGCGGTCGAGCCGCGCTTGCGCAGCAGCGCGGTGGCGACGATGTACTGCGGCATTCCGTTCGGCGGCGTGATCGCGTCGCTGATCGGCGTGCTGCTCGCCGGCGACACCGAATGGCGGCACATCTTCTACGTCGGCGGCGCCGGGCCGCTGCTGCTCGTGCCGCTGCTCGCGTGGTGCCTGCCGGAATCGCGCGCGTATCTCGACGTCGCCGGCACGCCGGCCGCGCGCACCAGCGTCGCGCACACGCTGTTCGGCGACGGCCGCACGACGTCGACGTTCGCGCTGTGGATCAGCTACTTCTGCACGCTGATCGTCCTCTACTTCCTGCTGAACTGGCTGCCGTCGCTGATGGCCGCGCGCGGGCTCGACCGTGCGCATGTCGGCCTCGTGCAGATCGCGTTCAACGTCGGTGCGGGGCTCGGCGCGCTCGGCATCGGCGCGGCGCTCGACCGGATGCGCGCGTCGCGCGTGGTCGGCGGCATGTATGTCGGGATCGTGCTGTCGCTTGCCGCGCTCTCGGCCGCGCCCGGCTTCGCGTCGCTCGCGGCGGCCGCGTTTGCCGCCGGGATGTTCGTGGTCGGCGGGCAGTCGGTGCTGTATGCGCTCGCGGCGATCTATTACCCGACCGCGATGCGCGGCACGGGCGTCGGCGCGGCGGTGGCGGTCGGGCGGCTCGGTTCCGTCGTCGGGCCGCTCGCGGCCGCGACGCTGCTGGCCGCCGGCCGCAGCGCGCCGGTCGTGATCGGCGCGAGCATCCCCGTCACGCTCGTCGCGGCCGTCGCCGCGCTGGTGCTGATTCGCCGCCCGCAAGCCGGTGACTGACTTTCACGGTTTTTCGATGCGCGCCGTCAGAGCGCGCCTACTCAAGGTCTGGAGACAAACGCAATGAACACGAAAACCAGGAACGGCCTGCTGGCCGCCGGCGCCTGCTGCGCACTGGCCGCGCCGGGCGCGCACGCGCAGTCGAGCGTGACGCTGTACGGCATCATCGACACGGGCGTCGAGTTCGTGTCGCACGCGAACGCGGCCGGCGACCACGTGGTGCGCATGCCGGGCGTGACGGGCGAGCTGCCGTCACGCTGGGGCCTGCGCGGCACCGAGGATCTGGGCGGCGGCTATCAGGCGGTGTTCACGCTCGAAAGCGGGTTCAACGTGCGCGGCGGCGATCTCGGTCAGGGCGGGCGGTTGTTCGGGCGGCAGGCGTTCGTCGGGCTGAAGAGCGGCTTCGGCACGCTCGCGTTCGGCCGCCAGTACACGATGACCTATCTCGCGCTGCAGGGCGCGGACATCATCGGCCCCGACATCTACGGGCTCGGCTCGCTTGACGCGTACGTGCCGAACGGCCGCGCCGACAACGCGGTGACCTACGTCGGCACGTATCGCGGCGTGACGCTCGGCGCCGCGTATTCGTTCGGCCGCGACGGCGCGGGCACCGGCAACTCGCCGGGGCAGGGCACGTGCGCGGGGCAGGTGCCGGGCGACGCGGTGCAATGCCGCAACTGGTCGGTGATGCTCAAGTACGACAGCGCGTATTTCGGGGCGGCGGCGTCGTACGAGGAGCAGCGCGGCGGCACGGGCGCCGCCGCGAACTTCTTCGACGGCGTCGCGTCGGTCGCCTTCACCAGCAGCGGCGGCAAGGACGCGCGCACGCACGTGAGCGCCTACGCGCAGGCGGCGGGCGCGCGCATCGGCGCGGGCTGGATCGGGCGGCGCGTGTCGACCGGTTCGCCGGCCGCGGCCGGCGCGCATTCGGACCTGTTCTTCCTCGGCGCGTCGTATGCGATCAAGCCCGACTTCGTCGTCGACGGCGAAGGCTACCGGATCGTCAACAGCGCGCACGACACGCGCGCGACGATGGCCACGCTGCGCGCGACCTATCTGCTGACCAAGCGCACTGCCGTCTACGCGCAATCGTCGTATCTGTGGAACAGCGCGCATGCGCGCTACGCAGTGAGCGGCGGCGGGGCCGGCACGACGCCCGGTCAGGGGATGGGGCAGCTCGGCGCGATGGTCGGCGTCCGGCACATGTTCTGATCTGGCAGCCTGACGAACGGGAGATATCGTGAAGAGAAAATCTGCATTCCTCTGTATCGCGCCGCTGTCGGCGGCCATGCTCGCCGGTTGCGGCGGCGACGATTCGGTCAGCTCCGCGCCGACGCATCTGAGCGCCGCGACGCCGGCCGCGATGACGCAGACCTGCGACGCGCTCGCCGCGAAGCTCGCGTATGCGAACACGTCGTTCACGTCGGTGACGACCGCGGCCGCCGGCGCGCTGACGGTGGCCGGCAAGCCGATCGCCGAGCACTGCGTGATCGCCGGGAAGATGAACGAGCGCGTGAGCGCGGTGGACGGCAACACCTACGCGATCGGTTTCCAGATGCGCTTGCCGAAGGCGTGGAACGGCCGCTTCTTCTACCAGGCGAACGGCGGCCTCGACGGCAACGTCGTGACCGCGACCGGCGAGATCGGCGGCGGCGGGCCGCTGACCGACGCGCTGAACCAGGGTTTCGCGGTGATCAGCTCGGATTCCGGGCACAGCGCCGCGCAGAACCCGCTGTTCGGCCTCGATCCGCAGGCGCGGCTCGACTACGGCTACGGCGCCGTCGATGCGCTCACGCCGATGGCCAAGCAGGTGATCCGGCTCGCGTACGGCAAGGCGCCCGACCGCAGCTATTTCGGCGGCTGCTCGAACGGCGGCCGTCACGCGATGGTCACGGCCGTGCGCAACCCGGCCGACTACGACGGGATCATCGCCGGCGACCCGGGCTTTCACCTGCCGAAGGCGGCGATCGGCGAGATGTACGGCGCGCAGCAGTTCGCGAAGATCGCGTCGGCGACCGGTTCGAACGGGCTGCCGGATATCCGCAGCGGCTTCAATGACGCGGAGCGCCAGTTCGTCGGCGCGAAGATCCTCGACAAGTGCGATGCGCTCGACGGCGCGACGGACGGCATGGTGCAGGACGTCGCCGCGTGTCAGGCGCACTTCAGCGTCGAGACGGATATCCCGACCTGCGCGAACGGCACGCGCACCGGATCCTGCCTGACGACCGCGCAGAAGAGTGCGCTCGAGAACGTGTTCGCGGGTGCGCGCAACAGCGCGGGCACGGCGCTCTACGCGAGCTTTCCGTACGATCCGGGTGTGGCCGCCGCCGGCTGGGCCGGCTGGAAGCAGTCGAATTCGATCACGCTCGACCCGGCCGCGATGGCGTTCACGTTCATGACGCCGCCGAAAACCGCCGCGACGCTCGCGAACCTCGCCGGCTTCGCGCTCGGCTTCGACATGGACAACGATGCGCCGGCGATCTTCGCGACGAACGGCGTGTACACGCAATCGTCGTGGTCGTTCATGACGCCGCCCGACGAGACCAACCTGTCCGCGCTGAAGTCGCGCGGCGCGAAGCTGCTCGTCTATCACGGCACAGGCGATCCGGTGTTCTCGTTCAACGACACGCGCGACTGGTATGCGCAGGTCGCGCAGGCAAACGGCGGCGATGCGTCGAGCTTCGCGCGCTTCTATCCGGTGCCGGGGATGAACCACTGCGCGGGCGGGCCGGCGGCCGACCAGTTCGACATGCTGACGCCGCTCGTGGCGTGGGTCGAGCAGGGGCAGGCGCCCGCCGCGATCGTTGCCACCGCGCGCGACGCGACGAACGCGGTGCCGAATGCGGACGTGCCGACTTCGTGGGGGGCCGGCCGCACGCGTCCGCTGTGCCCGTATCCGCAGGTGGCGCGCTACAACGGTTCGGGCGACGTGAATTCGGCGGCGAGCTTCAGTTGTCGCTGATGTAGCCGGAGCGCGGATGTGCCGATCGGTGCGTGGATCGGACCATCCGCCGTGGTTCCGCCGCGGCAATGGCGAGCGCGCCGGTGCGCATGGAAAAAAGCGGCGGTGAGCCGCGCGTGACGAGGGCGTTTGCCGCCGCAGGCGGCGCCCGGGATACTATGGCGCTTTCCTGTCGGCGCGACGCGTGCCGACCGACGTTCCTCGCCAGGTATCTTTCCACCGATTCAACCATGCAAACCGTAGCGGTACTGGACTTCGAAACCACCGGGCTTTCTCCGAACCTGGGCGACAGGGCGACCGAGATCGCCGTAATCCTGCTGCGCGACGGCGAGATCGTCGACCGTTACCAGAGCCTGATGAACGCGGGACGCCGCATTCCGTCCGACGTCGTCGCGCTCACCGGGATCACGAACGAGATGATTGCGTCGGCGCCCCCGGTGTCGACGGTCATGAAGGAAGCGGCCGCGTTCGTCGGAAACCATCCGGTCGTCGCGCACAACGCCGGCTTCGACAAGCGGTTCTGGCAGGCCGAGCTCGGGATGCTCGGCATGGCGGCCGAGCATGCGTTTGCGTGCACGATGCTCGTCGCGCGGCGCATCTATCCGCACGCGCAGAGTCACCGGCTATCGAGCCTGGCGGACATGCTGCGCTTGCCGCAGACGGGCCGCGCTCACCGGGCGATGGTCGACGCGGAGATCGCGAGCCATCTGTGGTGCCGGTTGCAGCGCGACATCGGCGCGACTTACGGCCTGCGGCACATCGATCACGGGCTCATGTCGCGCTTGCAGACGACGAGCAAGGCCAAGGTCGCGACGTTTTTCGGGTCATTGGCCGTCGACGGGCGCTGACGTCACGCGTCGACATCCACCGGCACCTCGAGCCCGACCTTCACGCGGCTCATGCTCACCAGCGTCTTGAACCGCTTCACGTTGTTGTTCGCGAAGAACAGCTCGCGCGTGAGCGCGTTGTACTGATCCATGTTGCGCACGGCGAGGATCAGCACGAAATCCCATTCCCCGGTCACGTAGTAGCACTGCTGGATCTGCGGGCAGCGCTCGAAGGTCCGCTTCATCGCGTCGAGCAGGTCGATCTGCTCGCTCTCGACCTCCACGTTCACGACGATCGTCAGCGGATGATCGACCTTGTCCGGCGCGACGACCGCCGTGTAGCGCTCGATCACGCCGTCGTCCGCGAGCCGCCGCAGGCGGCGGTTCACGGCGGCGGTCGACAGGTTCACGCGGGCGCCGAGTTCGTTCTGCGGCGTGTGCGCGTCGCGCTGGACTTCCATCAGCAGCTTGCGATCGAACGCATCGAGTGGGGTGGGCATGATGGCGCGGCAACCTCGAAAGAATGAGAAATTTTTGCGTCCGACCCGTCAATTTGGCGATTTTTTTGATGGGCTCGCGCAATATTATTTTTCGGACCGCCGGCGAGCGCAACCCGTATGCGCTCGGCACCGCATCCACCGACGGGCCGCCCGCGCGGCCCTTTTCCTGAGTCCTTCCCGCCATGCTGATCGCCAACCCCCGCGCGTTGCGCACCGACTATCCCGATACGCTGCGCCGTGTCATGAACATCGCGGCGGCCGACGAGAGCGGCGCGTGGCTGTCGCACTGGCCGCTCGTCGGCGCCGCGCGCACGCCGTTGCGCACGCTGCCGGATCTCGCCGCGCGGCTTGGCGTCGCGAGCGTCAGCGTGAAGGACGAGGCGTGCCGCTCGCCGCTCGGCAGCTTCAAGGCGCTCGGCGCGCCGATCGCGCTGATGCGGCTCGTGAAGCGGCTGCGCCACCGCGAGGAACTCGATCCGCGGGGGCTCGTCACGGGCCGCTACGCGGCGTCGCTCACCGACCTCACGGTGATCAGCGCGACCGATGGCAATCACGGCCGGGCGCTGGCCGCCGCCGCGCGCGCGATCGGTTGCCGCTGCGTGATCGTGCTGCATGCGCACGTCGACGCGGAGCGCGAGCACGCGATCGCCGCGCACGGCGCGCGGATCGTGCGGATCGCCGGCAACTACGACGAATCGGTCGTGCACGCCGCGCAGCTTGCGCACGGGAACGGCTGGCACGTCGTGTCGGATACGTCGTACGACGGCTACGAGGCGATTCCGCGCGACGTGATGCAGGGCTACGGCGTGATCGCGGCCGAAGCGCTCGCGCAGCAGCCGGCGGACGATCACGACGATGGCGGCCGGCCGTTCACGCACGTGTTCCTGCAGGGCGGTGTCGGCGGTCTGGCGGCCGGCGTCGCGAGCTATCTTTGGGAGCACGCTGGCGCGCAGCGGCCGCATTTCATCGTCGTCGAGCCGCGCCAGGCCGATTGCCTGTACCAGAGTGCGCTCGCCGGGCGCGCGACGAAGACGACCGGCAGCGTCGACTCGGTGATGGCCGGGCTCGCGTGCGGCGAGGCGTCGCCGCTCGCGTGGGATTTCCTCGAGCCGAGCATCGATCACTTCATGCTGATCGACGACGACGACGCGGTGCGGGCGATGCGCGTGCTGGCCGCCGGCAGCGCGCGCGACGTACCGTTCGTGTCCGGCGAGTCGGGCGCGGCGGGCATCGCGGGGCTGACCGTGCTGATGCGCGACCCGGCGCTGGCGCGTCAGGCGGGGCTCGATGCGCATTCGCGCGTGCTGGCGATCAACACGGAAGGCGCGACCGCGCCGTCCGTCTACCGGCAGTGCGTCGGCGACACGGCCGACGCGGTGCTCGCGCGCCAGCGCGACTGGCTGAACCACGCGGCCGCGATGGCCTGAATGAACCGGACGATATGACGATCGACGAGGCAAGCACGATGGACGCAATCGACGCAACGGAAGAAAGCACGCTGCAGGGGCAGCTGAAGACCTGGCGCCGGCATCTGCACCAGCACCCGGAAACGGGCTTCGAGGAAGTGAACACGTCGGACTACGTCGCACGGATCCTGACGACGCTCGGGCTCGACGTGCATCGCGGGATCGGCGGCACGGGCGTCGTCGCGAACCTGACGGTCGGCACCGGCACGCGCGCGATCGGCATCCGCGCGGACATGGACGCGCTGAACATCGCCGAGCACGCGCCGGGCCGCGAACATGCGTCGCGCACGCCGGGCAAGATGCACGCGTGCGGGCACGATGGCCACATGTCGATGGTGCTCGGCGCCGCGCGGCTGCTGGCCGAGCGCCGGGGCTTCGACGGCACGGTGCGCTTCATTTTCCAGCCGGCCGAGGAGCATGGGCGCGGCGCGAAGGCGATGATGGCCGACGGCCTGTTCGAGCGCTTTCCGGTGGACGCGATCTTCGGTGCGCACAACATGCCGGGCATGCGCGCCGGCACGTTCTCGACGCGCGCGGGCGGCATCATGGCGAGCGAGGACAATTTCGTAATCCGTATCGACGGGCGCGGCACGCATGCGGCGCGCCCGCACATGGGCATCGATCCGATCGTGATCGGCGCGCAGATCGTGCTCGCGCTGCAGACGATCGTGTCGCGCAATCTCGATCCGGGCCAGCCGGCCGTGATCTCGTGCACGGAGTTCATCACCGACGGGCTGCGCAACGTGATTCCGTCGACGGTGACGATCAAGGGCGACACGCGCAGCTATTCGCGCGACGTGCAGGCACTGCTGGAAACGCGGATGCGCGAGATCAGCGACGGAATCTGCCGCACGCACGGCGCGACCTGCACGTTCGAGTACACGCACGAGTTCGCGCCGACGGTGAATTCTCCGGAATGGGTCGACACCGCCGTGCAGGCCGCCGCGCAGGTCGCGGGCGCCGACGCGGTGACCGCCGACGTGCAGCCGATGATGATCTCGGAAGACTTCGGCGCGTTCTTGCAGGTGGTGCCGGGCAACTTCGTGTTCATCGGCAACGGCGAGGCGGTCGGGCACGGCGGGGTGCCGCTGCACAACGCGACGTACGATTTCAACGACGAGATTTTGTCGGTCGGCGCGCGCTATTTCGCGGAAGTGGCGCGGCGCGCGTTGAAGGC
>Ga0070658_10001182_pt1 | contig 22315 bp, 11 predicted proteins | sample KBSC13metaG_FD_64664 | JGI IMG/M metagenome (GOLD analysis project Ga0070658, IMG submission 64664) | Corn rhizosphere microbial communities from Kellogg Biological Station, Michigan, USA - KBS C1-3 metaG | ecosystem: Host-associated > Plants > Roots > Rhizosphere > Soil ...
CTCCCACCACCGTGTAGCCCTTAGCCGGCAGAGAGTCGACGGTGCTGGCTCCGGTGACGGTGAGAGCGTTCATGTACCAGACCGTCACCAGGTTGGTCAGGGTGTTCTGGAGGAGGAGGTCGTTGTGACCATCGTTGTTGTAGTCGAAGGGCAGATGCGGCACAACGGTTAAGGTGACCGAGACGTTGCCCGTGCCGAGGGTGGCGGCGAGGGTGACCTTGGTATCGGCGGTGACCGAGAAGGTGGTGACCGTCACGGTGGCGGTCTTGGCGCCGGCAGCGACCGTGACGGTTGGGGGCAGGCCGGCGACCGCGGGGTTGCTGCTGGAGAGAGGGAGCGCGATGCCGCCTGTGGGAGCCGCTCCATCCAGGGTGACGGTGACGACGGCGCTCTGATGAGCACGTACCGTCGTCGGATTGACCGCTATGGCGAGGACGATGGGCGCCTGGACGGTGAGGGTTCCCTTTGTGTCGACTTTATTGATGGTCGCGGTCACATCGACCGAAGTATCTTTGGACACCGGCACGGCGTTGACGGTGAAGGTCGCGGTAGTGCTGCCTGCGGGTACGGTGACGGTGGCAGGCACGCTGGCAGCGACAGGCACGCCGGCGTCGGTGTTGGCGCTTTTGAGATTCACCACCACATCTCCCGTGGAAACGACATCGGAGATAGTGACGGTTCCGGTGGAGGTCAGTCCGCCCTTGACACTGGTGGGATTGAAGGTGACGCTGGTCACCGTCGGAGGCGTCACAGTGAGGACGGTCGTTTTGGTGCCGTTGAAGCTCGCGGTGAAGGTGACGCTGGTGACATCGCTGACGGGATGCGTGGTGATGTTGAAGGTCGCCGTGGTGCTGCCTGCGGGCACAGTAACGGAGCCGACCGTGCTGTTGGCGGCAGCGGTGTTGTTGCTGCTGAGGTTCACGACGATCCCCCCGGTCGGAGCAGGGTCGGAGATCGTCACGGTGCCGACGGAGTTCTTCCCGCCCTTCAGATTGGCAGGAGCGGTGGAGAGGGCCGTCACGATGGGCGGAGTGATCGTCAGAGTGGCGTTGGCCGAGGTGCCCAGCGTCGCCGTAATTATCGCAGAGTTTTGAGTGCCAACCACGTTCGTCGGAATGGTGAACGTGCCGGTGGTGGCTCCTGCGGCCACCGTGACGTTGGGAGGCGCGATGGCGTTGGTGTTATTGCTCTGCAGCCCGACCACTAATCCGCCGGTCGGGGCAGGTCCGGTGAGGGTCACGGTGCCGGTGGAGTTCTGTCCTCCCCGCACGCTCGTCGGGCTGACGGAGAGGCTCTGGACACCGGGAGTCGCGATGGTGAGCGAGGCGGTGGCGGAGGAGCCATTCAGAACCGCTGTGATATTGGCAAGGCTCTGGGCGGAGACGCCGCTCGTATTGATGGTGAAGTTCGCCGTCGCGGATCCCTGCGGCACGGTGATGGTCAGGGGCGTCGTTGCGGCGGCATTGTCACTGGAGAGGGAGATGACCGCCCCGCCTGCCAGAGTGGTGGAGTTGAGGGTGACGGTTCCAGTGGAGGAGTTGCCTCCCACGACAGAGGTGGGATTGAGGGAGAGGCCGGTGATGAGCGGCAGAAAGAGCGGATTGACCATCTCAGCGAGAGTCGCATCGTCTCGACCGTAGAGGATGAATTTGCCATCGGGCGAATAGACTGCAGTGGTTACGCCGTCCAGGTTCCCTGAATTCGTCGGCGATCCGGTCTCCTGCGTATAGTCGAACAGCAACGCGCCAGTGGCTGCGTTCCAGATCCGCATACGCCGGTCCACGCCTCCTGTTGCGACCTGTTTGCCGTCGCGGGAGATCGCGGCGGTGTTGATCCCCTCGGGGTCGGTGAAGGTCTGCAGGATGGTGCTGTCGGCGATATGCCAGAGGATACTGGTGCCGTCACCGCTGGTGTCTACGACCTCCTGGCCGTCGGGGGAGAAGTTCACGACATAGACGACACTGGTATGCTTGGAGAGGGTTTTTACGAGCGTGAAGGTCGCAAGGTCCCAGGTCTTGACGGTATTGTCGTAGCTGGCAGAGGCCAGAGTGGAGCCGTCAGGAGAGATGGCGATCCCATTGACGCTGCGGGTGTGAGAAGCCAGGGTATGCAGCGGGGACATATCGGACAGTCGGTAGAGCACGATATTGTTGCCTATGCCCGCTGCGAGATACACCCCATCCGGAGTATAAGCGAGGGAGGCAGCCGCCACGGTGAGTTGGCGAACCTGCGTACCATCGGCGATGCGATAGATCCAGAGATAGCTGGTGTTGTTGCGAATGGTTCCGCTGATCGCAAGATTAGTGCCATCGGCTGAAAAGGCGATGGCACTGATGGAGACGGGGGCACTGGTTCCGGCAAAAGGCGCGATGGTCGTGATCGGCGCTCCGGCGGTGTCCCATATGTTGACAACCGCACCGCTCCCAGAGGCTGCTGCGACCATCGTGCCGGCCGGATTGACGGCGACACTGGTGACGGCGGAGACATAGGGAGCGGGCATGTTGCCTAACGCCGCGAGATTGAAGCCGCTCCAGACACTGACGTAGTTGCCGGTGTTGGCTGTATAGATCTTAGAGCCGTCTGCGGAGTAAGCAAGAGAGACGATCGAAAGAGTCGTATCGGCGCTGGAAATGAGCTTCCCATCGCTAATCCGCCACGTGTATACCTTCGTATCGTAATAGAAGCCGGCGCTGACCTGGGTTCCATCCGGTGAAATCGCGATGGGAACATATTGCCCGCCACCGGTTGGCCCGGTAATCGTACGCAGAGGGGCTCCTCCGGTAGTTGCGTTCCAAACATTGATGAGACCCCGGCTGTCGCCGGAACAGACGGTGACTCCATCCGGGGCGAACGCGACGCTCGTGACGGTATTGGCTTCAGACAGGGTCTTGAGCGAAGTCGCTGTGGGGACATCCCAGATGCGGATCGTAGTGTCGGAACTTCCGGAAGCGAGTTTCGTGCTGTCGGGGGAGAAAGCGACCGAATTAACGCTGCTGGTATGCCCTCCGAATGTGCCTGCGGGACTGAAGTCCGCCATGTTATACGCCTGGATATCGTTGCCGGACATCCCAACGGCGAACTTCGATTGGTCCGGGGAGATGGCGATGGAGTTCACCCCGCCGGGCGTCGTCAATGTGGAGAGAATAGCGCCGGTACTCAGGTTCCAGAGATGGACCACGGAGGCATTGTTGCCTGTCAACAGTTTGGTTCCATCGGCCGTAAAGGCGAGAGTCGTGACGACGGGCGGCCGACCGGTCGTAGTGGAATCCACCAGGGTTTCCAGCAGCATCCCGTCAGAGACACGACGGATTTTCGTGGTTCCATCGGAACCGCACATTGCGAGGTTTTGCCCGTCCGGGGAGAGAGCGATTTGGTACACCGTGCCGGCGATGGCTCCTCGCATCCATTGAATGTTAGGACGTGCCTGCGCGCGAGCAGAAGTCGTCTGGCCGAATGTTAGCAGACCGACCACCAAGATCCATACGAGTCCTGGGGCGCGAACGCCGAAAGGAGGGTGAGGCACGTCTCCGGTAAAAGGGCGTTTCCGACTGTGAAGCATGACCGTAGTCTCCTTGGTGAGAGTTATGAAGTGTCTGGCGCCATTCCAAACAGGGCAAGATGTCGCTCCTGGAATCGTTCGCAGAACGTGGAGATGCAGGCGCTTTCTTTATAGGAATAGCGTACCTGGAGAAAGCATTCGAGCGTTCTGGTTTCGAGCGGCCAAATCGTGGTCGCGAGCAGGAGAATCGTGGTCAAAAGAGCAATACTCTCCTGGCGCACCTTGACGCGGGGATTGCCGACAGATACACTGTGCAGGCGACTCCCGGTCGTTGGATAGCATCGCGTCAAATATTTGCTGAATTGGGACGAATATGAGCAAGGTCAACCGGGAACTCGCATCGCCCCGACTGCACATCGCTATGTTCGGCCGTTTTCGAGTCGAGATCGATGGTGTCGCTCTCAAACCGCATCGGCCGACCGATCTCCGCGCCCTTGCCTACCTCCTCCTGCAGCACGATACTCCCGTAGACCGACTTACCCTGGCGGCGCTCTGGAAAAAGTCGGAGCAGGCGCCGTTTGCGGAGACCGACGCGCGAGCCTACCTGACTCGCGCCATTTCCGAACTCACCACCCGCCTGGGTAAGGAGGGCGGACGGCTTCAGAAACCGCAGCCGCAGCTCCTGCTCTTTGAAGCGGCCGGGGCGGACCTGGACCTGTTGGAGTGGGAGGCCGGACTCGCCGAGGGCAGTGTGGACAGCCTGGAGCGGGTCGCGCCGCTCTACCGCCTCTCCCTCCTCGCAGGCTGGGACGATGCCTGGGTGCTGGCTGCCCGTGAACGCCTCCGCACCGACTATCGGCAGGCGCTGCGAGCGGCGGTTCGGCGTGAAATCGACCACGGACACTGGAACTCCGCCTTGCGAGGGTTCACCCTGCTCTGCGAGGTCGATCCCTGGCACGAAGAGACCCTGCGCGAACACCTGCAACTGCTGGCAGACCGCCGCCGATTTCAGGAGATGCAGCAGCGTTACGATGCCTATGCGCGACACTGTGAGGCAGCCGGCGTTCCCACCGATCCGCAGACGACCCAACACTATCGCGATCTGCGCGCGGAGCCGGACCGACGCCCGCGCGATCTGGTGCGCGGCTGGATCCCGAATCCGCTGTCGCGCTTCATCCCACGCCCGTCCGAGATCGCCACGATCGAAGCGTGCGTACAGGCCAGTCGATTGACCACGCTGACCGGCGCGGGCGGTGTCGGCAAGACCCGTCTGGCGATCGCGGCGGCGCAGCGGCTGCACGACGCGTTTTATGACGGCGTCTGGTTCCTCGATCTGTCCGAACTTCAGGACCCTGCCGAGGTGCCGACACAGGTGGCGCGCACGCTGCGGCTGACCGAAAACCCCAACCGGACGCCGACCGAAGAGATCCTTGCCTGCCTGCGCACTCAGGAGACGCTCCTGGTGCTGGACAACTGCGAGCACGTTCTCGAAGCGAGCGCCCGACTGGCGACACGCATTCTGGAGAACTGTCCGGAGGTGAAAATCCTGACGACCAGTCGGCAGCCTCTCGGAATCATCGGGGAGACTCTCTGGCGCGTGCCCTCGCTGGACTTTCCGGAGAGCGACGCGCGCTTGACCCCGAAGAAGCTGGCGCAGTTCGGCGCGGTACGTCTGCTGATCGAGCGCGCAAGCCGCCCTCAGTTCCCACTCACCATCGATGTGCACAGTGCCGATGCTATCGCCCGGATCTGCCGACGTCTGGACGGCATTCCCCTTGCAATCGAGTTAGCCGCAGTCCAGATCACGCGCCGCTCCCGTTCCGTCCAAGAGGTCGCGGACAGTCTGGATCAGGCTCTGGCGTTTCTGACCGAAGGCAGCAGTACCGCGCCGACCCGCCAGCAGACTTTGCGGGCCGCCATCGAATGGAGCTATCGCCTCCTGGGTGATGTCGAACAACAGGTGTTCGAGCGCCTGGGCGTATTTGTCGGCGGCTTTACGGAAGAGGCGGCCTGCCAGGTCTGCGGCACGGCTCCGGCAACTCCGGAAAGCGTGTCCGATGCCCTCAAAACGATCGTCGAGAGGTCCCTACTGGAACTCCTTCCCTCGGAACAGAGCCACCGCTATCATCTCCTCCAGACGATCCGCCAGTTCGCGCTCGATCGCCTCGCCGTCCGGCAAGGCGGCCTTGAGGAGGCCGCACAGTCGGAACACGCAAAAGACAATGCGCAGATGCAGACCTCTCTGCGCCATCTGCACTATTTCCAGGCCTTTGTAGAAGAGGCGGAGCGGCACCATCGCGGCGCGGATCACGCGCGGTGGCTCGATCGCCAGGACCAGGAGCATGAGAACTGTCGGGCAGCGCTGGCTTGGGCGCTGCAGCAGGGCGAGTACGATACCGGCTTGCGATTGGCGACCAATCTGGCCGGATACCTCTATACCCGCGGGCACCATGTGGAAGCGGCGGAATGGCTGGCGACGTTTCTGGAACGCACGACGTCCAGTGCGCCCGCACGCCTGAACGCAGTCCATTGGGCCGGAAATATCGCCTATGCCCGCGCCGACTACCTCACCGCGCGTACCTGTTTCGAGGAGAGTCTGGCCCTCCGGGAGATTCACGGAGATCCCCGTGTAATCGCAGTGGGCAGGGCAAGTCTCGCGACAGCGATCGGCGGTCTGGGCGGCTATGAAGAGGCGCTGGCCCATTTCGAAGCGAATCTCCTGGTGTTCCAGGAGATAAAGGATCTGCGCAACACGGCCCTCACGTGGAACAGCATCGCTGCCATCGCCGCCGCCAGAGAGGATCTGCCCCGATCCAGGGACTGCAATGCGCGCAGTCTGCAACTCTTCCGCGAGGCGGGAGATCTCGCCAACGTCAGCATGGCCGCCAACAATCTGGCCGGACAACATGTCGAGTTGGGAGACTACGCCGCTGCCCGCCTCCTGCTGGCCGAGTGTCTGGAACTCTACCGGACGCTGCGCACCCCCCATCGCTTCGTCTATCTCCTGCTGAACTTTCTCTGTCTGGCGGTGCACGAACAGGAGTTTGACCGAGCGGCGACCGTTCTGGGCTTCGCGGCGGCGTTTCGAGAGAGCATCGGCTTTGTGCTGCCTCCTCATGTCAGCGAGCGCTATCGATCGGAAGAGGCCGCCGTCCGTCAATCTCTAGGCGCTCCACGCTTCAATGCGCTTGCGGGGCGTGGAGCGCAGATGCTGGAAGACGAGATGATCGCCTTTCTCCTGGACGTCAGTCAGGGCTAGGATAGAGGACATAGCCGATGATGTTGGCGTTGCCATCCACGATCGTGTCGTTCTCATCAAGCACGCCGAGGAGAACGCCATCCGTGTAGATCCCGCCCTCGTGAATCGTGGCGGATGGCATCAGGACCGGTGTATTTGCCGAGTTGAAGAGATAGACCGTCGGGTTGAGACGCAACCGGATCGAAGCGCCGCAGACCGGCATCGCCGCAGCATGCGGAGGCGTGCCGACTGTGGTCAGACCAAGCAGCAGCGTGGTCAACCCGATCGCGGTCCGCGCCGTTGCCTTTGAGAGATCGATCCGGCGCCGGACGCACCTTTTTGTGAAGCACCCCTTGTTTCGTTTCATCGCAGATACCTTTGCTTGGTTGGCGGAGAGTGAGCGAACTCCGGCTGTCACCAGCCTGGGTTTGAGGATAACGGCGTGAACCGGATCAAAAATGGTATGAAAGCGGATCGAGTCGTAGCTTTCCCAAAAAGGATCTCTGAGGGGAAGGAGGAGCAGCCATGGACCAGGAGGAGGCGACGTACGGTGCGCTGATCATTCGCTTCTTCGGTGGCTTTGCGGTGGAACTGGGAGGAGCGCCCCTGCGCAGACTGAACTCTCCCAAGGGCTTGCGCGTTCTCGCCTATCTCGCCCTGGACGCCGGTAGGTCTGTCGAGAAGACGGTGCTCGCGCAGGAGATCTGGCCCGATTCGACGAATGCGAGGGACAACCTGGACCGGACGCTGCGCGATCTGCGCCGGGCGCTGGGCGATCCGCCACGCAAGCCGGTACGGCTCTGCCTGGTGGGGCATGGCAGGCTGCAACTACAGTTACAGAGAGCAGACAGCATCGACACCCGCCGTTTTGAGCAACTGCTCCAACGGGAGGACGCCGCCTCGCTGCAAAAGGCGGTCGATCTCTATCAGGGCGCATTGCTGGAGGGTTGGGGCAGTCAGGAGGGCGAAGCCTGGATCGGTGAGCGCCGTGAACGCTATCAGAGGCAGTTTGTGGAAGCCTTGACGCGCCTGCGCACCCTGACTATGGCAGACGGCGACTATGAGACCGTTCTGGGCTATCTGCGCCTGCAACGGAGGGCAGGAGAGAAGGAGGATTCGGGCTGGTGTGATCTGATACGCGCGTATCTGGCGAAACGGGATTTTGAAAACGCGGCCCTGGTCTATCGACAGTTCACCGCCGACGTCTCCGCCCCTTCTCCGGAGATGTCGGCCCTATGGGCGCAGATTCCCGCTTCGGAGGCCAACGCCGCGCAGGACAGGCTCCTGGCGGACCTGCCCAGATATTTCACGAGTCTCATCGGGCGCGATGAGGAGTTGCCGGCGATCCAAACGAAAGTAAAATCCGGATCGTCCCGTCTGCTTGTCCTTACCGGCAGCGGTGGGATGGGGAAAACACGCCTCGCCATCGCGCTGGCACACCGCAGGAGCGGAGATTTTGCGCAGGGCGTCCGGTTTGTAGACCTGACCGCGGCGACGGACCCATCTTCGGTACTGCTCGCGATCTGTTCTGCCTTCCGGGTTGCGGGGAAACAGGAGCTTATTCGTGGGCTGCAGACGAAAGAGATCCTCCTGCTGCTGGACAACTGTGAGCAGGTGCTCGCGGCGTGCCGGGATCTGACGCATGAACTGTTGATGTCCTGCCCCCACCTCCATATCGTCGCGACCTCCCGCCGTGTGTTCAACATCGGCGAGATCGTCTGGGACGTGCCGGGCCTCACGCTGCCACCCGCCTCGGCCTCTGTTACTCCCGAGGCTCTGCTCTTCTTCTCTGCAACACGACTGTTCTATGAGCGCGCACAGGCGATCCGCCGAACCTTTGAGTTGACGCCGGACAATGCGCCGGCCATCGCCGAAATATGCCGCCGCCTGGATGGAACACCACTGGCGATCGAACTGGCCGCGGTGCGGACCAGATCCCTGGCTCCGGAAGAGATTGCGGCTCGGCTGGGAGATCGCTTCGCGCTCCTGAACCGTGGCTTCCACAATGCTCCTCCACGCCAACAGACCCTGCTTGCCACAATCGCCTGGAGTTATGACCTGCTCCGGGAGGACGAACGCCGCCTGTTCCGACGGCTGTCTGTATTCGTGGGCGGCTGGACCGAAGCGGCCGCCATTGCGGTCTGTACCGGGGATGGGCTGGATGTCACCCGCATCGAGGAACTGCTGGAGGAGTTGGCGGATCAGTCGCTCGTCGTGCGTTCGGGGGCGAGTCTCCGTCGCTTTCGGATGCTGGAGACCCTGCTGGAATACGCGGCAGAGCGACTTGCGGAAGACCGGGTGGAGGACCGGCTCTGCCGGAAGAAGCATCGGGACTATTTTCTCCAACAGGTGATGCAAGCCAACCTGGAAAAGAGCACCGAACAGCAGGAGGAGTTGTATCATACGCTGGAGGGGGAGTACTACAATCTGGACCAGGCGCTGCTCTTCTGCGCCCAGAATCCCGAGGAGGTCCAGGAGGGACTGCGTCTCGGAGCCGCTCTCCAGGAGTTCTGGTGGATACGCGGCTATCTGAGTGTCGGGCGGGAGCGCCTGCGCGCTCTGCTGGAACATCCGGACGCGCAGGAGCGCACTCAGGCGCGTGCCGCAGCCCTTGATGGGGCCGGGGTATTAGCCTATATGCAGGGAGATTTTGCGGCGGCTCGGGCGCTGCACGAGGAGAGCCTGGAGATCTTTCAAGAGTTGGGACACGATCGGCTGGCCGCCTACGCCCTCGGCAATCTGGGGATCGCCGTATGGTTTCAAGAAGAGGCGTCCCTGGCGCGTTCTCTGATCCAGGAGAGCCTGGAGATGCACCGAAAAGTACAGAATGAGGAAGGAATTGCTTATTGCCTGGGGAACCTGGGGAATATGGCCGAGGCCCAGAAGGACTACGTCGCTGCGCGGGCATGGATGGAAGAGAGCCTGGAGATACTAAGGAAACAGAAGCACGACTCGGGGATGGCCGGTTGCCTGGGCAATCTGGGCAACATTGCCTGCAAACTCCAGGACTACACGGCCTCCTATGCTCTGCAGGCGGAAAGCCTGATGATCAAAAGCCGACTTCAGGATAAGTTGGGAATCGCCTTGAGTCTGGAGGGGATGGCTGTTCTGGCCTTTACGGAGGGCAGGATGGAACAGAGCGTATGTCTGTGGGCCGCAGAAGGACGCCTGCGAAAGGAACTCGGCTCTCCACGATCCGCAGAATCCCAGGCGGACTGCGACCGCCAACGTGCGGCGGCGCTGCCGAAACTGGGGGAAGAACGACTCTCCGACGCGCTGGCAAAGGGGCAGTCCATGTCCCTGGAGGAAGCCATCAAGTATGCTCTGCTCCGGAAGGCGACCCTTTGAATCTGGAGCGCCCGGCCTCTTCAAGAAGGCGCGGGCGCTCTTTCTCATACGGACTGCGTATCAGGAACGGCGAGTGCGACGGCGGCGCTGATCCCCTGCTGCGGTGATCAGCAGAAAAGCGCCGCCAAGCGCGTAAGCGCCCGACTCCGCCGCTGCGGAAGAGGTATTGGATGTAGGTGTATTTGAAGCTCCGCCGGTCAGACTCTCATCGCTCGCTGCCGGCCCGCTGGAGTTGGTCGCCTGCGCTTCCATACCTGTATCGCCGAGCGCGGCCGTATGGTAGTTGGGGGCATCCGCGAAGGCTGCCAGCGACATTGCGAGCATTCCCAGGATGATCGGCATTGTGCGTAATGGTGAGCGAGACATGATGCTTTCCTTTCCAGATGAGCGGGATCGGAAGAGATCGCATCTTTGCGCCTCCTCAACTCTCCCGTTTTCCTAACTACCTCTTATTATAGAGTGTTTGTCATTCCACGTCGGTGATGCACATATCAGCTCTATTGTGATCTACATCACACACCCTGTTGCCGGTGGGCGGTACCATGGGAGCGAACAGCCCGTTTCCACGGAAGAGACTGTATTCCAAAACTGGGCGTTGCGGCAGAGGTGTGAACGTATGACAACTACTTCCCTATTCCGACCCAATCTTGGTATCAGCGCTATGTTCTTTTCGCTATGTGGCGCCTTCTGGCTGACGATGTGGTCGAATCGCATATCGGACTCCCGGCCTGTGATTCACACCAGCATTGTCCTGGGAACCATTTTCCTCTTCAGCGCTGCACTGTACGCCTATCAGCGCAACAAAAAGGCGAAGGCAGAAAGTGCGGATTCTCCTGCCAAAAAGAGGGCTGTTCGGGCCTTCTATGGAGCGAATGCAGGGCAATGGCTCCTGATTGGTGTCGTGTACCATATCCTCGTCCATAGCGGGCACTTAGAGTGGGGGGTGCCTGCCATTATTTTTATTATCGGCCTGCATTTCCTTCCGTTGGCCTCTGCTTATCACTATGCTGCCGATTTCGTAACCGGAAGCGCGCTGATGCTCTGGGCCGTCGGCTATGCCCTGTTTGCAGCGCACGGCCCGACCAATCCGGTCGGCTGCCTAGGCACAGGCCTCATCCTGTGGGCCAGCGCCCTTTACGGTCTCTCCGTCAAGCCTTTCTACCGTGAGGTCTATTTCCAGAGATCCTGAGAGAGTTTCTATCGCGCTGCTCGGGAATTCAGGAGTTCCGTCTGGGAGACAATCACGATTTTTTGGTGGTGCGAATCACCTATTTTCGCTTCATCGAGGGGCAGAGGTCGGGTATTATGTGAGTGGACAGGAGGTCCGTGGGGACGGGACTGTCTTTCCCAGGAGGTTAGCTATGCAACAGCCCTGTTTTATCACATCCGTCGGGCAGTTTCTGCCCGGTGAACCCGTCAGTAACGATCAGATGGAAGCGCGTCTGGGGCAGATCGGCAGCAAGCCGTCTGCGTTGCGGGAGCGCGTGCTCCGGCAGAATGGGATCACCCAGCGCTACTATGCGATAGATAGTGAACAGAAGACCGTCTATTCCAACGTGGAGATGGCTGTGCGGGCCGTGCGGGAGGCGCTTGCGGGAAGCACGCTGGATCTGAAAGACATCGAACTGCTGGTCGCGGCGACCTCGCAGGGCGATCTACCGCTGCCCGGCTTCGCGAGCATGGTGCAGGGCGCCCTGAAGATGCAGCCCTGTGAAGTGGCCACGCTGCACGGCATCTGCGCCAGCAGTGTCGTCGCGTTGAAGTATAGCGCGCTGGCGGTGGGGGCGGGCGAGGCGAAGACGGCGATCTGCGTCGCCAGTGAGTTTGTCAGTCGTCTGCTCAAGGCGTCACGGTTTCAGGCGCAGGGGTATGGCGAGGGCAAGCGCGTGCCGTTCGAGACCGAATTTTTGCGCTGGATGCTGTCGGACGGCGCGGGAGCCTTGCTGCTGGAAGACAAGCCGTCGGAGCGCGGCATCTCGCTGGAGATCGAGCGCATCGAGATCAAATCGTATGCCGGTGATTTCGCGCCCTGTATGTTCGTCGGCAATAAAGAAGAGGTGTATGGAGAGCCGTCGATCGGCTGGCTCGATCATCCCGACTACGCCACGGCAGCGGGAGCCGGAGCGATCAACCTCCACCAGAGCGTCGATATGCTCAAAGATGTGGTGCGCCTCGGCGTGGCGGGCGTCTTCGATATGGTGGAAGAGGGCCTCGTCGATCCGAAGTCGATCGACTGGTGGGTGACGCACTACTCCTCGCATGTGTTCCACGATCAGGCGTACGAACTCTTCGTGCGCGGCGGCATCACGATCCCCAAAGATCGCGTCTGCACCAATCTCTACACCTCCGGTAACATGGGATCCGCCTCGTTCCCCACGATGCTCGGCGACCTGTTTCGCAGCGGCAAACTGAAGCCGGGCGAGCGTATCCTGGCCATCGTCCCGGAGAGCGGACGCTTCATGTTCGGGTATGTGGTGCTGCGCGTGGTGGGGCCGACAACGGAGGGAGCGACCCCGAAAACTACCTCGACGGTGACCGCCGAGGCGCGGGCCGAGATGGCGATGTCGCCGGACATCAAGACCAGCGGCTCGCCCATCGAAGAGTCGCTGGTGCGGCAGTTGGCGCAGGTCTGGACGGACTTCGAGACGCGCCTGCACCATGTGCCGATCATCGCCAAGATGGATCAGGGTCGCATGACGGTGCAGGACTACCAGGATCTGCTGTTCAATCTGCGCCAGCAGGTGATCGACGGCTCCCGCTGGATCTCCCGCGTCGCCTCGAACATCACCCGCGAGCACTTCCCGATACGCTCCGCCTTCATCGGCCACTCCTCCGACGAGCACCGCGACTTCGAGATGATCGAGCGCGACTACGCCTCGGTCGGCGGTGACATCGAGGCGATCCGCAACGGCGTCAAAAACGTCGGCAGCACCGCGCTCTCGGAGTACATTCTGAGCCGGGCCAGCCGCGAAAACCCGTTCGACCTGATCGGCGCGATGTTCATCATCGAAGGTCTGGGGCGGCGGGTGGCGGGGCGCTGGGGAGAGCAGATCCGGGAGCAACTGGGGCTGGAGAAGCGGCAGGTCTCCTTCCTGACCTACCACTCCGCCAGCGACGACATCCATTTCGAACGGCTCGACGCAGCCGTGCAGTCGGGCATCCTGACGGAGGCGTTGGTCGCCGACGTGGTCAAGGCCGCCCGCGTGACGGCACGACTGTATCTGCTGCAGCTTGAAGAGATAGGAAACTTCTGACCATGCCGCCTACCGATGCCATCGAGACCCTGAAAAAGATCCAGACCAAACACGACAAGCGCGATCCGAACCCCTGGCTCGCGATGTACCTGGACGCCAGCATCCCCGTCAACGATGTCGCCAAAGCGAACCTGATGGTGGACGCCTCCTCCTGGTCCCGGCAGTTTTTAACGCCGCTGATCCGACCGTTCTGCCGCCTGAGTATGTGCTTTCTCAAGGTGGTCAAGACGATCCTCCCCAACGCCCTGAACTCGCCCTGGCTCCTCCACAACTCGATCTACTGGGGCCTGAAGTGGTTTGTCTCGCCCTACGCCAACTACCTGATCATGCGCCACTTCAACATCGGATCGGAGCTGTTGCAGTTCGTGGCGACGAACACCAAAGGCGTGAAGATGGAGCTGAATCCGCTGCGCCCGAAGAAACTCCGCGATCTGGTGGATAACGTCTTCTTGCAGCACGATCTCAACATCTACAACTTCATCATCGAGATCAACCGCCAGCTAAACGAGATGGATATGGAGCTTCAGCCGATCGACGAACTCGACTTCAGCGCCATCTCCGAGGACGACTTCGGGATCGAAGAGATGCCCCACGGCCCGCTGAACTTCATCGACCTGCTCACCGCGATCGAGGTCTACACCCCCGCCTACCAGCTCCTGCTGACCGACAGCGATTTCTGGCGCGCCAGCAACTCTCTCCAACTGGACGAGACGATCGCGCTCTACGCCACCACCCTGATCAACGATCACCGCTTCCTGGGCCTCGTCAACAACCGTCACCCCATGGTCCCGGAATCGATGCTCGGAGCCGCCTACCGCCTGATGCTGCACGGCTTGGCCGCCGAGAGCCTCCACGCCTACCTCGTCAAACAGAAACGCAAACGCGCCGCCCACGCCGCCTCTGCCTCCGCCGTGGCGGTCAGCGCAGCCTGATAAGGCGAAAAAATGCCAGTTCAGTGCGGGAAAGCAGGAAGAAGAAGAGAGCTGAGGAAAGAAACGATCTTTCCTCAGCTCTTCGCTATTTTTCCTTCCTGCTCTATTTCACGAGGTTAATTCCGCTTCCTGCGGCGCAGACCCAGGAGGAGAGTGAGAGTGCCTATTCCTCCTATTCCGAGGATCGCGAAGGCAGAGGGTTCGGGCGTGGCCGTGGGAGCGACATCGGGTGTGAGCAGAAACGAGGTTGGGTCGCCATTCAGCAGTCCGTAGCCGGCGATCTGCCCGCTATCGTTGATACCGGTTGCATAGGCAAGTTCCCATCCGTCTCCGCTGGCATCGAGATAGTTATTGAGGTCGAAGGCGCCGCCGTCAAAGAAGGTGGCATGCGTGACGGCATCGCCCGCCAGGGAAGCGTATCCGACGCCGAGGCCGCCGCTGTTGATCGCCGTGGCAAGCGCATAGGTTCCGCTCAGGCGACCGAGATCGTGCATCGTGCCATCGAAGAGAAAGGCATCGCTGCCGCCTGTCGCCATATCTGAAGTTCCCACCACCTTCCCGCCGTTATTGATTGCGTAGGCCGACGCCTGGTTCCCCCCGAGCGTGCCGAGATCGTGCATCGTGCCATCGTAGAGAAAGGCATGGGTGGAAAGATCGGCCATATAAGAGTAACCGACGATCGTGCCTCCTGCATTGATCCCGCGAGCGTACGAGTTGGTTCCTCCCAGTGTGCCAAGATCGTGCATCGTGCCGTCATAGGAAAAGGCGTGGAGGGTGGAGGTTGCATCGACTTTCGATGCGCCGACGATGGCGCCGCCGTCATTGATCGCGTAGGCGAAAGAATCCGGGCCTCCCAGCGTGCCGATGTCGTGCACCGTGCCGTCATAGGAGATGGCGTGAACAGGGCCGCCGACGGTGAATTGCGCGGCCCCGGCAATCACTCCAGACGCATTGATGCTGGATCCGTTGCCTGTAAAGCCGAGAGCGTGCAGACTGCCGTTGTAGAAGAACGCACTCTCCTGATGGGCCGCGGTGGTGCCTTCGCCGCTGATCTGGCCGTTGTTGTTAATAGCCCTTGCATAGGTTCCCGGGCCTCCCAGATCACCAAGATTCGTGAGATGGTAGGTGGGCGGATCGGCGAAAGCGGCGGCAGAAACAGCGAGCATTCCAAGGGTGAGCGGCAGTGTGAGTGGTGTAGAGCGCGACATGGCGTTTGTTTCCCTTTCCAGGAGAGCGGTGCGGGAAGAGGAAATCGAGGGGCATCTTCTCTCTCCCGAACACAGGTATGACTCCATTATAGGGTTTGGGCTTCGGCCTGTCCGTGATGTAGACACCATAGTTATGTGATGTGAATCACATGATCAGAGGGGAAGTGCGACGGGGAAGGGGGTGACCGGCTCCCCCTTCTCGACACGAGAAGGGGGCGTGAGTCAGATCAGCCGGCCAAAAACACCTGTCCGCATCGGAGTGTTTGTGGGAAGGGCCGGCGACCAGTCATTAACGGTGAGCGTCTCCCTGCGCAGGCTGAAGCGCGATATTGGGAAACTCGGCCCATTCGTAAGGACAGATTTCCAGGCGAAACTCCCGGATCTTGGTAAGATCCACCGGTGGGCAGCCAAGGATCCATGCCTTATTTCCAAAGGACAGATTGACCAGACCGATCCCGCGGTGTTCGTAAGCGCTGATTGGGAGATGGGTCTTACCGGCGTTGGCAGGATCCAGGGGGATATAGTTTCCGGCCGAATCGACGCTCATATGTGTAGCACTTTCAAAAGGCAAGGTGAAGACACGTCCGGCCGTATCGACAGCCACGAAACGACGCGAGACGTCCTTCAGATAGCTCGTATCACGTATTATGAAGGGGAGGTCGTGCAACTCCCCTGCTGTCGTCGTGTACTTCAGCCTTGGCAGTTCCCCTGCCTTTGGGTCGTCAGGCAAATTAATACGCAGGTCTCCGTGATTGTGGTCCACGACGTAGGGCTGGCGGACATCCTGCGGCATCATGATGCTCGCAGCCGTCTTCCAGGGGCCGGCGGCGACGCCATATCGCAGCGTCGTGCTCTGGCGATTCGGTGGGAAGTCCCCTCCTAACTGGGTGAAGGTTTTTCCCTTCCCGATAGAGTATTCGACTTTGGCCAACACGTTTTCCCAACCATCTGGTATCGAGGGAGTAAAACGAAAGGTCGATTGGTACGAGAACGCGCGGGGACTCTCCAGTTGGACGAGCAGCAGGCGTGGGCGCTTTGCATCCGGCCAGGACTGAAAAGTGACCGTCTGTGCGTACTCTTTCAAGGGACCGGCGAGTTTCTGTCCATTCGGTTTCCACCACAAACCGCCTTCCACACGTTTTTCGGTGATGGCAGGGATCGTCAGGGTAATACCAGAGGCAAAGGTGTGGCGGAAGGCAGGGAGAGCGGGAGGGCTGGAGATCGCAGGGGGAAGCACAGACGGATGCGTCAGCACAATATCCTTGAATTCCGCCCACTGGTAAGGACGTGTCTGGAGGCGTATTTCAACCATCCTGGACCACTTCTCGTCGAGGGTCTGCAAGTAGACGTAGGGGTAATCTTCCAACCGCGCTATTTCATTGCCGTCCTTATCAAGCGCGATGAGACGTCGCGCCACGTCTCCCAGAGGGGCATGATCACCAAGCAGAGAGTCCAAATGCCCTCTCCCTTGCGCATCGCGATATTCGAGATGTGGGTCTTCGAAGGAGAGAAGCACCTGGTCGCCCATCGTCTTTGTAGGAAATGTAAGGGAGCCGGGTGTCGGATGCAGCGAAAATCGAGTGGTCGCGATGGTCTCCCACGGAGCCGTGGAGATGCCGAAACGATAGGTGCAGGCGGTCTCCGTAGGCGGAAAACCGAGCACTACACTCCCGCCCATTTCAGAAGTCGAAGTGGCGGCGAGGTTGAGACGGGTGGTCCGTCCATATTGATAGCCGATCTTTTGGAGATGGCCGGTCGGGTCCACGACATAACCGGCGATACTTAGCTGTGCTTTCGGCTGCGTCTGAAGCCGGAGGAAGAAGGCGCGGCGCAGGTACTGAACGCCAAAGCCTTCTCGCGTGAAACTGCCGACGTGTTTGGCTTTCGGCGCTTCCAGCAGCGGCTTCCCATTCGGCAGCCACCAGTCGTCCCCACGGCCTATAGGATCTGATCCAACAGCGGCCAGTTCTACCGAGACGCCGTTGGGGAGCGTCACGATCGGGCCGGACGGGACCTGTTTGGGATCCCCAGCCTGTCTGTGTGCACCTGCCCAGGCGAGAGGCCGGAACCAGGAAGCGGTGCAGAGCAGTAGGGCCGTCACCATCAGGACCAGTGTCCGTACAGAATGAGTCGCCGGATTTCGACTGCGCTGGGCATTGAGGATGGATTGCAGACGATAGCGTACCTGCGTGGGGCGCGCCATCGCAACCGCAGCGGAGGGGGCTTCCTTTCCGGCTTGCATGGCTTTGACGACGTCTAAAAGATGGTTCGCATACTCTTTTGCCCGTACTCCCGTCAGCAACACAGCGTCATCGCAGGCGCGCTCAGCCTCGATCTGCGTATGGCGATACAGTATCCAGACCAGAGGATGGAACCAGTAGAGCGCGCAGACGACCTGTCCAAACATCTGTGTCAGCCAGTCGCAGCGGCGAACATGCGCCAACTCATGGAGCAGAACCATACGCAGCTGATCCGCAGGCCACTCTCCCGCATCTGCCGGTAACAGCAGTGTTGCCGGTCGCACACCCCAGGTCATCGGCACCGAGACAGGCTGCTGCCTCGAAGACTGCACGATCGTAAGAGGACGTGTGAACCCCGTTTCGGAAAGGATCGCTTTCAGTTGGGTTTGCAGCGCTTCCGGCAGAGTGGCATCGCTGCATCGTGCAATTCGTCGGACGTGAGCGAAGCCGATCCCTAGACGCCCCAGAACCAGCAAGACGCCCAGCAACCAGAGCGCTGCCAGACACGGCACAAACCGCACCAGAGCGCCGGAAGCAACGTGCGAGGCGCTGACGCTGGGCGTGGTCTCTGCCGGGACAATCATCCCTGGTGATGCGGGGATGGCCACAGATACCTGTGCGCCAGCGGAGACCTGGGCATTGGAGGGAGTTGTCTGGGAGATCGGTCTGGAACGATCGGCAGGAGCGTGGATGCGCTCGATCCGCACGGGAGCCAAGAGATCTCTGGCGGGCGACTGTCGCGAACCCGACCTTGCCTCCGATACCTGAAGCAGAGGCTTGGGAGCCGGAATTAACAGACTCATCAGCGGAAGCAGCATCAGTACTCCTAGAGTCGAGGTCGCTATTAGATGTCGCCGTGCTGCGGATGCTTTCCGGGCGCAGGCCAATATCGCTGCTGCCGCTGCCAACACGAACAGGCTTTGCAAAACAGTATTGATAAACAGCGGCACCCACTGCCCGCTGATAAGAGATGAGATCATGCGAGTCCTCTTTGCTTTCCTTGTGGCGCGTCTGGCGATCAGGATTGGCCAGACGCGTCAACTCCGTGGTAGTAGTTACTGGCCGACGGCCCTTGTTGTAGGGTGGAGCGCGACGTTGGGAAACTCGGCCCATTCATAAGGCCGAACCTGCAAGCGGAACTCCCGAACCTTTTTGAGATCGATCGGGTTGACGCTATACACCCATCCTTTATGACTGCGGGACAACTTGACCATATCCAGTACTCGCCGTTTGCAATCCCTGGCTCGCAGGTTTGTCTTACCGATGTTGGCAGGATCCAGAGGAATCGGATTGCCATCCGGACCGGCAGGCAGTCGAAAACCGCTATTCGATAGTAAGGGAAAGAGGTTGCCTGCCTGATCGACGGCGACAAATCGGCGAGCGGCGTCGGACAGACAGGATGGATCTAAGACCTTGAAGTGGAGCGCACGGGATTTGCCTGCCGATGTCGTGTAGCTCAGCTTTGGGACATCTCCCTGCCTGGGATAGCCGAGCATCTCCAGGTTGATGTCACCCTGATTGGGCTCCTTGGCGTTGGATTGGTAGCGAACATCCGGAGGCATTGGGGTAACGGCGACTGTCTTCCACGGCCCGGCAGCGATTCCGTAGCGCAGTGTAGTCTGCGGGAGATTTTGGGGAAAGTCGCGCCCGGTCCAGGTGGGGATGGTCTGGCTCTTTTCGATCCGGTTTTCAACTCCGGGCATGATGCCTTCATTGTAGTCCGGATCTGAGGGGGGAAAACGGACAGCCGAGGTATACGCAAGTGCGCGTGGGCTCTTCAGTTGGAGGAGCATGATGCGCGGATGTGTGCCATGTTCCCAACTCTGAAAACTCACGGAATTGCCGTACTCTTTCAAGGGTCCGGCAAGCGGTTGACCGTCCGGCTTCCACCAGCGCCCGCCATCCACACGCTTTTCGGTGATCGCAGGGATCGTCAATGTGATGCCACAAGCAAAGGTGTGGCGGAAGGCGGCGAGTGTGGTTGGAGTAGGGATCGCAGCAGGGGTCACCGGTGGATGCACCAGCACAATATCCTTGAATTCCGCCCACTGGTACGGCCGTGTCTGGAGTCGGATCTCCACAACCCGCGCCAATTTCCCGACAAGGTTCGGTAAGGGGCCATGGGAGGAGTATACCGGCAACTCGATCTGTTTGCCGTCCTTATCCAGAGCGATGATCCGCCTCGCCACATCTCCCAGAGGAGCATGGGCGCCGAGCAGGGAATCCAGATGCCACTTCCCTCCCCCGTCGCGATATTCCATGCAGGGTTTGTCGTCGAAGAAGAGAAGCGCTTCGTCGCCGATGGCCGCTGTCGGAAGCGTAATGGCGCCCTGCGTCGGATGGAGCGCAAAGCGAGTTGTCGCGATCGTCTCCCATGGGCCGGTTGCGATGCCGAAGCGATAGGTGCAGTGGGTCTCTTCCGGCGGAAACCCGAGCAGAGCGATGCCGGTTGCCGCAGAACCCGGCATCAGGGAGTTATAGTCCTGGATACCGTTGTCGTAGTTCAGACGGGCATCCCGGCCAAAGTTGTATCCGTTTTTCTGGAGGTGCTTCGTTGGATCGACGACGTAGCCGGTCGTGCTGATATGCGCTTCCTGGCTCGTATGGAGGCGGAAGAAGAGGGAGCGGCGCAGATACTGATCGCCAAGGGGCTGCCCACGCCCCAGGAAAGTGGGTCCGGAGATAGGCGCTTCCAGAAGTGGTTTCCCATTCGGCATCCACCAGTCATCCCCGCCGCCTAGAGGATCTGATCCTACGGCGGCCAGTTCCACCGAGACACCGTTCGGCAGAGTCACCACGGGGCCACTCGGAGGTGTCTGGCCGGCTTCTGTCGCCTGCTGACGCGCCCTGGCCCAGGCGAGAGGTCGGAAGCCCGAAACAGCACAGAGCAGCAGGGCGGTTACCAGCAGGACCAGCGTCCGCACGGAACGCGTGATGGACTGACGGCTGCGCCGTGCGTTGAGGATCGATTGCAGGCGAGAGTGTACCTGCATTGGGCGCGCCATCGCGACCGCCGCAGAAGGCGCCTCTCGTCCGGATTGCATCGCTTTGACCACGTCCAGGAGATGGCTGGCATACTCCTTCGCCCGCACTCCGGCCAGCAGAACGGCGTCGTCACAGGCGTGCTCGGCTTCGATCTGTGTACGGCGATACAGCAGCCATACCAGCGGATGAAACCAGTAGAGCGCACAGACGATCTGGCCCAACATCTGTGTCAGCCAGTCGTAACGGCGGATATGCGCCAACTCATGCAGCACCACAACCCGCAGCCGCTCCGCAGGCCACTCTCCCGCATCGGCCGGCAACAGCAGCGTGGCCGGTCGCACTCCCCACGTCATCGGCACCGAGACAGAGTGCTGCCTCGAAGCCTGGACGATCGTAAGGGAACACGCGAATTCGGCCTCGGCAAGAATCGCCTTCAGTTGTATCCGCAACGGTTCGGGGAGGGCGGAATCGCTGAGTTGCGCAAGCCTTCGGACACGATGGAAGCCGATTAGCAGACGCCCCAGAACCAGGCAGACACCCATCAGCCAGAGCGCTGCCAGACATGGGACAAACCGAACCAGAGCGCCGGACGCAGCGGGAGGACTGCCGGCTCTGGGAGCAGCCTCCGCCGAAACAATAACCCCGGGTGACGTTGGTGCAGCAGCGGAACCCCGGACAGACGAGAGGTCGGCCTGGGTAGTGAGATTGGAACGATCGGCATGAGTGCGGACGCGCTCGATTCGCACGGGAGCAGACAGCGCTCTGGCTGGCGACCGTCGCAAACCTGACCCTTCTCCCGAAACCTGAAGCAGAGGCTTTGGAGCCGGCATCAAGAGGTTCACAATGGGGATTAGCAGGAGTAAGCCCATTGCCGCGGTCGCGATCAAATGTCGTCGTGCCGCGGATGCTTTCCGGGCACAGGCCAGGACGATTGCTGCCGCGGCCAGCACAAACAGACTTTGCAATACCGTGTTGATAAAAAGCGGCAGCCACTGCCCGCTCCAGAGAGAGTTCATCATTCTGTGTCCTCCTTGCTGTCCTCGTTGCGGGCTTCGTCGATCATTGTGGCGAGGCGCGCCAACTCTTCGGCGGAGAGATCCGCTTCCCGATCCGTGAGAAAGGTCTTGACGGCAGCCTCCAGGCTGCCTCCGAAAAAGTTCTTCAGCACCCCTTTGAGGGCGGATTTGGCGGCGGATTGGGAGGCTTCGGTGGGCGAGAAGAGAAAGCGCTTGCCCTCCTCGACATGGGTCACATGCCCCTTCTCCTCCATGATCCGCAAAATCGAGCGCACCGAGGAGTAGGACGGCGGGTCCGGCATCGCCTCCAGAACCTCCCCGACCCCGGCGCGGCCCAGCCGGTGCAGAATCTCCAGGATCTCGCGTTCCCGACGGCTCAATCCATCGCCGATCATTCTTGGCATCGCGTTCCTCCTCTCCAAATGCTGAAAAATTAGCAGTGATGCTGAAAGATTAGCACATCGCAGACACAATGTCAAGGGTATCTGCTAATTTTTCAGCATGTATTTTTCGGAGGAGCGTTTTCGAAGGCGTTCCAGGCTTGCGCGCGTTAATTGGGAGGCAGAGCCGGGCTGGCTTTGGGGGTTGCCGGGAG
>Ga0070658_10001184_pt1 | contig 22310 bp, 23 predicted proteins | sample KBSC13metaG_FD_64664 | JGI IMG/M metagenome (GOLD analysis project Ga0070658, IMG submission 64664) | Corn rhizosphere microbial communities from Kellogg Biological Station, Michigan, USA - KBS C1-3 metaG | ecosystem: Host-associated > Plants > Roots > Rhizosphere > Soil ...
CCGCCCTCGGTGAACTTGAAGTGCTTCACCGCGTTCGTCGTGTAGATCTGACCGGGATCCAGCCCCGCGTCGGCGACCGCGCGGTCGAGCAGCTTGCCCGCGGGCCCGACGAACGGCTCCCCCCGCCGATCCTCCACGTCCCCCGGCTGCTCCCCGACCAAGACAAGTCGAGCAGTAACTGGCCCCTTGGAAAAAACAGTCTGAGTCGCACCCTCATAGAGGTGGCACCCCTTGCACGACAGCGCCGCCTTGCGGAGTCCGTCCAGGTCGGCTCCCTCCGGAACGAAGTCCGAAGCACTCATACGAGTGCGATACCCGTTGCTCCGCTCGGCAACGGTTGCCGGGCGCGCAGGCTCTGGAGGAGCACTAGCAGCCTCCCGCGCAGCGAGCGAAGCGAGCGAGCAGGTTGCTGCGTGGCGACGGAAAAGTCTGCGTCGCCAACCCCATCACCGAGACGCGATCGGGGCGTAGGAGCGCTCGTTCGGACCCGTGTAGACCTGGCGCGGGCGGCCGATCTTGGTCGAAGGATCGGACATCATCTCTCTCCACTGCGCAATCCACCCCGGCAGCCGCCCAAGCGCGAACAGCACCGTGAACATCCGGGTCGGGAAGCCCATCGCCTTGTAGATCACGCCCGTGTAGAAGTCGACGTTCGGGTAGAGCTTGCGCTCGACGAAGTAATCGTCTTTGAGCGCGACCTCTTCCAGCTGCATCGCCAGGTCCAGCAGCGGGTCGGGCTTGCCCATCCTTTCGAGGATGTCCGCGGCAGCCTTCTTCACGATGCGCGACCGCGGGTCGAAGTTCTTGTAGACCCGGTGCCCGAAGCCCATCAGTTTGACGCCCGGCTCCTTGTTCTTGACCCGCGCGACGAACGCGTTGACATCGCCGCCGGAGTCGCGGATGTCCTGCAGCATCTCGAGCACGGCCTGGTTGGCGCCACCGTGCAAAGGGCCGAACAGTGCGTTGACACCGGCAGAGATGGACGCGAACAGGTTGGCGTGTGACGAGCCGACCAGACGCACCGTGGACGTCGAACAGTTCTGCTCGTGGTCGGCGTGCAGGATGAACAGCATGTCGAGCACCTTGGCGGTTACTTCGTCGACCTGGTAGGGCTCGGCGGGCACGCCGAAGCACATGCGCAGGAAGTTCTCGACGAACCCAAGGGAGTTGTCCGGGTAGAGGAACGGCTGGCCGACCGCCTTCTTGAAGGCGTACGCCGCGATGGTCGGCAGCTTGGCGAGCAGCCGCACGGTCGACATCTCGACCTGGTCGGAGTCGAACGGGTCGAGTGAGTCCTGGTAGAACGTCGACAGCGCGCTGACCCCGGACGCAAGTACCGGCATCGGGTGGGCGTCGCGCGGGAAGCCGGCGAAGAAGCTCTTGAACTCCTCGTGCAGCAGCGTGTGCGTCTTGATCTGCTGCTCGAACTCGGCCAGCTGCGGCGCGGTGGGCAGCTCGCCGTAGATGAGCAGGTACGTCGTCTCGAGGAAGGTCGACTGCTCGGCCAGCTGCTCGATCGGGTAGCCGCGGTAGCGCAGGATGCCCGCGTCGCCGTCGATGAACGTGATCGCCGACGCCGACGAGGCCGTGTTGCTGAAGCCGGGGTCGTAGGTGACCCGCCCGGTCGTCGGGAGCAGCTTGCTGATGTTGAGCCCGTACGGCTCTTCGCTGCCATCGACGGCGTCGAGGGCAAGCGAACCGCCCGGGTATGAAAGCTCGTAGTCGGCCATGTGTCCAATTCTCGCAAGCGGCTCAGGGGACCGGATCACGGGCGTCGTACCGCGCGAATGAGGGGAAGCGGCTGGCGAGCAGCCCGACCCCGGCGATGCACGCCAGGCCGCCGCTGAGCACCGACGCGGTGAGGCCGAATGCGTTGGCAACCGCGCCCGCCTCGAAGTCGCCGACGCGGGGACCGCCGGTGACGACGACGATGAACACGCCTTGCAGCCGACCCCGCAAGGAGTCGGGTGTCGCCACCTGCAGGATCGTGTTGCGGAAGATCGAGCTGACCATGTCGGCCGCACCTGCGACCGCGAGCAGCACGAGCGCCAGACCGAGCGGGAAGTCCAGCACGTTCGAGAAGCCGAACAGGGCGATCGAGCCGCCCCACACGACGACGGCTACCAGCACCGCGAAGCCCTGGCGACGAATGTGACTGGCCCAGCCCGAGGTGAGCGCACCCAACAGGGCGCCGGCCGACGGTGCGGCAGCAAGCAGCCCGACGGTCCCCGCACCACCGTGGAACCAGGTCGTTCCGATCGCCGGGAACAGCGCGCGGGGCATGCCGAAGACCATTGCGTTGATGTCGACGAGGAAGGTCATGAGCAGGTTCTTGCGCGGGCCGAGGTAGCGCAGGCCTTCCAGCACGGACGCCACCCCCGCGCGTGAGGCGCCGGGAGCGGGCGGCATGTGTGGCAGGCGCCAGACGGCGTAGAGCACCGCAACGAAGGACAGCGCGTCGAGCCCGTAGGCCCACGCGAATCCCAGGGTGCCGATGAGCAAGCCGCCGAGAAGTGGGCCGACTGATAGTCCGGTGTTGAAGCCGAGCTGCCCGAGCGCGTTGGCCGAGGGGATGAGCTCCCGGCGTACGAGTCGGGGCAGGATCGCTCCACGTCCGGACGAGTCAATGGCGCCGGCGGAGCCGCTCGCGGCGGCGATGACGTACAGCAGCCAGACCTTGTCGAGATGCACGGCCGCCTGCACAGCCAGTAGCGCCGACAGACACAGCATGATCGTGCTCGTGATGAGCGTGAGCCGGCGCCGGTCCATCGCATCCGCGATCGAGCCGCCGAACAACCCGGCCGTGATGAGCGGGCCGATGACGATGAGCCCGACAAGGCCGACCGCGAGCGAGGAGTGGGTGAGGAAGTAGACCTGCACCGGGATCGCAAACTGCGTCAACTGGTTCCCGGTGAAGGAAATGGAGTAGCCGAGCCACCAGCGGCGATAGTCGTGGCTCTCCCGCAGCGGCGTGGTGTCGGCGAGCCAGCGCCGCCATCCGGTCGGCCGGGCGACGGTGCCTTCTGCCGCCTCGCTCGGCGCTTGCGTCACGGCGACAGCCGTACGACGTGCCAGCCGCCGCTGTTGTCCTTTTGATAGACGAGCCGGTCGTGGAGTCGGTCCCGGCGACCTTGCCAGAACTCGATTGATGACGGCACCACGCGGATGCCACCCCAGTTCGGTGGACAAGGAATCTCGCGGCCGTCGTACTCCCGTTCGAGCTCGGCCACACGGCGTTCGAGCGTGCTCCGGTCGACAACCAGCGACGACTGGGCGCTCGCCCAGGCCGAGATCTGCGCGCCGCGGGGGCGGCTGGCGAAGTAGGCCTCGGACTCGGCCCGGTCGACCCGAGAAGAGGTTCCTTCGACCCGGATCTGGCGACCGAGCGGGTGCCACGGAAAGAGCAGCGAGGCGCGCGGGTTGGCGTCGAGTTCGCGGGACTTCCGCGAGTCGTAGTTGGTGAAGAAGGTGAACCCGCGTGCGTCCGCGCTCTTGCACAGCACCATGCGGCCACTCGGGCTGCCGTCGGCGCCGACCGTCGTGACCACCATCGCGTTTGCTTCGGCGAGCGCAGCGTCGACCGCACATTTCAACCATTCGTGGAACAACGGCAACGGGTCGGCCGGCAGCGCCGCCTCGTCGAGACCGACCGCTTCGTATTCGCGGCGTAACCGCGCCAGGTCGACCTCGTCCATCCCCTGACTTTCTCAACCGTCTGTCCGCGGGCAACAATGAGGTGACCGGGCCCAGCAACCTGGATGCCCAAAGATGGGCATTGCGGCAGTGATCCTGCCCACGACCGTGGAGGAGCCATCACGATGGCGGATGAAACCGTCTTCAAGCCCGGCCTGGAAGGCGTCGTCGCCTTCGAGACGGAGATCGCCGAGCCGGACCGCGAAGGGTCCGCGCTGCGCTATCGCGGCGTCGATATCGAGGAACTGGTCGGTCGGATCTCCTACGGAAACGTGTGGGGACTGCTGGTCGACGGCAAGTTCGCCCCCGGGCTGCCGCCGGCCGAGCCGTTCCCGGTGCCGGTGCACTCCGGCGACATCCGTGTCGACGTGCAGAGTGCTCTCGCGACGCTGGCACCGGCGTGGGGCCTCGAGCAGCTGCTCGACATCGACGACGAGCAGGCCCGCGACGATCTGGCCCGCTGCAGCGTGACGGCTATGTCGTTCGTCGCGCAGTCGGCCCGCGGGCTGGGCCAGCCGATGGTGCCGCAGAAGCGCATCGACGAGGCCGAGACCATCGTCGAGCGGTTCATGATCCGGTGGCGCGGCGAGCCCGACCCGGCACATGTCAAAGCGGTCGACGCCTACTTCGTCTCCGCCGCCGAGCACGGCATGAACGCCTCGACCTTCACCGCCCGGGTCATCGCCTCGACCGGTGCCGACGTGGCCGCCTGCCTGTCCGGCGCGATCGGCGCGCTGTCCGGTCCGCTGCACGGCGGCGCTCCGTCGCGGGTGCTGAAGATGCTCGACGAGGTCGAGCAGGAGGACGACGCCCGCGCCTACGTGAAGCGGTTGCTCGACACCAAGCAGCGCCTGATGGGGTTCGGGCACCGCGTCTATCGGGCCGAGGACCCGCGCGCTCGGGTTCTTCGTCGTACGGCGAAGGAGCTGGGGTCTCGCCGGGTCGAGGCTGCCGAGGCGTTGGAGAAGGCGGCGCTCGACGAGCTGCGCGAGCGCTATCCGGACCGGGTGCTCGCGACCAACGTGGAGTTCTGGTCGGCGGTCGTGCTCGACTTCGCCGAGGTTCCGGCGCACATGTTCACGTCGATGTTCGCCTGCGCCCGGGTCGCGGGCTGGAGTGCGCACATCCTCGAGCAGAAGCGCACCGGCCGGCTGATCCGCCCGTCGGCGAAGTACGTCGGGCCGCCGAGCCGGTCGGTCGAGGAAGTCTCCGGCTTCGACCGCATCCCCAAGGTCTGACCCTTCTCGTTGACTGTGACGTTCTTGGTCTTCTCAGCGCCTGATAAGACCAAGAACGTGTCAGTCAACGCACATAGAATCGGCGGGTGAGCACCCCTGAACTCGTGATCCCGGCTGAGCTGCGCCCGCGCGACGGCCGGTTCGGCTCCGGCCCGTCCAAGGTGCGGCCCGAGCAGCTCGCCGCCCTGGCCGCGACCGGTTCGTCGTACCTCGGCACCTCGCACCGCCAGGCCGGCGTGAAGAGCGTCGTACGACGGGTCCGCGAGGGGCTGGCGACGCTGTTCGCGTTGCCGGACGGCTACGAGGTCGTGCTGGGCAACGGCGGGGCGACGGCGTTCTGGGACATCGCGACCTTCTGCCTGATCGAGCAGCGCTCGCAGCACCTGTCCTTCGGGGAGTTCTCGGCGAAGTTCGCGCAGGCCGCCAAGCAGGCGCCGCATCTCGGCGACCCGACGGTCATCAAGGCCGAGCCGGGCGACGCGGCGGTCGCCCGCGCGGAGGACGGCATCGACGCGTACTGCTGGCCGCACAACGAGACCTCGACCGGTGTGATGGCTCGGGTCGAGCGACCGGCGGGCACCGAGGGCGCGCTCGTCCTCATCGATGCGACGAGTGGGGCGGGCGGGCTGCCGGTCGACGTCGCACAGGCCGACGCCTACTACTTCGCGCCGCAGAAGGCATTCGCCTCCGATGGCGGCCTGTGGCTCGCGCTGCTCTCACCCGCCGCGATCGAGCGGGTCGAGCGGATCAAGGCGAGCGGCCGATGGGTGCCGGCGTTCCTCGACCTGGCAACCGCGATCGAACAGAGCCGGCTCGACCAGACCTACAACACGCCGTCGCTGTCGACGCTGTTCATGCTGGCCGACCAGGTCGACTGGATGAACGCGCAGGGCGGCCTCGAGTGGGCGGTGAGCCGGACCGCCGATTCCAGCGGGCGGCTTTACACGTGGGCGGAGAAGTCGGCCTACGCGCAGCCGTTCGTCGCCGACCCCGACCGTCGGTCGCTCGTCATCGGCACGATCGACTTCAACGACGACATCGACGCGGCCGCTGTCGCCAAGACGTTGCGCAGCAACGGGATCGTCGACACCGACCCCTATCGCAAGCTCGGTCGCAACCAGCTGCGCATCGCGATGTTCCCAGCGGTCGACCCGGACGACGTCGAAGCGCTGACCGCGTGCATCGACTGGGTCATCGAGCACCTCTAACCTCGCGACGTGTCAGACGGTGGCGTGGCTGTAGCCACGCCACCGTCTGACACGTTTTCGACGTCGTGCGCCTGGTGTCCGAATTTGACCCCGTGACCCATACGACGTAGCGCTCGTTACTCCGGGCGGAGCAGAAGGAATGCCCCCCGCCGCGGCGAACATCCGGCCCGAGCGAGGTACCCAGAGCCGTCCCCCCTCGACGGCCCAAGCCCGGAGGACCCATGAAGGTCAGCAAGCGTGCCGCGGTAGCGGCTGCCCTCGTCGCCGCTGCCGGCGTCGCCTACCCCGCACTTGCAAGCCCGCACAGCCCGGCCGGTGGCACCGGCGGCCCGGTGCACTGCACTGACACCATGGGCAACCAGATGGACGGGACGCTGTCGTGGACGCCGACCAACCTGTGGCCCCCGAACCACAAGTACGTCCCGATCCACATCAGCTACACGGACAACGATGGCGACGGCGACACGACCAACATCATGGTCAGCGGAGTAACCGAGCAGGACGGCTCCGGCCCCGCGCTCGACGCGACGGTTGCGGAAACCGTGAATGGGTCCGGCAAGCCCGGCCAAATCGACGCCCAGCCGCATGACACGACAGGCGACCCGCAGAGTGGCACCGACAACGGCGCCAGCGGCAGCACTGACGCCACCTACACCGAGGACGTCCGCGCCGAGCGGTCAGGCACCGACGGTCACGGCAGCGGACGCACCTACGCGCTGACCGTGCAGTGCATGGAGAGCGGCGGTAGCGCGACCGAGATGATGGAGTCGGGCACCGCAACCATCGACGTGACAGTCCCGCACGACCAGGGCAACTAGCTGCGAATTACAACCATGACGAGGGCCGTCCCGATGCCGGGGCGGCCCTCGGCGTAGGTTGCCGCACATGCAGCACACACATCTGGGACGAACCGGGCTGATCGTCTCCCGCCTCGTGCTCGGCACGATGAACTTCGGTCCGAGCACCGAAGAAGCGGATGCGCACCGCGTCATGGACCGCGCGCTCGACCTCGAGATCAACTTCTTCGACACAGCCAACGCCTATGGCCGGAAGAAGGGCGAAGGCGTCACCGAGCAGATCATCGGCCGGTGGTTCGCCCAAGGTGGTGGCCGTCGCGAGAAGGTCGTCATCGCGACCAAGCTCTACGCGTCGATGAGCGACTGGCCCAACGACGCGTTCCTGTCGGCGCGCAACATCCGGCTCGCCTGCGATGCCAGCCTCAAACGGCTGCAGACCGATTACATCGACCTCTACCAGATGCACCACGTCGACCGGCGCACGCCGTGGGACGAGATCTGGGAGGCGATGGAGACGCTGCGCGCGCAGGGCAAGATCCTCTACGTCGGCAGCAGCAACTTCGCCGGCTGGCACATCGCCGCCGCGCAGGAGGCGGCGAAGCACCGCAACTTCCTCGGCCTGGTCAGCGAGCAGTCGCTGTACAACCTCACCGAGCGCGCCATCGAGCTCGAGGTGCTGCCGGCCGCGCGGCACTACGGCATCGGCGTCATCCCGTGGAGCCCCCTGCACGGCGGCCTGCTCGGCGGCGTGCTGCGCAAGGAGAACGAAGGCGTACGACGCCAAGGTGGCCGCGCCAAGGAGCTGGTCGAGTCCAAGCGCGACCAGGTGCAGGCGTATGAGGACCTCTGCGACGAGATCGGTCATGACCCCGCGCACGTTGCCCTGGCCTGGCTGCTCGCGCAGGACGGCGTGACCGGCCCGATCATCGGACCGCGCACGATGGAGCAGCTCGACGACGCAACGCAGGCATTCGAGGTCACCCTCGACGACAAGGCGCTCGCCCGGCTCGACGAGATCTGGCCCGGGCACCAGACCGCTCCCGAGGACTACGCCTGGTGACCGGCAAAGCGATGCGCTTCGGGATCCACCTGCCGCAGTATGGCCGCGCCGCCAGCGGTGAGGCTGTCACGCGCGCCGCCCGGCAGGCCGAGGAGCTCGGCTTCGAAGACGTCTGGGTGAGCGACCATCTCGCCGTACCGACGGGCGCGTCGTACCCTCCGCCGTTTCTCTACGAGCCCGTCATCACGCTGACGTGGGCAGCTGCAGCCACGACGCGGGTCGGTCTCGGCACCAGCGTGCTGGTGCTGCCTTACCGTCACCCGCTGCACCTGGCCAAGGAGCTCGCATCGCTCGACCGGTTCTCCGGCGGACGGCTTGTCGTCGGGGCGGCGGCCGGCTGGCTCGAGGGCGAGTTCGATGCGCTCGGCGTGCCGTTCTCCGAACGCGGCGCGCGAACCAACGACACCATCGACGCCCTCCGCGCGTGCTGGGAGCGGCGGCCTACCAACCACGACGGTCCGTTCTTCCCGCTGCACGATCTGCAGGTGCTGCCGCAGCCCGAGCGACGCATCCCGATCTGGGTCGGCGGGACATCGCTCGCGGCGTTGCACCGCGCCGCGGCACGTGGCGACGGCTGGCACGGCAACGTCGACAGCGACGAGCGGCTGCGCGACCTGGTCCGCCAACTGCGGGAACTGCGTCCCGAGGAGTCGTTCACCATCTCCACGCGCGCACACTGGGACGGCATCTCCGGCGACATCGACGACTATCGGCGCCGCGTCGACGTGCTCGCCGACGCCGGCGTGCAGCACCTCGTCCTCGGCCCGCTGCAGGGCGACATCGACGGCTGGCTCAAATCGGTGGAGGCACTCGCCGTCGGGCTCATCCGCTAGCCAGCGCAAACTCCTCCAGCGGCTCGTGCGTCACGCGCGCACCGAGCGTGCTGTGCACCAGCCGGATGGACGTCGCCGTCCACGACTCACTCCGGTACGACGACAACCCCGCAACCACGTCCCGCGCATCGAAAGCTCCGCGCCTGGCCCGCGCCAATGTCAGGTGCGGCCGAAACTTCCGGTCTTCGACAGCGATGCCGCACTTGCGAGCGGCGGCGGTGCAGCGCTCGGCGAGCCGGGTGAGGACGTCGACATCGCCGGCGACACCGATGTGCACCACGCGAGCCCGTGCCGGCTGACGCGGGAACGTCGCGGCGCCGGCGAGCGACAACGTCAGCTGCGGTGACTTCGCCGCAACTCGCGCCAGCCGCTCCGTCAGCTGGGGCACAACGTCGACAGCAACCTCGCCGTAGAAGGCCAGCGTCACGTGCCATTGGTCCGTTGGCACCCACCGCAGGCCTTCGTCGCGCACACCGACGGCGGCGTCAAGCGCCGCGACGACGTCGTCCGGCGGGTCGACCGCAGTGAACAGCCGCACGGCTGACCCGAGTCAGCCGGCGAGCTGAAGCTTCGGCACACCCTCGGGCTCGAAGCCGAACACCTGCCCGAGAAACGACAGTGACGCCTCCTGCACCTGGGTCACCGTTTCGGCCCGGCGGAAGCCGTGCGACTCGCCGGCGAACGGGATGTAGGCGTGTGGGATGCCTTTGGCCTCCAAGGCATCGCGGAAAGTCTCCGCCTGGCTGGGCGGCACGATCGGGTCGTCCATGCCCTGCAACAGCAAAACCGGAGACGACAACCTCTCGACGTTGCTCAGCGGTGACCGCGCGTCGTAGACCGACCGGCTCTCCGGCAGCGGCCCGATCAACCCGTCGAGGTAGCGCGACTCGAAGTCGTGCGTGTGCTCCGCCAGTGCCGCTGCGTCAGCCACGCCGAAGTGCGAGATGCCGCAGGCAAACGCGTCGGTCGTGGTGAGCGCGGCGAGCACGGTCCAGCCACCGGCCGAGCCACCGTCGATGGCGATTCGGTTGGGGTCGGCGTCGCCGGACATCGCCAGGCCCCGCGCGACGGCGACGACGTCCTCGACGTCGACGACGCCCCACCTGCCGCGCAACCGCTCGCGGTAGTCCCGTCCATAGCCGGAGGACCCGCCGTAGTTCACATCTACGACGCCGATGCCTCGGCTGGTCCAGAAGGAAATCCAGTCCGACACCCGGGGCACGGCATGCCCGGTCGGACCGCCATGGACATGCACCAGGTAGGGCGGCAGCTCGCCCGGCATTGGCTCAACGCCCGAGTTGCGCGGCGGATAGACGAAGGCGTGCACATCGCGGCCGCCGACGCCGGGAAAGACGCGGCGCTTCGCCACCGGCCGCAGCTCCTCCGGCGGGCACGAGTCCTCGTCCACCTCGAGATCGGAAACGGTCCCCGTGTCGAGGTCGACCGACCGCAAACCCGTCGCGATCGACGACCCGCCAGAAACGAACAGTGCGCTCGCGCCGTCGATGTCGGACAGCGAGATGCGCTCCCATCCTGGTGGCGTGACATCGGTAGCCCCGCCGTCAGCGAGGTCGATGACGACAAGGCGATCCACCCCGACGGTCTGTACGGCGAGCAGCCGCTGCCCCGGCAGCAACGCGAACCACCTCTCGCCGAGCACCCACAACGGCCCGCCGATGTCCGCAGCAACGCCATGGATGAGCTCGGCGCTGCTCCCGGCTACCTCGACGCGGTAGGGATTCCACCAGCCGAAACGGTCGCTGAGAACGACGAGGGTGCCGGCATCGAGCCACTCCGGCTGCAGCACGGACTCGGTCCGTGACCCGAGCAGAGTGCGCGGTGCAGACATCGTGCCGTCGTCGAGGCGATCCGCGACGCGAAGTTCGGTGCCGTCCCATGGCATCTGGGGGTGATCCCAGGCGATCCAGGCAAGCCTGGCACCGTCCGGTGAGAGCCGGGGAAACGCGAGGAAGCGCGATCCCGAGACCAGCGACCGTACTCTGTGTTCGTCGGCTGCTCCTGAGCCGTCGAGCGGGATGCGGACGATGTCACGGCTGACGCCCTCACTGTCGTGTCGCTCCCGCACCGCCAGCACGGCATTGGACGCTGGGTCGGGCACCAGGTCGCCGAACCGCACTCGCGGCCTGTCGCCAGACGATGCGGTCAAGGCCACCGGCAGGCCCTCGCGCAGCAGGTAGACGACCTGGTCGGCGAAGTTCACGAACACCAGTCGCCCGCCGACGGCGGTCCAGGCACCGCCGCCGTACTCGTGCACCCGGCTACGTGCGTTCCACGGTGCGGGCAACACGTCGACGGCCGAGCCGGTGCCATGGCGACGCACGGCGGTGCGACCCGATTCCTCGGGCACCGTCTGCGACCACCACTGCGCGCCTTCCACCCACCTTCCCGTGCCGACGACGGAAGCCGCGTGCGCAACGTCAGCGGGCGTCAACGGCGACGGCCACTCACCACAACGAATGTTCTTCACTGGATCCCCGTACCCCATTTGTTGGTCGACACCGCGCGTTCGGTTGCCGCCCACGCTGTCAGCCGATGAGGGCATCCTCTTCGGCGGGTCGGGGCGTCGTGGCCCGGGGGCGGCGCAGGGACAGCGTCGGGCGCAGGGCGCGATCTTCGCGCCGGGCGAGATACGCGGCCGCGAGGACGGCTGCAATCGCCGACGCGACTCCGCCGACGATGAGTGACCAGCGCGGCCCGGCGACCTGCGCGATCCAGCCGATCAGCGGCGCTCCGATCGGTGTGCCACCCATCAGGACGATCAGGTAGAGCGCCATGACGCGGCCGCGCATCGAGTCGGCGGACGACAGCTGGACCGTCGTGTTGGCCGAGGTCGAGAACGTGAGCGTGAAGAAGCCGAACGGGATGAGCATCGCGAAGAACGACCAGTACGTCGGCATCAGGCCGGCGAGGATCTCGACGGCGCCGTAGCACGCCGCCGCCACGAACACGAGCTGTCTGGACGGCCGCCCGCGCCGCGCCGCCACCAATGCGCCGATCAGCGAACCAGACGCATAGACCGCCGAGATGACACCGTAGGACTCGGCACCTTGGTGGAAGACGTTCTTCGTCATCAGCGCGGACGTGATCTGGAAGTTGAAGCCGAGCGTGCCGACCACGGCGGCGACTGCCGTGATGGCGACGAGGTCCGGCCGGCCGCGCACGTAGCGCAGTCCTTCGCGCACCTGGCCCTTCTTGCGGGCCACCAGTTTGCCGACGAACAGCTGGTCGTCACGCATCAGGAGCAGGCAGGTGATGACCGCGATGAACGAAGCCGCGTTGAGGAGAAACACCCAACCGGTGCCGATCGACGCAATCATCAGACCGGCCACCGCAGGTCCGAGCACGCGCGCCGTGTTGAACGTCGCCGAGTTGAGGCTGACAGCGTTGGCGAGAAGTGACGGACCGACCAGTTCGGTCACGAACGCCTGCCGCGCCGGTGAGTCGACCGCGGTCGCGATGCCGAGTCCGAAGGCCAGCGCGTAGACATGCCAGAGCGAGACCGAGCCGGTGACGTCGAGCAGACCGAGTGCCAGCGCGAGCAGGCACATCACCGCCTGCGTCATGACCAAGGTGCGGCGCTTCGGATAGCGGTCGGCCAGGACTCCGCCGTACAAGCCGAAGAGCAGTACCGGTGCGAACTGCAAGCCCGTGGTGATGCCGATCGCCGTGCCGGAGTTGTGCGACAGGTTGAGCACCAACCAGTCCTGCGCCACCCGCTGCATCCAGGTGCCGGTGAGCGACACCACCTGACCGGACGCGAACAACCGGTAGTTGCGCACGCGCAACGAGGAGAACATCGTCATGAGCGCGACAGCTTCTCGAGCACTGGCAGCGCCGCACGCAGTGCCGCGACCTCCTCGGGCGCGAGTGCGCGCAGCCGCTGCGCGATCCACGCGTCGCGGCGGCGGCGGTCGCCGTCGAGCAGTGCGATGCCGGCGGCCGAGATGGTGACGACGACCTGTCGCCTGTCGGCGGCGTGCGGGGCCCGCGCGATCAAGCCCTGCTCCTCGAGCCGGGCCAGGATCTTGGTCATCGACGGCGGCTGCACCTTCTCGTGCGCCGCGAGCTCACCCGGCGAGATGGGACCGTGCCGTTCGATCGTCCGCAGCGCCGCCAGTTGGCCGAGCGAGAGTTCCGGATGCGGCGAGTGGTGCCGCATGCGGCGGCCGAGCCGCCCCACCGCGTCGCGCAGCGCCCCCGCCAGCGCAGCGTCCGATCGCGTGGCGGACGGCGTTGGCATGATCGTTAGTTTAACTCATTAGCCAGGCTAACGGCATGCGGATTTTCGAAGGCGTTACGGGACGAGGGTGACCCCGGTGGCGTGGCGGCGGGCCAGGGCCTGGTAGGCGCTCGGGTTGGCGTCGACCCAGAACTTGGCGCCGTCCGTCAGTGGCCCGGCCGGCTTTCCCGCGGTGCCGCGGAAGAGCGTCTCCGGTTCGATGACGGTGTTGGGCGGGACAAGAGCTCCGGCGGCGACCATGGCGCGTTCGCCGACCTGCACGCCGTCCTGCACGGTGGCACCGTTGCCGATCAGCGCCTCGCGTCCGATCACCGCACCGTGTACGACGCACAGGTGCCCTACGGTCGCGCCCTCGCCGATGATGACCAGGTCACGCGGGCCGTGGATCACGGAGCCGTCCTGCACGTTGGCGCCGGCGCGCACGACGATCGGCCCGAAGTCGCCGCGGAGGACTGCGCCGTACCAGACCGAGGCACCGGCCTCGACGGTCACATCGCCGACTATCGACGCGGTCGGCGCTATCCAGGCGTCGGGGTGGACGTTGGGGTGCTTGCCTTCGAAGGAGAACAGCGGCATGCGCGCACCGTAGCCGTCGGTCCCTACGACGGAGTCGTCGACCGCAGCTGCCGGGTCACGTCGGAGGTGAACGACGCACCGAACGCGGTGCCGCTCGACGTCGAGTGCTCCTTGAGGATGAGCGCGTAGACCGTCGAGATCCAGTCGCGTTGCTGCACGTTGAGATCCACGCCGTTGCCGGTGATGTGCAGCGTGCTGTCGACCAGCAGCGCCTTGTCGGACTTGCCGGCGACTCGAGCCGTGGATGTGCCGGACACCTTCGACGCGACGTCGAGCGAGTATTTACCGTCGGTCGACTTCGCCTGCCACGACCAGTGCGAGCCGGTGGCGTATTTCGCCGGGAAGTAGAGCGCGGTGCCGACCGGGTGGAAGTCCTCGTCGAAGCCCTGTTGCGAGATGTGGATGTCCTCGACGTACAAGCCGGAACTGACCACCTTCAGTGTCTGCTCAGAGCTGCCGCGCTGGCTGACGTCCTTGCTGTGCTGGGTCGAGCCATTCGGCGCGTCGAAGGTGGTGGTGTCGGTGCCGGAGATCTGCTGCGTGCCACCGATCGGCTGCTTGGCCGTGCCGCTGACGGTGTAGGTGTAAGCACCGGGACGGGTGAACCCGGTGGGCGTGCCCGGCGCTTTGCCGGCCGCACGCGTCGACGACGCCGGTGATGCGACCGAGCCCCCGCCGGTGGTCGCCGACGACGTCGCCGCGCCGCCGGCCGCGGACGAGCTGGATGCAGCGGTGCTGGCAGCGGGCGAGCCCGCGCTCCCGCCGCCTGTGGTCGCCGCCGACGACTGGGCAGTGAGCGGCTGCGCAGTCGTGCCGGTCGTGCTGGACTTCGACCCGCCACAGCCGCTCGCCACCAGGGCGACCGCGACCGCCGCAAAAGCCACGGTTGTGAATTTTTCGGACCTCACCCGCACGTGATGAGGATACGGACCGGGGAAACGCGACAATGATCCGCATGACGTACAACGCTGGGGGGCCGCTCGCCCGGCGCCAGGCAGCGATGCGGCGGCAGGGCCGGAACCGGCCTGGCGTATGGATCCTCGGCGTCCTCATCGTCATCGCGCTGCTCGTCCTTGCCGGCAACGGCGGCCGCCACTGGTGGGCCCAGCGACTGGGCGATCTCACCAACGGTTCGCACACCGCCGACTATGTGATCGGGTTGGCGGTCGGGCTGCTCCCGGTCATCGCGGTAGGTGTCGCCAGCCTGTCGCGGGGGCGCCGCCGCACGTTGCGCATGTTCATCGCGGGCGCGGTCGCCTTCGTCATCACCGATCTGCTCGCACCGTCGCTGATCACCGCGATCCGGCACCCGACCGGCGGCGCAGCGACGCGGCCGTTCGAAAAGTACGTCCCCGGCTACCTACCCGGCGTCTATACCGGCGTTGCCATCTGGTTCGTTCTGCTCATCGTCGCGTTCGTCCGGGCCCGTCGCGCCTGGAAACGCCGCACCGGCAAGGGCTACTACAACCACTAGCCGCTCAGGCGACGCCGAGTGCCTGCTTGATCGGGTGCAGAGCGAAGTACGCCGCGAACAGCACCGTGATGATCCAGAGCAGCGGCGTGATGTCGCGCCACCGGCCGCGGACCGTGCGGAGCACGACGTAGGCGATGAAGCCCGCGCCGATGCCATTCGTGATCGAGTAGGTGAACGGCATGAGCACGATCGTGAGGAACGCCGGGATCGCGATGTCCCAGTCGTCCCACGGGATCGACTTCACTTGCGTCATCAGCAGGAATCCGACCGCCACCAGCGCCGGCGTGGCTGCGGCCGACGGCACGATCGAGTAGATCGGCGTGAAGAACAGCGCGACCACGAATAGCAGCGCCGTGAAGACGTTGGCGAGACCCGTGCGCGCACCCTCGCCGACTCCGGCCGCCGACTCGATGAAGCAGGTGTTGGACGAGCACGAGCCCATGCCGCCACCGATCGCGGCGACGCCATCGATGAACAGGACCCGGCCGATGTTCGGAACACGGCCGCGTTCGTCGAGCAGTCCGGCTTCGGACGAGATGCCGACGATGGTTCCCATCGCGTCGAAGAAGTCGGACAAGATCAGCGTGAAGATGAAGACGATGGCGGTGATCACCCCGGCGTGACGAAAACCGCCGCCGATTGAGAACTGACCGAGCAATCCGAGATCCGGCGTCGCTGTCACCTTGTCCGGCCACTTCGGCACCTGCGTGCCCCAGGCGGCGTCCGGGATGTGCGTCGCGATCGCCTCGATGATGAGCGCGAGAATCGTGGCGGTCACGATCGACACCAGGATGGCGCCGGGGACTCGCTTCGACAGCAAGACGATGGTCAGCAGCAGGCCGACCACGAACACGACGGTCGGCCAGCCGACCAGCGTGCCGCCGCCGTTGGCGCCGAGTCCGACCGGAGTCGCCGCGCCGGCCGGCGTGTGGACGAAACCGGAGTCGACCAGACCGATGAAAGCAATGAACAAACCGATGCCGACACTGATCGCCTGCTTCAGCGGCAACGGAATCGCATCCATGATGGCTTGACGCAGACCGGTCACCACCAGCACGCAGATGCCGATGCCCTCGATGACGACGAGCCCCATCGCATCGGCCCACGACGTCGTCGGCGCGATCTGAAACGCAACGACGGCGTCGAGCCCGAGTCCCGCCGCGATGGCAAGCGGCAGATTGCCGCCGACTCCCATGATGAAGGTCATGCAAGCAGCGATGAATGCCGTCGCTGCGGACAGCTGCGTGAAGGACAGGTGATGGTGGAACTTGTCGACGCCCGACGAGAGGATGATCGGGTTCAGCACGATGATGTAGGCCATCGTGAAGAACGTCGCGACTCCGCCGCGCAGCTCGCGCGGCGTCGACGAGCCGCGCCGAGTAATGCCGAAGTAGGAGTCGAGCCGAGTCTGAGGTGTCCTCGCTGCCGGTTCAGTGTCCGTAGCAGCCGTCATGCCAGTCCTCCAGCGATGTGGGCCTCCAGCGATGTGGGCCTCCTGCGATCCTGTGCCGGCTCAGCGTTGCAGACAGATGGGTCCCTATCGTTGAGCCATGCCGAGCGACCGGCGACCGGAGCCGACGCAACGTCCGGAGCTGGCTCCACTCGAAACCGACGACCGCCCGGTGATGTGGGTCGGCATGGCGATCTGGGCCGTCGCTTTCGTCGTACTCGTCGTCTTCTTCCGTGACGACCTGCGTCGTCATCACGCGGAGTGGTGGCTCTGGACCTGCGGAATCGGTGTGCTGTTCGGGTTATACGGCCTGCGCTTCATCAGCAGACGGCAGAAGCCGCGTGCGCGTCAGGAGTGGCCGAGTGGCTCGCCGGAGTCGGCATCACTGACCGAACCCGGCTCGTGGCCCAAGGGCCCGCCGACGATGTCGATCCCGAACTCGTCGAGCAAAGGCGGCGGCGGAGCCGGCGCCGACGGCACCACGACCGCCTCGGAGTGAGCACCGCAGCCGTGGTCGACCGAGACGACCTTGCCGTCATCGGGCGCGAACGCGTTGGCGCAGACCCCGAAGGCTTGGCGTAGCGCACCCGCGAGCGGAAGGAAGAACCCGCACGAGGCGCAGGCGGCCGGCGCGGATCGCGCGATCGGCGCCTCCGGCCCGGCGGCGCCGTCGTACCAGCGGTCGACCGCCTCGATGCGCCCTTCGTAGCTCATCACCCGGACGCGGCCGAGTCCCAGCTCCCAGCTGACCTGCTGATCGTCGTCGTCCTCGAGCGAGGCGTACGCCGGGACCAACCGAGGGTCGTCGGCCGGAGTCGGCAGCAGGTCGCCGACCCCGAGGTCGCCGGGGCGCAGCCGCTCGCTCCAGGGGACCCAGGCCGGCGCGAGCACCGCATCGTCGCCCGGCAGCAGCAGGACCTCGTCGATGGTCGCGTCGCGGGCACGAGGCGCCCGCACCAGCGTCACCGCCCACTGCCACCCGCGGTAGGCCGGGTCAAGCGTGCCGAACAGGTGCGTCGCCACGCGCTCGTCGTCGGCGACGACGCCGAGGTGGTCGCCGACCAGGCCCGGCGCGTCCTCCTCCGCCGCGGCGCGCGCCGTGTCCACGGCTTTGGCCAGCACGCTGTCGACGGTCGAGTGGGACGGCACCCCACCAGTTTGGCCTATCCAGTCGGGATGAGGTGCACAACAGTCGCCACGAAAGGCGTTCGGCGTAGAACACTGGCGGGGTGGGTGTCGAGACCCCGGAGCGGCCGCACGCGGCGGCGCCGGCATCGAGCGAGCCGGGCGTCGGCGGTGCGCTCTGGCGCCTCATCGTCGCCATCGGCCGGCTGATCCTGCGCGGCTGGCGTGCGCTGCGGACCTGGAACCAGCGCGGCGGCGCCGGCGCATCCGGGCTGGCCGGACTGGTCGAGGTGCACGCGCTGCAGGCCGCGGGCGACGCGGTGGTCGCGGTCGCGCTGGCCGGCACCCTGTTCTTCTCCGTGCCCACCGACCAGGCTCGCACCCGGGTCGCGTTGTACCTGCTCATCACGATGGCGCCGTTTGTGCTGCTTGCACCGGTGCTGGGGCCGCTTTTGGACCGGTTCCGCCGGGGCCGCCGCTTCGCGCTCGCGCTGACCATGGTGGCGCGTGCGACGCTCGCCGTGATCATCGGGCACAACCTGGGTGGCGGCACCGCGGCGCTGGCGCTTTATCCGGCCGCCCTCGGCGTTCTGGTCGCGGGCCGCGCCTACGGCATCGCCCGCGCGGCGGCCGTGCCCCGCCTCGTGCCGGAGGGCATGACGCTGGTGCAGGCCAACGCACGGCTGACGTTCGCGGGTGTGGTCGTGCCCGGCATCGCCGGCGCGCTGGCCGTGACCAGCACCAAGCTGTTCGGCCACCTGACGACACTGCGCTGGAGCGCCGCGGTCTACCTGCTCGGCGCCGTGCTCGTGATGCGCCTGCCCCGCCGCGCCGACGGCGGCGCAGAGACGCGGGCCGCGGAGCACTCCGCTGGCCGAGGCTTTCTCCGACTGTCCAAAGCGTCGTTCGACGTGCGGGCGGCGCTGCGAACCACAGCCGCGCTGCGCGCGTTGGCCGGCTTCCTCCTGCTCTACGGCGCGTTCGTCGTACGCAAGCACCCGATCGGCGGCCTGTCCGGCACCGTGTCGCTCGCGGCGCTCGCGATCGGCCTCGGCATCGGCAACCTGATCGGTACGACGACCGGCGCGCGCGCCGCCGCTCGTGTCAACGCGCGCAAGTTGGCCATGCCGCTGCTACTCGTGTCGCTCGCGACGACACTTCTGGTTGCGCTCGACTTCGGACTGTTCACCGTCTTCGCGGTGGCTGTCGTGACGTCGGCCGCAGTCGCGGTCGCGAAACTCTCGCTCGACGCGACGATCCAGCAGCAGGTGGACGACAGCATCCGCACGTCCACGTTCGCCCGGTCGGAGACGACCCTGCAGCTGGCCTGGGTCTTCGGTGGCGCGATCGGGATCTTGCTGCCGACCCGGCCGCTCATCGGCTTTCTCGTCGCGTCCGCGCTGTTAGCCGTAGCCGTGGCTGACGCGTTCGGAGTGCGCGTGCGCCGGGGCACAGGCTCGTCGAGTGCGACGTTGTACCGGCTGAAAGGTCCCCGCGAACCGGTATGACGTCGCACTCGACGCCGTGAGTCAGAGCTCGAGTTCGTTGGCGACGGCGCGCACGACCTCGGCGACCCGGTGCGCGGAGCGCTTGTCGGGGTAGCGGCCACGGCGCAGGTCGGGCTGCACCTTCGCCTCGAGCAGCTTGATCATGTCGTCGACGAGGCCGTGCAGTTCCTCGGCCGGACGCCGGTGCGTCTGCGTCAGCGACGGCAACGGGTCGAGCACCCGCACCGACAGCGCCTGCTCGCCGCGACGGCCTTCGGCCACCCCGAACTCGACCCGCTGTCCGGGCTTGAGCGTCGTGCCGGCCGGCAGCGCGGAGGCGTGCACGTAGACGTCGCCGCCTTCATCGCGGGAGAGGAAGCCAAAGCCCTTCTCCGTGTCGAACCACTTGACCTTGCCGCTGGGCACCGTGAGCTCCGCTGTCGCCGTGATGGTCCCTTCAGGCTATCCGGCGACGGGGGTTGCCACATCCGGCTATTTCCGGACCGGGCTGTGCCGGCCCTTGGTTGTGCCGCCTCTTTCGTCAGCGCCAGCGCTCGGGATCGGCGAGCAGTTCGTTCATCGCGCCGCTGCGGAAGCCGCGGGGGTCGATCTCGACGGCGCCGAACCCGGCCAGCGCGGTCCGGACCGCTGGGAGGTCTCCCACCGCCGCAGCGTGCTCGGCGTCGACCTCGACCCGGGCCCGGTCGCCGAGGTCCCGGACCCGGAGGTTGCGCACGGGAAGTCCTGCCTGTTGCAGCGCGTCCCGCAAGGCCCGCTCGGCCTGCTCGACCCGCGCGAGCCGCGCCGGCGTGACCTCTATGCCGTAGGCGATGCGGCTGGACAGGCAGGCGGCGGCGGGCTTGTCCCAGGTACGAAGACCCCACCGCCGGCTGGCGGCGCGGATCTCGCTTTTGGTCAGCTCCGCGTCGAGCAGGGGCGTGACCGCCTGTCGCTCGGCCGCGGCCCGGATCCCGGGGCGGAAGCCTGCAATGGCGTCGTCGGCGTTGGTGCCGGTCGCGACCGCACGACAGCCGAGCTCGCGAGCGATCGGCGTGAGCACGTCGAGCAGCTCGGCCTTGCAGAAGTAGCAACGGTCACCCGCGTTGGCCCGGTAGCCGTCGCGCGACATCTCATCCGTGCCGGGCGTGACGTGGCGGAGACCAAGCTCGGCCGCGAACGCACGCGCGTCGGCGAGCTCGGTTGACGGCAGGCTCGCCGACACCGCGGTCGCCGCGGCCACGCGCTCTGGCCCGAGCGCGCGGGTCGCCGCCGCGAGCAGGAACGCAGAGTCGGCGCCGCCGCTGAACGCGACGAGCACGGTGTCGAGCTCGCGCAGCCGCGCATCCAGCCGCGCGAGCTTCTCGTCTAGGCGCGCGTCACCGTCGGGCGCTGTCACGCCCAGAGGCTACGTGCCGCTCGCTAGGCGCGAGCCGGCGTCTTCTGCTCTACCAGCGACACGGTCGTCGGCGGGGTGTACTTCTTGCGCGCCTTCGCGCCCCGCTTCATCGACTCCATGCCCTGCTCGACCGTGAGCAGCGGCGTGGTCTTGTAGCTGCGCAGCGCACCACTCGACGTCACGGCAAGCGCGAACGCGGCCGCGTCCTCGGGCGTCTTGAACTCGATGATGCCGACGAGGTCGCAGTCGCCGAACGCGTAGTAGATCGACTCGATCTTCCCGCCGACTGCCTCCACGGCGGGCGTAATGCGTTCGATGACGTTGGCTTGGCTGTCCAACTGGCTGCTCCATGCCTGCGGCGAGTAGCCGACCTCGATCATGTAATGCGCCATCGCTGCCTCCTCGCAGTCGACGAGCCCTTGGCGCAGCCTTCCACCGTCGCGACAGCCGCGGAATCACCAAATAGGGCTGGCTCAAATCAGGTGGGCCCGGGCATGCAAAGGGACTCGCGGCCGCCCAGCCGGCCGCGAGCCCCTGACCCGACAACGGGGCGAGCAGACGGATCTCGCGCCTCGTTCACCACTTTTTTCCGCTGTGGACAACTTCCGCGTCGTATGACCGAAAGTGCCTAGCGTGCTCGCCACATCCGCATATCGAGGAGGAGTCCATGGCAGGCATCCGAGTCACCCCGGAGCAACTCGCCACGATGTCGGGCCGGGTCGCGAGCGGCGCGTCCAGCATCGACGGCGAACTGTCTGCGCTGGCCGGCGCGCTGGCGCCGCTCGGCGGCGACTGGGCCGGGGTCGCGCAGCAGCGGTTCGAGGCATTGTGGTCGGAGTGGCAGCGCAGCGCCCGCGGCTTGCACGAGGCGCTGACCGGGATCAGCCAGCTGCTCAGCCAGGCCGGCACCCACTACGCCGACGCCGAAACCGCCATCGCCGCCAGCTTCGCCCGCATGTAAGTCGCTCGGACGGGGCTTGCGCTACGCGACAGCTCGCTTCGCGAGCAGCCGCTACACGCGCTGCGCTCCCGTCACTCGCTCCGAACGACAAAGGGTCCCGCGGCATCGAGCCGCGGGACCCTTTGGACTTCTGACTTCGTCAGAAGTCCATGTCGCCCATGCCGCCGCCACCGGGCATGGCCGGTGCGGACTTCTCCGGCTTGTCGGCGATGACGGCCTCGGTGGTGAGGAACAACGCGGCGATCGACGCGGCGTTCTGCAAGGCAGAGCGCGTGACCTTGGCGGGCTCGATGATGCCCGCCTTGACCATGTCGACGTAGTCGCCGGTCGCGGCGTCGAGGCCCCAGCCCGTGTCGAGCGAACGCACCTTCTCCACCACGACCCCGCCCTCGAGGCCGGCGTTGAACGCGATCTGCTTGATCGGTGCCTCCAGCGCGACCTGCACGATGCGCGCACCGGTCAGCTCGTCACCTTCGAGGTCGAGCTTGGCGAACGCCGTCTTCGCAGCGGCGAGCAGCGCCACGCCACCACCCGGCAGCACGCCCTCCTCGACCGCAGCCTTGGCGTTGCGGACAGCGTCCTCGATGCGGTGCTTGCGCTCCTTGAGCTCCACCTCGGTCGCGGCGCCGACCTTGATGACGGCAACACCGCCGGCCAGCTTGGCCAGGCGCTCCTGCAGCTTCTCGCGGTCGTAGTCGCTGTCGCTCTTCTCGATCTCGGCCTTGATCTGGTTGACGCGGCCGGCGATCTG
>Ga0070658_10001187_pt1 | contig 22269 bp, 23 predicted proteins | sample KBSC13metaG_FD_64664 | JGI IMG/M metagenome (GOLD analysis project Ga0070658, IMG submission 64664) | Corn rhizosphere microbial communities from Kellogg Biological Station, Michigan, USA - KBS C1-3 metaG | ecosystem: Host-associated > Plants > Roots > Rhizosphere > Soil ...
TCGAGCGCCGCCGGGACGAGGACGTCGACATCGAGCTCGAGGAGCTCGGCGTTGCTGATGGCGTCGGTGCCGGGGTAGCCGACGACGGTGTCCGCACCGCCCTTGAGGTGCTTCAGCAGCGCCGCAGGGTCCAGCCCGTCGGGGTTGTAGATGCCGCCGCCGACGTCGGACACGGCGACGACCGTGCAGCCCGCGTCGTGCAGGTACTGCGCGGCGAGACCGCCGACCTTGCCGAAGCCCTGGACCGCGATCTTCACCTCGCGGTGGTCGACACCGGCCTCCTTCAGCGCGGAGAAGCAGGCGAACATGACGCCGCGGCTGGTCGCGCCGCCCCGGCCCTGCGAGCCGCCGATCGAGACCGGCTTGCCGGTGACGACGCCGGTGACGGTGTAGCCGGAGTGCATGGAGTAGGTGTCCATCATCCAGGCCATCGTCTGCTCGTCGGTGCCGACGTCAGGAGCCGGGATGTCCCTCTCCGGGCCGATGATCGGGATGATCTCGGAGGCGTACCGGCGGGTGACCCGCTCGAGCTCGTTGCGCGACAGGGCGCGGGGGTCGACCGCGACCCCGCCCTTGGCACCGCCGTAGGGGATGCCGATGAGGGCGCACTTCCAGGTCATCCACATCGCCAGGGCGCGGACCTCGTCGAGGTCGGTGTGCGGGTGGAAGCGGATGCCGCCCTTGGCGGGACCGCGCGACAGGTTGTGCTGCACGCGGTAGCCCTGCAGCACCTCGAGCGTCCCGTCGTCGCGCCGCAGCGGGACGGCCACCTCGAGCGACCGGCGCGGCGTCGCGAGGAGCTGGTGCAGCCCCTCGTCGAGGCCGAGGACGTCGACGGCGCTCTCCAGCTGGAGGAGAGCGGACTCCAGTGCAGACTGCACAGCAGGGCTCCTTCTACAGCGCCGGCTCCGTTGACGGCGCGTGCGTGGTCAGGATGCCAGACGCGGGGAGCGTGCGACGTGCGGCACGGCTCTGCGTGAGGTAGACGGCCATCGCGACGCAGCCCGCCAGGTCGAACACGAGGTCCCAGCCGGTGTTGGCGTAGCCACCGACGTGCGGGCCGCCCATGACGAACTCGACGACCTCGTTGATCGCGCCCTTGCCCATGCCGCCGAGGCAGGCCACGAGGGCCTGCGCCCGCGGCGGGGTCCGCGACAGGTCGAGGTACGCCCCGAGCAGCTGCCAGCTCGCCAAGGTGGCCGCCATGGAGCCGAACGCGTGCACGGCCTGGTCGTAGCGCAGGACGTGGTCGACCAACCAGGCGTCGTAGAGCACGCTGCCGTCCCAGGGCAGCAACCCGCCCGCCAGGTGCAGGCAGCCGAGCGTCATGAGCATGGCGAGGAGGCCCCGGCTGAAGTGCGCGGCGGCGTGGGCGGTCGCGACGACGGCGGTGAGGACGAGGCAGACCGTGAGGTACGCCCACACCTGGCGGTCGCCGGTCACGACAGCCGAGCCCGCGACGAGGCTCAGCAGCGCGGCCCAGGCGACCGCCAGCACGGGCTGGTCCGCGGCGAGCTCCGCGATGCGACGGCCGGGCCTCATGGCCGGTGCCGGCGTCGGGCGAGGGCGATCGCGAGGGCCGCGATGACGATGAGAGCCGCGGCCAGCAGGCTCAGCAGCACGTGGTTCGGGTCCTGGTTCGGCACGGAGGGATCGACGACCACGTGGTCGGTCCGGTCGACGCGGATCGTGAGGCGGACGTCGTCGACGTGCACCTTCGGCGGGTCGCTGAAGGGCCCGCTGCGGTCCGGCAGCCGGTGGACGGTGATGCGTGCGCAGGCCTTGTTCGCCGCCGAGAAGGGGTCGGTGACCCCGAGCGGCTCGTCGACCGGCACTCCGAGCGCGCCGAGCACGCAGCTCAGCAGCACGAACGGCGGCAGGTTGCGCAGGCTGGCGTAGAGGACCGTTCCGGCCTTCGGGATGACCGTGTACGCCTCCAGGCCGGGCGAGACGTCCGGGTGCCCGTGGGAGGCCGGCCTCCCCGCCGAGCTGGACGACCCCCTGCTGGACGAGCCGCTGCTGGACGAGCCGCTGCTGGACGAGCCGCTGCTGGACCCGTTGGACGAGCCGCTGGACGACCCGTTCGAGGAACCGCTCGAGGACCCCGAGCCCGACGCGAGGTCCCGTCCGGCGGACGTGAGGAGGGGCGCCGCGAGGCTCCCGGCGAGCACGGCCACGAAGACCACGTCGACCGCCCACCCGCGAGCACGCACCCGCCCGAGGCTAGGCACCAATCGGGCGTACCGGAAGCCCCTGCTGACATGCGCGCGTGCAACGGCTACGTTGCGACCTAGGCCACAAAAAAGAACCTGTTCTACCGACGAGGGAGTCATCGATGGAGACGCGCGCCGCCATCCTGTGGGAGCCGCACACCGACTGGAGCGTCGAGGACATCACCCTCGACCCGCCCAAGAAGGGCGAGGTCCTCGTCAAGCTCGCGGCCTCCGGCCTGTGCCACTCCGACGAGCACATGGTCACGGGCGACATGGCGCTGCCGCCGGACATCGCCGAGCTCATGGGCATCAGCCAGTTCCCGGTGATCGGCGGCCACGAGGGCGCCGGCGAGATCATCGAGGTCGGCGAGGGCGTGACGGACCTCGCCGTCGGCGACCACGTGGTCTTCTCCTTCATCCCCTCCTGCGGCAAGTGCCCGTCGTGCCGCAAGGGCCAGAGCCAGGTGTGCGACCTCGGCGCCTTCCTCCTCGGCGGCCGGCAGTTCACCGACCAGACCGCGCGCCACCACAGCAAGGACGGCCGGGACCTCGGGACGATGGTCGCCCTCGGCACTTTCGCCCCCTACACCGTCGTGGCCGTCGAGTCCTGCGTGAGGATCGACCCGGAGATCCCGCTCGAGAAGGCCGCGCTCGTCGGCTGCGGCGTGACGACAGGCTGGGGCTCGGCCGTCAACGCGGCCGACGTGCAGCCCGGCGAGACGGTCGTCATCTACGGCGTCGGCGGCATCGGCACCGCGGCCGTCCAGGGCGCGGTCCTCGCCGGTGCGAAGGACGTCGTGGTCGTCGAGCCCGTCGAGTGGAAGCGCGAGAAGATCAAGGAGTTCGGCGCGACGCACACGGCGGCGAGCCAGGAGGAAGCCTTCTTCCTCGTCCAGGGCCTCACCAACGGCGCCATGGCCGACAAGGCGATCCTCTGCGTCGGCACGGCCAAGGGCGAGCACGTCGGCCAGATGATGTCGATGATCAAGAAGTGCGGCCGCGCGGTCGTCACCTCCGTCGCGCCCATGCTCGACGACCAGGTCACGCTGAACCTGTTCGAGTTCGCCATGCAGCGCAAGGAGCTCGTCGGCTGCATCTTCGGCAACGCCAACCCGTCCGTCGACATCCCGCGGCTGCTGGCGCTCTACAAGGCCGGCAAGCTCAAGCTCGACGAGATGATCACGACCGAGTACACCCTCGACGAGATCAACCAGGGCTACCAGGACATGCGGGACGGCAAGAACTTCCGCGGGCTGATCCGCTACTAGTCCCTTTCGCTGTCAGAGGCCCCCGTTCACGCGGGGGCCTCTCTCAGTTGGCGGGCAGGCCCTTCGCGCACCGGTCGTGCCCCACCAGCTCAGCCACGTGCACGGAGATGTTGAAGATCTCGGCCGCCCAGTGCTCGACCTCCGCTCTCGTCATCGCGGCGACGGACGCCGCGACCGACCCGCGGTCGTCGTCGGAGACCTCGTTGACCGCCTTGCGCAGGTCGGTGATGCGGTGGCGCAGGTTGTCGGGCAGGAACTCGTGGCTGTCGAACGCGTGGCACACGTGGTTCATGACGGCCGCGACGAGCCGGTCCGCGAGCGACCCGTCACCGATCAGCTGCTTGCTGCCGCTCCAGAACTTCTCGTGCGTGTACTGGAGATCGTTCACGAGGGGGCCTCCCGGGCGTCGCTCGAACCCTGCTCAGCGCTTCATGCCCGCAGCGTCGCACAAGCAGTCTCTACGGCGCGAGGCCGTCGTCGGTCGCGTCGTAGATCCAGGACAGGTCGGCGTTCGCGAGCCGGTCGTGCCAGGCCTGAGGTGCGGCGTTCATGAGCGTCCCGTAGTCCCAGTAGTCCTTCCACAGCGTGATGACCGGGCCCTCGACCGTCATGACGCTCACGAAGGGCAGGGAGGCGGTCTCGCCCGAGTCCCAGTGCCAGACCTCGCGGTGCTCGGTCACGACGATCGCGCCCTGCTCCACCACCGGGCCTTCGAAGTGCTCGTAGCCAGCCAGTCCCTCGAGCCCGAGCTGCAGCCGCGCGACGATGTCCGCCGGCCCCTTCGCCGCCGTGGAGGGACCGGTCGGCACGTCCCAGTAGACCGACGAGGCTCCGAAGAAGGACGCGATCGCGTCCCAGTCGCGCTCGTAGAGCGCTGCCCAGAACCGCTTGACGATGTCTGCAGGGCTGTCCGCGTCACCCACGGACGAGCCGCCCCGGCAGCGCCCCGGTGTGGACGCCCTCGCGGTAGGTCACGACGCCGCGCTTGATCGTCGCGACGTAGCCGACCGCCTTCTGCAGCAGCCGGCGCCCGCCGGCCGGGAGGTCGGCCGCCACCTCCGGCGGCAGCAGCTGCAGCCGGTCGTAGTCGATGAGGAGGACGTCGCCGAGCATGCCCGGCTCGAGGGTGCCGCGGTCCTGCAGGCCGTACAGCCGGGCCGTGTCCCTCGTCTGCTTCTGCACCACCAGCTCGAGCGGCAGCGTCTCGCCGCGGCTGCGGTCGCGGGTCCAGTGGGTCAGCATGAAGGTCGGCATCGACGCGTCGCAGATGACGCCGCAGTGCGCGCCGCCGTCGGCGAGCCCCACCGCCGAGCGCGGGTGCAGGAGCATCTCGCGTGCCTGGTCCAGGTTGCCGTAGCTGTAGTTGAGGATCGGCACGTAGAGCAGTCCCTCACCGTTGCCGACCATCATCGCGTCGTAGGCCACCTCGAGCGGGTGCTTGCCGCTGGCGTCCGCGAGGCCCGCGAGCGAGCGGTCGTAAGACGGCTCGTAGTCCGGCGGGTCCCCGAGCAGGAAGGTCTTGGCGTACGCGTCCTCGAGCCGCTTCGCCGTCTCCTCGTCGGGCTCCCACGCGAGGACCTCCGCCCGGAACGCGGGGTCGCTCACCTTCGCGAGCACCTGCTCCGCGCTCGGCCGCGGGTCGCCGAACTTGAAGGCCGCGAAGGCCGGGACGACGTCGAACAGGCAGTACGTCGTGAAGAAGCCGCTGAGCAGTCCGGTGGCCCGGCCCGCGACCTGGGGCCAGAGGTCGGCGCCCTCGGCCGCCGCCTCCTTCGAGGTGTCCATGAGCTCGCGCCACAGGTCGGGAGCAGCGTCGACCTGGATCAGCGCGAACGTCACCGGACGGCCGGTCTCCGCCGACAGCCGGCGCATCCAGTCGACCTCTTTGGTGGGGTTCGTGATGTCCTCGCCGGCGGCGCCCATCGGCGCCAGCTCGACGATGCCCTTGCCCGCCTCGCCGAGGGCGCGGCTGATGCCGAAGACCTCCTCCTCCGCCGCGAAGGTCCCGGGTACGGGCTCACCGTCGATGGCGACGTGCGCGATGGTGCGGCTCATCGAGAAGCCCAGCGCGCCGGCGTCGATCGCCTCGCGGACGATCCGCTTCATCTCGGCGATCTCCTCAGGGGTCGCCGCCTCGTTGCGTGCGCCGCGCTCTCCCATGACGTAGGCCCGGACGGGCCCGTGCGCGATCTGCGTCCCGACGTCCATGGTCCAGCGACGGTCGGCGAGGGCGTCCAGGTACTCGGGGAAGGACTCCCAGCCCCAGGTCAGCCCCTCGGCGAGCGCCGAGCCGGGGATGTCCTCGACTCCCTCCATGAGCCCGATGAGCCAGTCGTGCTTGTCCGGCTTGACCGGCGCGAAGCCGACCCCGCAGTTGCCGGCGACGACCGTCGTGACGCCGTGCCAGGAGCTCGGCGCGAGCTCGTCGTCCCAGGTCGCCTGGCCGTCGTAGTGGGTGTGGATGTCGACCCAGCCGGGCGTGACGAGCAGACCCGTGGCGTCGATCGTCTCGCGCGCGTCGGTCACGCTGCCGGGGTCGACGACCGCAGTGACGATGCCGTCGTCGAGGACGACGTCCGCCTTGCGCGCCGGGGCGCCCGTGCCGTCGACGACCGTGCCGCCGCTGATGAGGAGGTCATGAGCCATGCGCGGCAGTCTTGCCGGAAGTGACCCAGACCACAATGGACACGTGTCCACTCATCGGGACTCGAGAGCCGGCGGTCGGGATCGAACCGACGACCTGCTGTTTACAAGACAGCTGCTCTACCACTGAGCCACGCCGGCCAGGCGGGCTCCGAGCCTAGTGGAGGGGTCGTCCTGACGACCCCCGACTGCTCCGTACGACCCGGTGATGATTACTCTCTGTAACCATCGGTTAGGCCAAGTGCCGCGTGTTGTCACCCTACCGGGTGAAAGAGCGATTACGGAGAGTGCCCGAGGCACTGGGTATGGCTCCCCGTACCCCCTGGTTCGCGACCTGCGCCACCGCCGCCGTCTCCAGCCTGCTGGCTCTCACCACGGGCACGACGACCGCCCCCTCGGCGCTCCCCCTCCCCGCGTCGGCGCAGGCCGCCGACGCCGCCGGCACCGCCGCGCACGGCACGCACGCCGCCACCGGCCGCGTCGCCAGCCGTACCCGCACCTCCACCGGCTCCGCCGCCGCGCAGCACGTCACGCGCCCCGCCGACCTGAACGCGCCGGACCGCGCCCGCGCGCAGCTCGGCCGCACGGCCGCCCAGCGCATGCGCGCCGCCGGGTCCGGCCTCAGCGAGGACGTCGTCCGCACCGGCAGCAGCATCACCAACCTCGACGTCCAGAGCCTCAAGACCGCCTCCTTCGACGCGATCCGCGGCGGCCGCCGCGGCTGGGCCACCCCCACGCCGACGCTCACCGCCACCCCGGCGCCGACCGCGACCTCCACCCCGGCGCCCACGGCGAGCGCCACCCCCACGACGGACCCGACCGCCACGCCGACTGTCGCTCCCACGGTCGCCCCCACGGTCGACCCGACGGCCACGCCGACCGTCGCTCCCACGGTCGCTCCCACGGCCACGCCGACTGTCGCTCCCACCGCCACTCCCAGCGTCGCCCCGGCTACGGTCGTCACCGTGGCTGCCACGGCGAGCGCGTCCCCGTCGCCGACCTCGACGAGCCCGTCCGGCCAGAGCGTCCCCACGGGCGACCTGTCCGGGTGGAAGCTCGCGATGACCGAGGACTTCACCAAGAACGCCGCCATCGGCTCGTTCGACAAGGTCTACGCCAGCACGATCGAGAGCTACCAGGACGGCTGGAAGGACACCTCCAAGAACGGCACCTACATGCCGAGCAAGGTCGTCTCGGCGCACGACGGGATGATGGACTACTACATCCACACCGAGAACGGCGTGCACATGGTCGCCGCCGAGATGCCGAAGCTCCCGAACGGCCAGTACGGTCAGACCTACGGCCGCTACTCGGTCCGCTTCAAGAACGACGTCATCAAGGGCTACAAGAGCGCGTGGCTGCTCTGGCCGAACAGCGAGGTCTGGCCGAACGACGGCGAGATCGACTTCCCCGAGGCCAACCTCGACGGCGACACGATCGACGCCTTCATGCACCACGCCAGCGCGAGCGGCGGTCAGGACTGGTTCGGCTCCTCCACCCCGATGGCCGGCGCGTGGCACACCGCCACCGTCGAGTGGGCGCCCGGTTCGGTCACCTTCTACCTGGACGGCGCCAAGATGGGCACCTCCACCACGATGACGCCGAGCACCGCGATGCACTGGGTCCTCCAGACCGAGACGGCCCTCGACGGCAGCACCCCGTCCGACAGCTCCGCCGGCCACGTCCTCATCGACTGGGTCGCCCAGTGGAGCCGGGCCTAGACATCGGCTGAGTTCATAAGGCAGACTTAGGGTCGTGACCGACCCGCTGGCTGCCGCTCTCGCCCTCGTGGGCGACCGCTGGACCTTCCTGGTCGTCCGCGAGCTCGGGCTCGGCGAGGACCGCTTCGAGGGGCTCCTGTCCAGGACAGGGGCCCCTCGAGCCGTTCTCACCGGCCGGCTCAAGGACCTCGTCGAGCACCGCCTGGTCGAGACCCTCGACTACCAGGAGCCGCGCCGCCGCACCCGGCAGCGCTACGTGCTGACCGAAGCAGGTCGCGCCCTCAAGCCGGTGCTGGCCGCCCTGGCCGCGTGGGGCGAGGACCACGCCGAGGCCGCACCCGCCGAGCTCGTCGAGCGGCACCGCGGCTGCGGCGGCCGGGTCACGCCCCGGCTGGTCTGCGAGTGCGGCCGGCTCCCCGACCTCCCCGACGTCCTGACCCAGATCGGAGCAGCATGAGCCTGCCCATGACGACCACCGCCTCCTTCGAGGCTGACGTCCTCTCCGCCGACGGCCCGGTGCTCGTCGACTTCACCGCGGAGTGGTGCGGCCCCTGCCGCATGGTCACGCCTGTGCTGACGCAGATCGCGGCCGAGCGCCCCGACCTGCGCGTGCTGCAGGTCGACGCGGACGCCAACCCCGAGCTCAGCCTGCGCTACCGCGTCCTGGGGCTGCCCTTCCTGGCGCTCTTCAAGGACGGCGAGCTCGTCACGGGACTGACGGGCGCGAAGCCGAAGTCGGCGATCCTGCGCTCAGTGGACGCAGCGCTCGCTGGCTGAGCAGCTCCAGCGCCGCCTGGGTCGCCACGTCGGACGGCGTGTAGACCGTCATCCGGGTGCCGATGCGCTGGTCGAGCCACAGGTGAGTGAAGTCCAGCCGCAGCTGACCGACCTCCGGGTGGTTCCACCGCTTCGTGCCCGGCTCCGGGCCGAGCACCTCGTGCCGCTCCCAGAACCGCGCGAAGTCGGGTGACTCCGACAGCAGCCGGGCGAGCAGCGCCTTCCAGCGCGGGTCGTTCACGTGCTCGGCCATCGCCGCGCGGTACTGCGCGACCAGGCGCGGCGCGCCGTCCTCCCAGTCCTCGATGCAGCGTCTCCAGGTCGGGTGGGTGAAGACGAGCACGAGGACGTTGCGGTCCTCGACGGGCACGTCCTCCAGCTCGGGCCAGACGCGGGCATAGGCCTCGTTGTACGCCAGGATGTCGCGCCGCGCGTTGTGGATCACCGCCGGGGCCGGTTCGAGCTGCGCGAGGATGCTGCGCACGCCGTCCGTGACCGTCGGGCACATCTTGGGCGGGGTCGCGTCCGCCACGCCGGCCAGGGTCATGAGGTGGCTGTGCTCGTGCTGGTCGAGCTTCAGCGTGCGCGCGAGGGCCTCGAGCACCGAGATGCTGACGTTGATGTCGCGGCCCTGCTCGAGCCAGGTGTACCAGGTGACCCCGACCCCGGCGAGCTGCGCGACCTCCTCGCGCCGCAGCCCGGGCGTGCGCCGCCGCCCGTAGGTCGGCAGCCCGGCCGCCTCCGGCGAGATCCGCTCCCGGCGCGAGCGGAGGAACGCGGCCAGCTCCTGGCGCCGGGTGTCGGTGGCAGTACTCGTCATGGGTACCAGGATGCGGCAGATCCGTTGCTAGCACCAGGTAGTGCCACTACCAGGATAACCAGGCTCCTGGTACCAGGCTCCAGCCCCCTGCACAGTGCTCGTCATGAACACAGCGCTCGTCATGAACAAGAACCTCTCCACCCTGGGCCTGGTCGTCCTGCTCTCCGGCGTCTTCCTGGCCATGACCGACTTCTTCGTGGTCAACGTGGCGCTGGCCGACATCGGGCGCGACCTGTCGGCCTCGACCTCGGCGCTCGAGCTCGTCGTCGCGGGCTACGCCGTCGCGTACGCCCTGGGCCTCGTCATCGGCGGACGGCTCGGTGACGCCCTCGGGCGGCGCCGGCTGTTCGTGACCGGCATGGCGCTGTTCACCGTGACCAGCGCGCTCTGCGGCCTCGCGTGGTCGCCCTCGTCGCTAGTCGCCTTCCGCGTGCTGCAGGGCCTGTCGTCCAGCCTCATGATCCCGCAGGTCCTCGCCACGGTGCAGGCGACGACCGAGGGCCCGGCCCGGGCGCGGGCCCTGTCCGGCTTCGGCGCGACCGGCGGCCTCGCCGCGGTCTTCGGCCAGCTCGGCGGCGGCCTCATCGTGGCCTCCGACATCGCCGGCACCGGCTGGCGGCCGATCTTCCTGCTCAACGTGCCGGTCGGCGTCGCCGCCATCACGCTGGCGCTGCGCGTGCTGCCGGACACCCGCTCCGACCGTCCCGCCGCCCCCGACCTCGTCGGCGCAGGGCTGCTCGGGGCCACGGTGCTCGCGCTGCTCATCCCGCTCGTCGAGGGCCGGGCGCAGGGGTGGCCGCTGTGGGGCTGGGTCTCGCTCGCCGGATCGGTCCCCCTCGCCGTCGCGCTGCTGACGGCCGAGGGTCGCATCGAGCGCTCGGGCCGGGCACCGCTGCTGCCGCCGTCCCTGCTGCGGCTCGACGGGATCAAGCGCGGCCTGACGATCGCGCTGCCGTTCTTCACGGGCTTCGGCGGGTTCATGTTCGTCTACGCCGAGCTCACCCAGGTCGTCCTCGGGTGGAGCGCCCTCAAGGCCGGCCTGGCAATCACACCGATGGCCGTCGGGTTCCTCGGGGCGTCGCTCTCGACGTCGCGGCTCGTGGCCCGCTTCGGGCGCTCCGTCATCACCACCGGCGGTGCGCTCCAGGGCCTCGGACTGGTCGTCCTGGCCCTGACCGTCGAGTCGAGCGGCGCGGGCGTCGGCCCGGCGGCGCTGGCGCCCGGCATGCTGCTGGCCGGCACCGGCCAGGCGCTCGTGATGAGCCCCCTCATCGGCGTCGTCCTCGCCGATGTCCCCGCGCACGCCGCGGGTGCCGGCTCAGGCCTGTTCACGACGCTGCAGCAGGCGGCGCTCGCGCTCGGCGTGGCGGTCTACGGCACCGTCTTCCTCGAGCTGCTGCCGCGGCTCGGGGAGGCCTCGGCCTACGCCGTCGGGGTGTGCGTCCAGGTCGGGTCGGCGCTCGGCATCGTGCTGCTCTCGCGCCGGTTGCCCGCTCCGCGCTCCGTACCGTCCGCCGCCCACGAGGTCGAGCTGGAGACCCTCCCGCTCGTCGCGGACGCCGCGTGACGCGAAGGCTACTGGTGAGTAACGTGCCGACCATGACGGACTACGACGCGATCCGCGAGACGATGCCCAAGCTGGTGCCCTTCGTGGCGACGCTCCGGTTGGAGTACCTCGAGCTGAGCGAGGGGCGGGCGGTGCTGCGGCTGTCCGACGACCCGGCCTTCCACAACCACGTCGGCGGCCCGCACGCCGGCGCGATCTTCACCCTCGCCGAGTCCGCGTCCGGCGCGGTGGTGATCGGCTCCTTCGAGGACCTGCTCGCCACGGTGACGCCCCTCGCGGCGAGCGCCGAGATCGCCTACACCAAGCTGCAGAAGGGGCCGGTGACGGCGGAGGCCCTGCTGGGCCGCCCCGCGGCGGAGGTGCGTGCCGAGCTGGACGAGACAGGCAAGACCGTCCAGTTCCCGGTCACGGTGCAGATGCGCGACGAGGCGGGGAACGAGACGTCGCGGATGACCATCAGCTGGGCGTTGCGTCCGCACCGCTGACCCTGACACGCGAACGGCCCGCTCCTTGGCAGAGGAGCGGGCCGTTGTCGTTGCGGGGTGACGTCTGGAGGCCGGGGGCCGCATCAACGCCGGGTTGGAGCGGTGCGCGATCTCTGCGGGCGAGCCGCATCAAGACCGGTCCTACAGGCCGGCGGGCCAGGTGATCGTGGAGCCGACCAGGATGAGGTCGGGGTCCGCGCCGATCGTGGCCTTGTTCGCCGAGTAGAGCTTGTGCACGAAGGCGTCGACGCTCGCGTTCGAGGTCGGACGACCCGTGTCGCGGAGCACCTGCTTCGTGAGATCCCACAGCGTGTCGCCACGCGCGATGTGGAAGGTGTAGGCCTTCGCCGCGACCGTGCCGCCCACCTGCGGGCTGCTGACGGGGGGCTTGACGGCCGGCGCCTTCGTGGGCACGGGTGTCGCCTTCACGGCCGGCGCCTTGGTGGGGGCCGGGGCAGAGCTCTTCGTCGCGGCCGGCTGCGTGGCAGTCGCGGCGGCGGCGGGAGCCGTGGGTGAGGGGGAGGTCCGTGCCTTGGGAGTGCTGCCCGGAGCGACGGGGCCGGCCGGACGCGCCGGAGCGGAGGTGGCGACGACCTTGGGACCGGCGGTCACCTCCGTCTTCTTCGTCGTGTCCCGGCCGAACAGCGCCCACGCCCCGCCGGCGACGGCGAGCACGAGCACGCCTCCGCCGAGGAACGTCAGCGCGCGCTGCCCGCGCTGCTGGGGTGGAGGCGGCGCCTTGGCTGGCGGCCGCCCCCGGGGTGGAGTTGCCATGTTCGTGCCCTTCGTCTCACGTGAGAAGGGAAGTGAACCACTCCGACCCGCTCGGAGTCCTCAGGTGACACGGGCGAAGCATCCGTGTGATCGCGGTCAGGCCCGGGTATGCCCCTGCCACCGAGACCGCCGACGGCCTGCCTGTCCCCCCCTGGGTGGGCCGTCGGCCTCGGGTCAGGGCGTGAGGGTCAGGGCGTGAGGGTCAGGGCGCGCGGTCAGCCGGCGTCGGCGACGGCGCGCGCCTGAAGGTGACCCTCGAGCTTGCGCTTGATGCGCTGCAGCGCGTTGTCGATCGACTTCACGTGGCGCTGGAGGCGCTCGGCGATCTCCTGGTAGCTCTTGCCCTCGACGTAGAGCCGCAGGACCTCGGTCTCGAGGTCGGACAGCACCTCGTCGAAGTGCGCCTGCAGCGCGCGGATGCGCTCGGCGGAGATGACCAGGTCGGCCGGGTCGCTGATGGCGACCGTCGGAATGACGTCGCCGAGGACCCGCTCGCCGTCGCCGTCGCCGTCGCCGCCGACCGGGCGGTTGAAGCTCACGTAGTTGTTGAGGGGCCCGTGCTTCTGGCGGGTCGCGGTCTTGATGGCCGTGATGATCTGGCGGGTCACGCACAGCTCGGCGAAGGCGCGGAAGGAGCTCTGCATGTCGGGGTTGAAGTCCCGGATGGCCTTGTAGAGGCCGATCATGCCCTCCTGCACGATGTCCTCGCGGTCGGCGCCGACGAGGAAGTACGAGCGGGCCTTCACCCGGGCGAAGGCGCGGTACTTCGTCAGCAGCTCGGCCAGGGCCGCGTCGTCGCCCGAGCGGGCGGCCCGCACGAGCTCGTCGTCCGTGCGCTGCTCGTCGCTGAGCCAGCGGTCCGTGACCGAGATGCCGCCGTGGATGTCGCGGTCGAGCTCGGCGACGAGGTTCTCGGCGGCGGTGATCTCAGTAGCCAGCTCCGTGGCGAGCTCAGTGGCGAGCTCAGTGGCCAGCTCAGCCTCGACCTCAGCGGCGAGGGCGGCGTCCTCGTCGGGCTCCGTCGGCTCACATGTCGCGGCGGCCTCGGGCAGCGCGGGCACCACGGTCAGCGCCGGGGCGGCCTGCCGCGTCCGACGTACGCTCACCTGACCTCCGCAGCCCGACGCTTGTGGCGCCCAGAAACAGGGGGCCGGTCGGCCCCAGCGCTCCAGTGTTGCAGGTCACAACGAATCGGGACAGAGTTGGTGACGGCAAGCTGTCTGTGACGTGATCCACGTTTGGCGCTCAGACAGGTTTGCGACGCCGCCTCGCGACCTCGGCGAGCGTGACGGCCGCCGCGACCCCCGCGTTGAGCGACTCGGTCATGCCGCTCATGGGAATCGCGACGGTGAGGTCGCAGGTCTGGGCGACGAGGCGCGACAGGCCCTCGCCCTCGGAGCCGACGACCACGACGAGCGGTCCGGTGGCCACCTCGAAGTCGTCGAGGCTGACCGTGCCGGCCGCGTCCAGGCCGACCACGAACAGACCAGCCTTCTGGTACGCGCTCAGCGTGCGCGTGAGGTTCGTGCAGCGGGCGACCGGTAGCCGGGCGGCCGCCCCGGCGCTCGTGCGCCAGGCCGCGGAGGTCATACCGGCGCTGCGCCGCTCGGGGACCAGCACGCCCTGCGCGCCGAAGGCTGCGGCACTGCGCACGACCGCGCCGAGGTTGCGCGGGTCCGTGACCCCGTCCAGCGCCACGACGAGCGGCACCGGCGCCTCGAGCGCCCGGCGGAGCAGGTCGTCGGGGTGCTCGTAGGAGTAGGGCGGCACCTGCAGCGCGATGCCCTGGTGGAGCATGCCGCCGGTCAGCTTGTCCATCTGCTGGCGCGACAGCTCGAGAATCGAGATGCCCGCCTTGCCCGCGACGCTGATGGCCTCGGTCATGCGCTCGTCGTTGTCGTTGCCCAGGGCGACGTAGAGCGCGGTGGCCGGCACCTTCGTCCGGAGCGCCTCGACGACGACGTTGCGGCCGAAGATCGTCTCCGGGGCGTCCGGGCTGGGCTTCGCGCCGCGGGCCTTGGCGGGGGCGGCTCCGCGCGGTGCCGGCTTCTGAGGGGCCCGCTTGGCCGCGGCCGCCGCCTTGCGGGCGGCCGGGTGGCCCTTGCGCGCGGTCGCCGGCGGCGTCGGGCCCTTGCCCTCGAGCCGGCGCTTGCTGTTGCCGCCGGAGCCGGTCGACGCGCCCTTGCGGTGCGATCCCGGCTTGTGACCGCGACCGCCCTGCCCACCCTTGCTCATCGCGCGCTCCTTCGCCCGTTTCCACAGCACCCTGGTGCTGTGGAAACGGGGGTGGTGACCGTCATGCGAGCCGCCAGCGGACGCCGTCGGAGGTGTCCTCGAGCACGATCCCGGCCTCGGTGAGCCGGTCGCGCAGCGCGTCGGCCTGTGCCCAGTCCTTGCGCTCGCGCGCCTGCGCGCGGGTCTCGACGAGCAGCTGGACGAGCTTGTCGACCACAGGGGTCAGCGCGCCGGACGCCTGCGACGGCCAGTCGCTGATCGGGTCCAGGGCGAGGACCGCCAGCATGCGGCGGACGAGGGCGAGCGTGCCGGCGAGCTCCGGGAGGTCCCGCTCCGCCAGCTGCGTGTTGCCCCGGCGGACCGCGCCGTGCAGCACGGCGAGCGCCTGCGGGACGCCGAGGTCGTCGTCGAGCGCGGCGGCGAACTCGTCCCACCCGGGCTGCTCCGCCGGCTCCGTGGTCCCCACCGCCTCGGTGGCGTTGCGGACGAACGTGACGATCCGGTCGTACGCGGCTGACGCATCCGCCACGACCTGGTCGCTCCACTCGATCGTGGACCGGTAGTGCGCGGCGCCCAGCGCGTACCGGAGCACGGGCGCCGGGACCTGCGCGAGGGCGTCGTCGACCGTCACGCTGTTGCCGAGCGACTTGCTCATCTTCTCGCCGCCCGCGGCCGTGACGAGCCCGTGGTGCAGCCAGGTCTGCGCGAAGCCGTGCCCGGCCGCGGTCGACTGCGCGTTCTCGTTCTCGTGGTGCGGGAAGACGAGGTCGAGCCCGCCGGCGTGGATGTCGAAGGACGTGCCGAGGTACTCCACGGCCATCGCGGAGCACTCGATGTGCCAGCCCGGGCGGCCGGGACCCCAGGGCGACGGCCACTGCGGCTCGCCGGGCTTCGCCGACTTCCAGAGCGCGAAGTCGAGCGGGTCGCGCTTCCGCGAGTCGTCCGCCTCCCCCTGCTTGAGCTTGTCCGGGTCCTGGTGGCTGATCTCGCCGTAGGTCGGGACGGCCTTGACGCTCAGGTAGACGTCGCCGCCGCTCTCGTAGGCGGTGCCGTTGTCGATGAGCGCCTCGATGAGCGCGACGATCTGCGGCAGGTGCCCGGTGACCCGCGGCTCGACGGTCGGCCGCAGGACGTGCAGGGCGTCGTACGCGTCGCCGAACGCCCCGGTCATCCGGGTCGCCAGCGCCCAGAAGGGCTCGCCGTTGCGCGCGGCGTCGTTGATGATCTTGTCGTCCACGTCGGTCACGTTGCGGACGAAGGTGACCGAGAGCCCCTTCGCGAGCAGCCAGCGGTGCAGGACGTCGACGGCGACGGCGCTGCGCAGGTGCCCGACGTGCGGCTGTGCCTGGACGGTGGGTCCGCAGACGTACACGCCTACGGAACCGGGCTGCAGGAGCTGCAGCTCGCGGACCTGGCGGGAGCGGGTGTCGTACAGGCGCACCGCCCCAGCCTAGGGGCGTGACAGCAGAGCCGTCGCCACGGCGGCGCGGCCCTCACCGCGGCCGGTCAGTCCGAGCCCGTCCGTCGTGGTGGCGCTGACCGACACCGGCGCGCCCCCGAGCGCCGCGGACAGTGCCCGTTGGGCCTCTTCACGGCGCGGTCCGACCTTCGGGCTGTTGCCCACGACCTGGACGGCGACGTTCTCGATGGTCCAGCCCTCGAGCAGCCCCAGCACGTGGCCGAGCATCGCGGCTCCGGACGCCCCGGCCAGCTCCGGGCGGTCCACGCCGAACACCGTGCCCAGGTCGCCGAGGCCCGCGGCGGAGAGCAGCGCATCGCAGAGGGCGTGCGCCGCCACGTCCCCGTCGGAGTGGCCGGCGCAGCCGTCGACGCCCTCCCAGAGCAGGCCGGCGACCCAGCAGGCACGGCCCGCCTCGACGGGGTGGACGTCGGTGCCGATCCCGACCCGGCTAGGCACTGCTGCCCGACCCGAGGACCGCCTCCGCCAGCAGGAGGTCGAAGGGCGTGGTGATCTTGAAGGCGTACGGCGAACCCGCCACGGTGAGCACCGGCACCCCCTGAGCCTCCACCAGACCGGCATCGTCGGTCAGCGCCGCCCCCGCCGCGCGGTGCGCGGCCTCGAGCGCCTGGCGGGTGAAGCCCTGCGGGGTCTGAGCGGAACGGAGGTCCGCACGCGGGACGGTGCGCACCACGACGCCGTCGACGTCGACCTGCTTCACGGTGTCGCTGACGGCCAGGACCGGGATCACCGCCTGCGCGCCGGCCCGCAGTCTCGCGACCACGTCCTCGACGACCTCCACGGGCACGAGGGCGCGGGCCGCGTCGTGCACGAGCACGAGGTCGACCTCGGCGGGAAGCGCGGCGAGGGCGGCCGCGACCGAGTCCTGGCGCTCCGCACCGCCGGCCACGACGTGCGCGCCCGGCAGCAGCGCGGCGACCTCGGCGACCTGGGTGGGCGGGGCCGCCACGACCACGCAGCCGACGGACGGGCAGTCCAGCAGCCGCCGGACGGCGTGGACCAGCAGCGGCTCCCCTGCCAGCAGGCGCAGCGCCTTGGGCAGGCCCGGTCCGAGCCGGGTCCCCGCGCCGGCCGCGGGAACGACGACCCCGACCGTCATGGGCCGGGAGTGGGTTCCGGGACGGGGACCTCGCCACCGCGCCGGCGCGGGGGGCGTGGCGACCCGCCCGGCAGGCTCGCGAAGACCAGCCGGCCGTTGGCCGTCACGACGACGGAGCTCACCGAGACCGTCACGTCCTCACCGAGCCGCTCGCGGCCCTGCTCGACGACGACCATCGTCCCGTCGTCGAGGTAGCCCACGGCCTGGCCAGGCGCCTTGCCCGGCTTGAGCAGGTGGACCGTCACGTCCTCGCCGGCCGCGACGGGCGGCCGTAGCGCGAGGGCGAGCGTGTGCAGGTTGAGGACCTTGACGCCGGCGAGGCCGGCCGCCTTGGCCAGGTTGGTGTCGAGGGTGAGCAGAGCGGCGCCGCTGTCGAGGCAGATCCGGACGAGCTTGCCGTCGACCTCGGGGACCGCGGGCACGTCCAGCTCGACCACCTCGAGGTCGATGCCGGGCTCGCGCTTGAGCACCTCGAGGACCTCGAGGCCGCGGCGGCCCTTGGCACGCCGCAGGTCGTCGGCCGCGTCGGCGAAGTGCTGCAGCTCCCCCAGCACCGGGGTCGGCACCCAGAACGTGCCGTGGAGGAAGCCGGCGCGCACCACGTCGACGATGCGCCCATCGATCGCGACCGAGGTGTCGAGGACCCGGGGACGGACCGACGAGGGAACCTCCCGCGGAGCCAGTCCGGCCCGCTCGCCGAAGAGCGCGATGATCCCGGTGCGCTTGGCCGCCCCGACCAGGTAGCCGACGTAGGCGAGCGTCACGCAGACGAACACGAAGAGCGGGAACGACAGGTACGCCTGCCGGAGCAGGAACACCGGCCAGGCGACCCCCGCGCCGAGCAGGACGCCGCCGACCGCACCCACCCCACCCGCGATGAGCTCTTCGGCCGAGATCTCGTTCAGCCGGGTGCGGGCGCTCTCGGCACTCGCCGTCGTCGTGCGTCCCACGACGCCACCGAGCACGTAGCCCAGGCCGGAGCCGAGGATGAGCCCGACCGCGGTCCCGTTGAGCGCGCCGAGGACCTTGGTGCCGGAGCCGACGCCGCTGCCCACCTGGTAGCCGGCGCCGGCGAAGAAGGCCACGACGAGGAACCGCATCGTCTCGAGGACGAAGGTGGGAGCCCTCCGAACAGCACGACGCCGGGGCGGGCTGGCGCCCGGCCCCGGCGTGCTGCCGGTGGAGGTCATGCGGCTAGGAAGCCAGGACCTCGTCGAGGATCGCCTCGGCCTTGTCCTCGTTGGTGCCCTCGGCGAGCGCGAGCTCGCTGACGAGGATCTGGCGCGCCTTGGAGAGCATGCGCTTCTCGCCGGCGGACAGGCCCCGCTCCTTGTCGCGGCGCCAGAGGTCGCGGACGACCTCGCCGACCTTGTTGATGTCGCCGGAGGCGAGCTTCTCCAGGTTGGCCTTGTAGCGGCGCGACCAGTTGGTCGGCTCCTCGACAGCCGGTGCGCGGAGCACCTCGAAGACCTTGTCGAGGCCGGCCTGGCCCACGACGTCGCGGACGCCGACGATCTCGGCGTTGTCCGCGGGAACGCGGACGGTCAGGTCGCCCTGAGCGACCTTGAGGACCAGGTAGACCTTGTCCTCGCCCTTGATGGTGCGCGTCTCGATGGCCTCGATCAGAGCTGCGCCGTGGTGCGGGTAGACGACTGTCTCGCCAACCTTGAACGTCACGTGGTGGTCCTCTCGCCGACCTCCAGGCTACCACGTCCCGGCCCCGTACCGTCGGGGCTGCCGGAGACAAACCCGCAGGTCAGAAGGCACGTGCCTGTCTCCACACCCGGCGATTGGGTCTTGACAAGAGGGGGCTCCGGATGCAACGACCACACCTCATGACGACCACGGCGCGGGGTCTGGCGCAGGCCTGCCACCCCGGTCCGACCGTCGCCGTGACCGCCCTCGCGACCGCGCTCGCGGTGTCGGTGCACGCCCGGCCGGCGCTCGTGGCGCTCGCCTTCCTCAGCGGTCAGCTGTCCGTCGGGTGGAGCAACGACTGGGTGGACGCCGAGCGCGACCGCGCCGTGGTCCGGGCCGACAAGCCCGTCGTCGGCGGGCTGCCGGTGGCCACGGTGCGCGCCGCCGCGCTGCTCGCCGCCACGGCCTGCGTCCCCCTCTCGCTTGCCCTCGGCTGGCGGGCCGGGCTGGCGCACCTCGTCGCGGTCGCGAGCGCCTGGGCCTACAACCTCGGGCTCAAGGCGACGCTGGCGTCGTGGCTGCCGTTCGCGCTCTCGTTCGGCCTCGTGCCGAGCGTCGTCACCCTGGTGCGGCACTCCTGGGCGCCGGCGTGGGCCACCGCCGCGGGCGCGCTGCTGGGCGTGGCCGCCCATGCCGCCAACGTGCTGCCCGACCTCGCGCAGGACGCGGTCACCGGCGTCCGCGGGCTGCCGCAACGGCTCGGTGCCCGCGGCGCGGCGCTGCTCGCGGGGTCCTGCCTGCTGGTCGCGAGCGCGGTGCTCAGCGTCGTGTCCCTCGTACCAGCGCTGCTCCTGTTCGGTGCCGGCCTGGCGCGCGGAGGGCGGGCCGTGTTCCTGTCCGTGATCGTCGTGGCGGGCGTCGACGTCGCGCTGCTGCTGTTCCGCGGAGCGGAGCTGCTGCCGCATCGGTGACACTGGAGCGGTGAAGCGCGCGCTCGCCCTGGTCCTGCTTCTCGCCCTCGCTCCGGCGTCGGCCTGCAACGGATCGCCGAAGAAGCCGGCGGCACTCGGCTACCACGGCGTGGAGCCCGACCCGAAGCCGTCGCGCCCGTCGTTCGTGCTGACCGACGTCGACGGCAGGAGCTACGACTTCGCGGCGCGGACGAAGGGCCGGCCGACGTACCTGTACTTCGGCTACACCCACTGCCCGGACGAGTGCCCGACGGCGATGGCCGACATCGCCGTCGCGCTGCGGAAGGCGCCGAAGGCGGAGCGGGACAAGGCGGTGGTCGTGTTCGTGACGACCGACCCCAAGCGCGACACCCCGGCCGTCCTCCGGCGCTGGCTGGACCAGTTCTCGCCGAGCTTCGTGGGGCTCCTCGGCGACGACGCGCAGATCGCGAAGGCCGAGACGGCCTCCGGCGTCGCGATCGCGGAACCCGGGGCGCCGATCCCGACCATCGCCGGCCATCCCGACGAGCACCCGACCGAGCCCGGGGCACCCATCACGCACAAGCACTTCGGGCCGCTTGGCTACTCTGTCACGCACTCAGCGGTGATCCTCGCCTACGACGCAGACGACCGGCTCCCGGTCCTCTACCCGGGCGGGGTGACCGTCTCCGACATCGCCAACGACCTGCCCCTGCTGCTCGACCCGGCGCGGGCCTCTCGCTAGGAAGGAACGCCTCGGTGCGGACTCGCCTCGTTCCCGTCGCACTCGTCTCCGGCGCCCTGCTCCTCGGGGGCTGCGGGACCGGCCTGCAGGCGACGACCTACACCAAGGAGAAGAACCCGCGCGACTTCGGCGGGCACTCCGCGGGCGACCTCGACATCCGCAACCTCGGCATCGCAGCCCCAGCCACCGGCGACGTCTTCGCCGCCGGCGGCACGGACAGCGCCACGCTCTCCGGCAGCGTCGTCAACACGGGCACCTCGGACGACGCGCTCGTCGGCATCGAGGCCCAGGACTTCGGCTCCGCGCAGCTGCAGGTCGACGGCCAGGACGTCACCTCCGTGCCGATCCCCGCAGGGTCAGGCACGAGCTCGTGGACCGCGGTGCTCACCGACCCGAAGCGCGACCTGCACGTCGGGGGCTACACGACGGTGACGCTGCTCTTCTCGCGCGCCGGCCAGGTCCAGGGCCTGCAGGTCCCGCTGCGCGCCGGCGACACCGGCCTGGACAGCCGCACCGCCGAGCAGGACCCCTACAAGGTCGGCGAGTAGCCCGGCCGCTGGCGCCTGGCCCGGGTGTCGCTGCCACGGCCTAGCCTGCGCGCATGCCCAGACCCGCCACCGCCAAGGCGGCCTTCCGCTGCACCGAGTGCGGCACGACCGTCACGAAGTGGGTGGGGCGCTGCCCCGAGTGCCAGGCGTGGGGCTCGGTCACCGAGGCCGGCGCGAGCCGGGTCCGGTTGACCGCCGGTCCCGTCTCCACCCCCGCCCGGCCGATCTCGCAGGTGAGCGCCGACGACGCCCGGTCCCGGCCGACGGGTGAGCGCGAGCTCGACCGCGTGCTGGGGGGCGGGCTCGTGCCCGGCGCGGTGGTGCTCCTCGCCGGCGAGCCGGGTGCGGGCAAGTCGACCCTCGCGCTCTCGGTCGCCTCGCAGGCGGCGAGCAGCGCGTCACCGACCCTCTACGTCACCGGCGAGGAGTCGGCCGCTCAGGTCCGCCTGCGGGCCGGCCGCACGGGCTCTCTCAACGAGCACCTGTGGGTCGCTGCCGAGACCGACCTGGCGGCGGTCCTGGCCCACATCGACACGGTGCAGCCCGGGATGATCGTCGTGGACTCCGTGCAGACCATCGGGTCGGCCGAGGTCGAGGGCTCGGCCGGCGGCGTGACCCAGATCCGGGCCGTCACGGCGGCACTCATCGGCGTCGCCAAGGAGCGGGGCATCGCGACGGTGCTCATCGGCCACGTCACCAAGGACGGCAGCATCGCCGGCCCGCGGCTGCTCGAGCACCTCGTGGACGTGGTCCTGCACTTCGAGGGCGACCGGCACTCGACGCTGCGGCTCGTCCGTGCGGTCAAGAACCGCTACGGCGCAGCCGACGAGATCGGCTGCTTCCAGATGACCGAGACCGGGATCGAAGGGCTCGCCGACCCGTCCGGGCTGTTCCTCTCGCGCGCCGAGCGGACCGTCCCGGGCACCTGCGTCACCGTCACCGTGGAGGGCCGGAGGCCACTGCTCGCCGAGGTGCAGGCGCTCGTGTCCGAGGCGTCCGAGAAGAGCCCGCGCCGGGTCAGCTCCGGCCTGGACTCACAGCGGGTGGCGATGGTCCTCGCGGTGGCCGAGAAGCGGGCGGGCACCCTCATCGCCGGCAAGGACGTGCACACCGCGACGGTCGGCGGCATGCGGGTCACCGATCCCGGCTCCGACCTGGCCCTCGTGCTGGCCGTGCGCTCCGCCGTCCGCGACGACGAGATCCCCAGTGGGCTGGTCGCGATCGGCGAGGTCGGGCTGTCGGGCGAGGTCCGCAGCGTGCCGGGCGTCGCCCGCCGGCTGGCCGAGGCCGCGCGGCTCGGGTTCACCGCGGCGGTCGTGCCGGTCGG
>Ga0070658_10001188_pt1 | contig 22253 bp, 17 predicted proteins | sample KBSC13metaG_FD_64664 | JGI IMG/M metagenome (GOLD analysis project Ga0070658, IMG submission 64664) | Corn rhizosphere microbial communities from Kellogg Biological Station, Michigan, USA - KBS C1-3 metaG | ecosystem: Host-associated > Plants > Roots > Rhizosphere > Soil ...
ACGAAGCCGTTGTTGCTGGACTCGACCAGGACGGCCAGCAGCCCGTTCCCGGCGGTGGTCGGTGAGGGCCAGGTGCAGGTGACCGAGGTCGAGGCCGCCGAGTTGTTGGCGCCCGTGCAGTACTGGACGCGCACGATGGCGTGCGCCGGTGCGGCCCAAAGGCCCCCCACGACGAGCGTTGCCGCGATCACCCAGCCGGCGCGGCGGTGACGCTGCCGGCGTGTCGAGCCGGTCGTGACGCCGCTCGCCCGGGGTTGACCGGAGGCGCGGGACCGGCCGCGTCGGACCGCCAGCAGGAAGAAGGCGAGCAGGCTCAACATGCCGGCCAGGGAAGCCGTCCCGGAAGTTCCCGCGACGTCGCAACCACCACCGCCGCTGCTGCCGCTGCCCGAGGCTCCGGGGGCGGCCGGCGGCGCAGGGTACTGGGTCGGGGAGGGCCGGCTCGGCGACGACGGCACCGGCGTGCCGCCGTTCGGCGCGCCGGCGTCGGGGCCATTCGGCGCGCCGCCGTCGGACGTGGCGCCGCCGGCTCCGCCACCACCGGAGGTGGTACCACCGGGCGGGACGCCGCCGTCCGCGGAGCCGTCGGGAGGCATGGTGGGCTCGCCTGCCACCGCGCTCAGCTCTGCTTCGCTGGTGCCGCCGAAGGCGCCCAGGTTGATGCGCCCGCCGTTCGGGGCCGGCTCGGCCGAGAAATCGTCCGCGGGATCGCCGCGATCGGTGGAGGGCTGCTGCGCCGGCAGGTGCAGCTCCCTTCCCGCGAAGTCGACGAACGACACGGCGCCGGAAAGATCGCTGGGCGCGGCGGCCAGGCCCTGATAGTCGGCCACGGCGTTCCCGCTCACGTCGTTGAACTGGCTGACCAGCGCGTCGGCGTGGTCGGCGACCAGGCCGGTGTAGTTGGCGGTCACCAGGCTGTTCTTCACCAGCAGCGAACCGAACGACACGGCGGCGCGCCCATTCGCCACCAGCGTGCCGTTGCGCAGGATCGCCACGCCGGCCGCGCCCACGTTCACGCCCGCGTCGCTGCTGTCGCGCACGATGATGTTGGTCAGGCGCGCGTCGTGCACCGCGCCCACGCTGACGCCGGTGCGGGCGCCGGTGACGGTCAGGCCGCGCACCTGCGTCGCTTGCCCGGCCGCCGACCCGTCGAGCGCGATGCCCGTGTCGCGCCCGGTGGCGTCGATGATGGTCCGCTGCGGTCCGGCGCCCTCCATGGTCACGCCGGCGGGGACGCGCAGCGTCTCACCGAGGCGCATCCGGCCCGCGCCCAGACGCACGACGTCACCCGGTTGGGCGGCCATCAGCGCCGCTGCCAGGCTGGGCTGCGGCGTGCCGCCCACGGACACGGGGGGCGTCTCCTCGACGGTCAGGGTCTGCGGCGCGGACCAGTCCGACCACGCGCCCTGGCTGTCGCGCGCGCGCACGGCGACGACATAGGTCTTCCCGACGTCCAGGTTCCCCGCCACACGCCAGGTGGTGTCGCCGGTCGTGATGGTGTACGCCCACGACTCCAGCAGCTCGCCGTCGCCATCCAGGCGGGCCTGATAGGTGATGGCCTGCCCTTCGGGATCCATCGCCGCCGCCCAGTGCACGACGGGCGCCACGTTGTTCACCGCGCGGGTGGCACCCTCGGTCAGGGCCGGCGCGCCGGGGGGCAGGTTTCCCCGCGACGCCCAGCTTTGCAGCGTGCCCCCGGTGGTGGCGACGAAGCTGCGGCCATTGGCCAGGATGGAGGACGGACCCGCGGGCCCCGCCGCGGTCGAGGTGCCCAGCACGGCGCCGCTGCCCGCATCCAGCGAACGCACCGACGTCGTCAGCGTCGAGGCGGCCAGCAGGTAAGGCGCCGCCGACGCCGCGCCGCCCACCCGCCCATAGACGGCAGGGGTGGGGCACAGCCAGTTCTTCGGGATGTCGTTGAAGGACGAGGCGAGCTGCCGGCCGTTCGCCTGTTGCCAGACCAGCGCGCCGCTGGTCAGGTCGAACGCCGCCACCGTCTCGCGCAGCAGGAACTGATCGGCCGTCCCGTCCTTGTCGGTGTCCAGGAAGTCGTCGGAGCGATAGTCGACGATCAGGTTGGTGCTGCTGGCGGCCACCGACGAGACGGAGAACTCGCGGCCCAGGGAGGTCCCGGCGATGTCCGGCGCGGGCGCGGGCAGCTCGATGGGCCAGCCGGCGATGGCGGCGCCGGTGGCGACGTCGACGGCGTGCAGGCGCCCGCTGGAACCCCCGGGAAGGAAATAGACGCGGCCACCCGCCAGCAGGGGCGCCGACAGGTTGACGATGCCGCCCGCCTCGTACTTCCACAGCTGCTTGCCGGACGCCAGATCGAACGCCACGTAGTGGCCCTCGTTCGCGCCGATGATGAGGCGCGTCCCGTCCGACGCGGCGGCCGAGTTGCTGAACGGGGCCAGGGTGCCGGCTGTCGTTTCCCAGACGGTGTTCCCGGTGCCCGGGTCCAGCCGCAGCAGCGTGTCGCCGGGAAATCCCCGCGCCACGATCAGGCTGGCGCCGGCGATGACGGGCGACGACCGCCCCAGTCCACCCAGGGGCTTCTGCCAGGCGACCTTGCCGTTCGCCAGGTGAAGGGCGTACAGCTTCCCGTCCAGCGACGCGACGAACACCTTTCCATTCAGCACCGCCGGCGTCCCCTGGACACCGTCGGCGGCCGAGAACTGCCACAGCGAGCGGCCGCTGGTCGCGGCCAGACCGTAGACGTTGCCGTCCATCGCCGCGACCACGGCCACTCCGTCGGCCACGACGGGGCTGGCCACCAGCTGCGCGCCGTGAGGCGCCGTCCACGTCCACGGCTGGCTGGCCCAGGTTCCGCTCGAGCGCTCGGCCGTTCGATGGGCCAGCGAGGGGTCGAAGCCGCCCATCGTCCAGTCGTCGGCGAACGCCTGGCCGGCCGACGCCGACAGCAATGCGGTCACGACGAGGATGTGGCGAGCGTGGGTCATAGCCGGGGCGGAGACGCGGCCTCCTCCTGGCTAATCGACACAACGCGCGCCGACTGAAGGGTGGTACGTACCGCTACCCGGGGCAGTGGTGCGGCGGGCGGGCCGCAGCGCGCCTGCCTGCACCTACATGGCGGCGCTGAAGCCGTTCCGCTCGGCGACCAGGGCCCGCAGCGCCGCGCTCAGCTTCTCGCGGACATCCTTGGGTAGCGCGGCGATCGTGGCCGGGGGCTTGGCGGCCTCCGCGAACAGCTTCTCGCGCAGCGCGCGCCCCTTCTCGGTCACGGCCAGGATCTTGACCCGCCTGTCGTTCTCGGCCGCCCTGCGCTCGATCAGCCCGCGACCCTCCAGCTTGTCCACCACGCCGGTCACGTTCGAGGCGTCGCAGAACATGTTGTCGGCCAGCGCGTTCATGGCCATCGGCATCTGCGGATCCAGCAGGCGCAGCGCCAGACCCTGGGTGGTGGTCAGCCCCAGGCCGTCACAGACCTCGGTCCACCAGACGCGCTGGGTGAGCGAGAATTCGATGAGCAGTTCCCACAGCTCGTCACCAGCCGAGGATGCGGCGGCGACCGAGCGACCTGCGGTGCGGGGGATGTGTTTCATGAAGCTTCACACTATTTCATTGTCATACGGTTGACAACCTAAACGATTGGGAACATACATCAACACACAAAAATGCCAGACCAATTTCCGGCGGAAATTCAGCCAGGGGAGTCGACGATGAGAGGTTCGCTGCTGGTGCAGTCGCGACGGTCCGGTCGGTCGCCAGGGCCGACCGTGTCGCGGTGGGGATTCCTGGTGGTCGCCGCTGCTGTCATGGGGGCAGGCTGCGCAAAGTCCGAGGCGCAGCCGATCCCGGCGGCCGCGGCGCAGGCGGAGGCGCCCATCGCCGTGCGGACGGCACCCGCCGCCACCGTGAAGGTGCCCAAGACGCTGACGCTGTCAGGCAGCCTGATCGGCGCCGAGCAGGCGCAGGTCGCCGCGGGCGCCACCGGGAAGATCCTGGCCACGTACGTCGAGCGCGGCTCGGTGGTCAAGAAGGGCGCCGTGCTGGCCAAGCTGGACACGCGCATCCTGGGCGCGCAATCCGACGAGGCCGCCGCCCAGGTGGAGACGCTGCGCGCGCAGGAGGCGCAGGCGAAGCTGGACTGCGACCGCACCCAGCACATGTTCGACAAGGGCGCCATCGCCAAGGCGGACTTCGACAAGGCGCAGACCCAGTGCGTGACGTCGAAGTGGTCGCTGGCGGCGGCGCAGGCGCGGCGCAACCAGATCGCGGAGTCGTTGAAGGACGCGCAGATCCGTGCCCCCTTCTCGGGGCTGGTCGTCGATCGCGCCGTCTCGGCCGGTGAGTGGGTGCGCCCGGAGACGCGGGTGGTGACGCTGGTCTCGGTCGAGTCGCTGCGCGTGGCGCTGACCGTGCCCGAGAACGACGTGCCGCGCATCAAGCAGGGCATGCCGGTCGAGTTCCACACCTCCGGTGGCGACAAGCGCTACACGGGCCACATCAAGTACATCGGACCCTCCGTGCGCGAGCAGAGCCGCGACGCGGTCGTCGAGGCGACCGTCGACAACCCGCCGCCCGAGCTGCGGCCCGGCATGTTCGTGACCGCCCAGCTGGCGCTGGGCGAGGACACGGTGCCGGCGGTTCCCAAGTCGGCGGTGCGGAACGACGGCAGCCAGAAGCGCGTCTTCGTGGTGGCGAACGGCCGCGTCGAGGAGCGGGTGGTGCAGTCGGCCGAGGAGCGCGGGGGCGCGGTGCCGGTGCTGAACGGGGTGAAGGCGGGGGAGCTGGTCGTCCTGAACGTCACCCCCGACGTTCGGGATGGCGCCCGGGTGAAGTGAGGAAGTGAGGACACCATGCAGTGGCTCGCCAGCATAAGCGTCCGTAGGCCCGTCTTCGCGACCGTGATGATCCTGGTCATCGTCGTCGTCGGCATCGTCGGCTACAAGAACCTCAGCCTCGATCGCTTCCCCAAGGTCGATCTGCCGATCGTCACCGTCATCACCGCGCTGCCGGGCGCCTCGCCCGAGCAGGTGGAGACCGAGCTGTCGGACAAGATCGAGGAGTCGATCAACACCATCAGCGGCATCGAGGAGCTGCGCTCGATCTCGACCGAGGGGATCTCGCAGGTGGTGGTCTCGTTCAACCTGGACAAGAACATCGACACCGCCACCCAGGAGGTGCGCGATCACCTGTCGACGGTGCTGTCGGATCTTCCCGAGGGCACGAAGACGCCGGTGGTCAGCAAGCTGGATCCGTCCGACGCGCCGATCCTGTCGGTCGCGCTGGAGTCGAACCGGCCGGTGCGCGAGGTGACCGAGTATGCCGATCACGAGCTGCGCCAGGCGCTGGAGAACGTGTCGGGCGTGGGCCAGGTCAGCATCCTGGGCGGCCGCAAGCGACAGCTGCAGGTCTTCGTCGACGCCAACAAGCTGCGCGCCGCCGGGCTGTCCGTGGTGGACGTGCAGCGGGCGATCGTGGCGCAGAACCTGACCACGCCGGGCGGCGACATCGACACGGGCCCGCAGCGCTTCACGTTCCGGGTCAAGGGGCGCGTGGGCAGCCCCGAGGCGCTGGGCGACATCACCATCCGCGCCGTGTCCGGCCATCCCATCCTGGTGCGTGACGTGGCCACGGTGGTCGACGGCGAGGAGGAGCCCGAGACGGCCGCCTTCGTGGAGGGCAAGCAGGCGGTCCTGCTGCAGATCCGCAAGCAGTCGGGCGAGAACAGCGTGGCGGTGGTGGACGCCCTGCGCACTCGCATGAAGGAGTTCGAGCCGGCGCTGCCGGCGGGCTACAAGCTGCGCGTGGTCCGCGACTTCACCGAGGTGACCCGCACCAGCGTGGCCGCCGTGAAGGAGCACCTGACCATGGGCGCGCTGCTGGCGGCCCTGGTCGTGCTGCTGTTTCTCGGAAACCTGCGCAGCACCCTGATCGCCGCGCTGGCCATCCCCACCTCGATCGTGGGCACGTTCCTGGGCATGTGGCTGATGGGGTTCACGCTGGACACCATCACGCTGCTGGCGCTGGCGCTGGCGGTCGGCATCGTCATCGACGACGCCATCGTCGTGCTGGAGAACATCTTCCGCTTCATCGACGAGAAGAAGATCCGGCCCATGCCGGCGGCCATCTACGCCACCAAGGAGATCGGCCTGGCCGTGCTGGCGACCACGCTGTCGCTGCTGGCGGTGTTCCTGCCGGTCGCCTTCATGAACAGCATCCCGGGCCGCTTCCTGAAGAGCTTCGGCCTGACCATGGCGGTCGCCATCGCCATCTCGCTGTTCGTGGCGTTCACCCTGACCCCCATGCTGTCCTCGCGCTGGCTGCGCCTGGACCTGCGGCCTGACAGCGAGCGGAAGAAGAACGCCCTGCAGCGACTGGTCGACGTGTTCTATCGCCCCATCGAGCGCGCCTACATGGCGGTGCTGGGCTGGGTGGTGCACCCCTGGCGGCGCTGGATCGTGGTGGCCCTGTGCCTGGTGGCGCTGGTGGCCATCGTGCCCCTGGCGAAGACCATCCCGGGCGGCTTCTTGCCCAAGAACGACGAGGCGCAGTTCCAGATCGACGTCCGCACCACCGAGGGGACCAGCATGTCCGCCACGGCGCTGGTGGCCGAGCGCATGGCCCGCCAGGTGCGCGAATGGCCCGAGGTGACGTCGACCGTGGTGACCATCGGCGACAACTTCCAGAAGACGCCCAACGTGGCCTCCGTCTTCGTGCGCCTGCTGCCGCCCGACCAGCGCAAGCAGTCGCAGGACGACCTGCAGCAGCGGGCGCGCAAGGAGATCCTGCCCACGCAGCCGAAGGAGTACCGCATCTCCGTCTCGCAGGTCCCCGCCTTCGGCGCGGGCACGTTCGCGAACGCCATCGTGCAGTACACGCTGATGGGGCCGGACCTCGGCAAGCTGACCGAGTACTCCGACTACATCACGAAGAAGATGAAGGAGATCCCGGGGGCCGTCGACATCGACACGACGTTCGTGGCCGGTAACCCCGAGGTGGTGGCCGAGGTCAACCGGCGCAAGGCGGCCGACCTGGGCGTCAGCGTCGCCGACGTGGGGCTGGCGTCCCAGTTGCTGATCGGCGGGGTCAAGGTGTCGCGCTTCGAGGACCGGGGCCGCGAGTACGACATCCTGGTGCGGGCCAGCTTGCCGTACCGTGACAACCCCGCGGCCCTGGGCGAGCTGGCGGTGCCCTCGACGAAGCTGGGCACGGTGCCGTTGCTGGACGTGGTCGAGCTGACGCACGCCGAGGGGCCGTCGAAGATCGACCGCCTGGCCCGCCAGCGTCAGGTGACGTTCCTGGCCAACACCGCGCCCGGCGTGGGCGGCGGCGAGGTGGGCGCGGCGCTGGAGAAGATCGTGGCCGGGATGCACCTGCCGGCGGAGTATCGCTTCTCGGCGTTCGGTCAGTCGAAGGAGATCAAGCGCACCGGCAGCTCGTTCATGATCGCGTTCGGCCTGGCCTTCATCTTCATGTACCTGATCCTGGCGGCGCAGTTCGAGTCATGGCTGCACCCCATCACCATCTTGCTGGCGCTGCCGCTGACGGTGCCATTCGCGCTGATCTCGCTGAAGATCCTGCACCAGGGCCTGGACATCTTCACGTTCCTGGGAATCCTGGTGCTCTTCGGCGTGGTGAAGAAGAACGCCATCCTGCAGATCGACCACATCAATCACCTGCGGGCGCGCGGGCTGTCTCGCCGCGACGCCATCCTGCACGGCAACCGCGACCGGTTGCGGCCCATCCTGATGACGACGGCCGCGTTCGTGGCCGGCATGTTGCCGCTGGTGTTCTCGAAGGGCATCGGCTCCGAGTTCAACCAGGCGACGGCGGGCCCGGTGGTCGGTGGTCAGATCCTGTCGTTGCTGCTGACCCTGCTGGCGACGCCGATCTTCTACACGCTGTTCGACGACGTGTCGGAGAAGTGGAACGCCCTGTGGGGCCGCATCTTCGGCAAGCGCACCGCAGAGGATCTGGGGGCAGACGAGGTCATGCCGCGGGAAGAGGATCCCGAACTGATGGCAGCGGCGCGCCGCGCCGCCAACGCACCGAGCGCGCAAGGGGTTTCCTGATGAGGAGAGGGTCCGGCAGGCACATGAACATGGTCCGTTACGCTTTGACGATCGGTACGACGGCTGGTTTCTTGTTCGGGGCGACGGGCGCGGCCCGCGCGGAGGCGCCGGTGGCGGTGGTCTCAAACACCGACGCGCCGGCGAGCGGCGCCGGCCGCAAGCTGTCGCTGGAGCAGGCGCTGGCGCTGGCGCGACGGTCGAACCGCAGCCTGGTGGTCGAGCGGTCGCTGGTGGCGCAGGCCAACGTGAGCCTGGAACAGGCCTACAACGTCCTGTTCCCCACGATCTCGGTGCAGGGAAAGTACACCCGCAACAACACCGCGGTCGCCTTCCCCAATTTCTTGGCCACCCCGGGCGCCCCTGCGGGCGAAACCAAGTACATCCAGCCGTTGAACCAGTGGGACGGCGCGGCCAACGTGCAGACGCTGCTGTTCGCGCCGGCCGTGTACTCGGGGCTGAAGGCGGTGAAGAGCGGCGTGGGGGCGGCCGAGGAGAACATGAAGGCGTCCGAGGAATCGATCCTGTTCACCGTGGCGCAGTCGTTCTACGCAGCCGCCGTGGCGGATGAGGTGCTGGTGGCGCGCGATTCGAACATCGCGGTGGCGAAGGCCACCCTCGATACGGCGCGCACGCGCTTCGGGGCCGGGACGGTGACGAAGCTGGACGTCGACCGCGCCGAGATCGCGCTCCTTCGCGCCGAGCAAGCGAAGCGAGAGGCCGAGCTGGCCCGGGCGCAGTCGTATCGCGCGCTGGCCACCTTGATCGAGGCCGAGGGCCCTTTTCAGGTGGCCCCGCCCGCGCACACCTTCGACGCCGACCAGACGGATACGCTGGGCAACGACCTGGGCAGCGTGCTGCAGCTGCGCCCCGAGTTTCGAGCCCTGGGGGCGGTGGCGGAGCAGGCCGAGCTGCAACGAAAGGCGGATGCCTGGCGCTGGGCGCCGTCCATCTCGGCCTTCGGTAACGCGCGCATCTTCAACTATTACAACTTCGCCCTGCAGCAGCATTCGTGGGCGGTGGGCGCCACCTTCGACTGGGTCATCTACGACGGTGGCAGCCGCGATTCCGACCGCCACCTCCAGGTCGCGAAGGTCACCGAAGCGATGGCGCGCCAGCAGGTGCTGCGCGAGAGCATCCGCGACGACATCGCGAACGGCAAGCTGCAGGTGCGCACCAAGCACCAGGCGCAGCTGACCGCCGAGCGCTCGGTGGGCCTGGCCCAGGAGAGCGTCGATCTGACGCGCACGCAGTACGAGGCCGGCAGCGCCACGCAGATCGACGTCCTGCAGGCGCAGGACGCGCTGGTCGAGGCGCAGGACGCGCTGGCGCGCGCGCACTTCGACGTCGCGCTCTCCGATCTGACCCTGCGCCGGGCCGCCGGCACGTTCCCCAGCGATCAGAGGTGAGCTGGCGGACGGCGGGGAGGTGAGGGGCCTTCCCTTCACCTTCCCGGTAGGCGTCCGCGCTCTCGGCGAACCGGGCGGCGCTGTCGGTCGTTCGCCTCGCCGCGGCTACTTCTTCCGCTTCAGGCCACCGCCGCCCTGCACGGGCGTCGGGGCGGGGCGACCACCGCCTGGCACCGCCGTGTTCCGCGGGGCAGGGTGGGCGCCCATGCCCGGGGGCGGGCTGGGCGTCTGGTGAGGCTGCGGTCCGGGCGGGGTGAAGCCGCCGCCCGGAGGACGGAAGCCTCCGCCCGTGTTGGTGGGCTGGCCCATGCCGCCACCCGGGGGATGGAAGCCGCCCCCCGGCGGGTTGGGCTGGCCCATACCGTTCGGCTGGCCCATGCCCGTGGGGTGATTCGGCTCGTTCGGGTGAGCGCCCGGGCTGGGGGGCGGACCAAAACCGGTCGGTCGCGCGGGCTCGCCCGGCGCGGGGTGGAAGCCGCCGCCGTTGGGTGGACCCATGTTGGTGGGACGGGCGGGCTCGCCGGGTGTCGGGTGAAAGCCGCCACCGTTGGGCGGACCCATGTTGGTGGGGCGGGCGGGCTCACCGGGCGCGGGGTGGAAGCCGCCGCCCGGGGGCGGACCCATGTTGGTGGGGCGGGCGGGCTCACCGGGCGCGGGGTGGAAGCCGCCGCCCGGGGGCGGGTTTGCAGGCCGGTTGTACTCCGGGCGCTGGCCGGGACCACCGGGGTGATATCCACCGGCCCCCGGAGGTGGCGTGTACCCGGGCCGCGGCCCGTTCGCCGGCCCGCCGTAACCGGGCCGGCCCGGGAAGCCGCGATTCACGGGTGCCGGGCGGCCATAAACGTAGTCGCGACGACGATCGGGACCTTCCCAGTACGAACGGTGATAGACCCAGTGATTGCCCTCGTAAACGTAGCGCGGCCGCACGTACAGGTAGCCGGAGCGCTCGGGCACGTACGTGCCGTTCGTCCAGGCCCAGTCGTACCCGGTCCAGTCCCAGTAGCCCTCGACCCAGATGTAGCCATAGCCGGGGGGCGGTGGCTGGTACTCGACGATGGGCGCCGGCGGCGGCACCGTCGGGTAGGTGGGGCCGTAGTCGGGCGGGGGCGCCTCCGGCTCGGGGGTGACGACCACGGGGGTGGGCTGCGCGCGTACGACACACCCGGCGCCCCCCAACGCCAATGACCCTGCAACCAACCAGAGATACCGGTTCATGAATGTTCTCCTTCGCGGAATGGACGGGGCGACGCGCCCGAATATTTGATAGCCGGGTCGCCAATGTAGCAAGGAAGCCACCGCCAATGTGAGCGCGCGCGCCCTGCTGCGCCCGCGCGACGACCCTGGCGACCGCCTGGACCCGCGGCCCGCGGCGACACCGCGCCGCTCGCGCCATGGCCAGGATCGAGAAGGCCGAGGGATCGATGGCATCGGAGCCGGCCCCGGCCGCCGGACGACATGCCCGGCGCGATCCCGTGCTAAACACGCGCGCATGGAGACCGTCTTCTCCGGCATTCAACCGACGGGCGAGCTGCACCTGGGCAATTACCTGGGCGCCGTTCGCAACTGGGTTGCATTGCAGGGCCAATACGAGTGTTTCTTCTGCATCGTCGACTATCACGCCATCACGCAGACCTACCAGCCGGAGGACATGGCCAAGCGGGTGCGCGCCATGGCGGTGGATCTGCTGGCCTGCGGCCTCGATCCCCGGCGGATGACCCTGTTCGTGCAGTCCGACGTCCCCGAGCACACCGAGCTGGCCTGGGCGCTGGCCTCGGTCACGCCGCACGGTGACCTCGAGCGCATGACCCAGTTCAAGGACAAGGCCGCCCGGCAGCCCGAGAACATCAACGCCGGCATCTTCACCTATCCCGTCCTGCAGGCGGCGGACATCTTGCTGTACGACGCGAAGCTGGTGCCGGTGGGCGAGGACCAGCGCCAGCACCTGGAGCTGGCGCGCGAGATCGTCCGCCGCTGGAACGCGCGCTTCGGCGAGACGTTCGCCGAGCCTCAGCCGCTGTGGTCGACCACGCCCAAGATCCTGGGCCTGGACGGTCAGGCGAAGATGTCGAAGAGCGTCGGCAACACGATCTCGCTGTCCGAGACCGACGACGCCATCTGGGCGAAGCTGCGCACGGCTGCCACCGATCCCCAGCGGGTGCGCCGGACCGATCCCGGCAACCCCGACGTGTGCAACATCTTCACGCTGCACAAGTTCTTCTCGAACGACGAGCGCCAGGCGGAGGTGCGCCAGGGGTGCACGACCGCCGGCATCGGCTGCATCGACTGCAAGAAGTGGCTGTTCGAAGGGGTGAAGGCGGACTTCGAGGTCATCCGCGCGCGGGCCCAGGCGCTGCGCGCGGATCCCGACAAGGTCGACCACATCCTGAAGGAAGGGGCGGCGCGCGCGCGGGCGCGGGCCCGCGCCACCATGGGCCGGGTGCGCGAGAAGCTGGGCCTGGCGGCGCTACCCGCGGCGCCATGAACAGGCGCGCGGCCAGCAGGTCGGGGTGCCCGCGCCAGCTACGCGCGTTCGCGGTTTCGTGGCACCGCCTGCGCGCGCTGGCGGCGGCGTGTCTGGTCGCCGCGGGGCTCGGCTGTTCATCCGGCGAGCCCGGGGCCTCGCCCGAGGCGGCGGTGGCGCAGCTGATCTCGGCGGCCCGCTCGGGCGATCGCGCCGCGGTCTATCACCGGCTGGGCCCGCGCACGCGCGGTCACATCGAGGACATCCTGGCGGCGGCTCGCAAGTCGGGCGGGGCACGCCTGCTGCGACCCGAGGATCTGGTGACGGTCGGGTGGGTGCCGCCCGCCTGGGACGCGACGTCGATCCACGAGCTGCACCGCCAGGGCGACGAGGCCGAGGTCGACGTCGCCTCGGCCGCCGGCGATCACCAGGCGATCACGGTCGTGCGCGAGGGCAAGCGCTGGATGGTCGAGCTGCCGTTGCACTGAGCGCCCCGTCGCCCAGCAGCGATCGAGGTCAGCGGCGGCGGGCGCGGCGGCGGACGAACAGCAGAGCGCTCAGGAGCAGCGGCACCGTCCACCCCGGTCGCCCAGGGGGCGAGGCGACCGCGCAGCCGTACGTGGGATCGGCCGTGGCCGCGCCCGGCACGGGGGAGTTCGGATCGGTGCCGGCGCGCAGCTCGGCGACGTCCGAGACACCGTCCCCGTCCGAGTCGGTCCCATCGGTCGCCATCTGATCCAGCGCGGCCAGCAGCGAGGCCGACGAATCGGCGAAGCCATGCGCGCGTAATGCCATCGCGAACGGCGTGACGACGGTGATGCCGCCCGTCTTGCCGTCCAGGTGGCACACGCTGCACGCGGGAGCGATCGGCGCGGACACGTGCTGGGCGATCTCGGGCGGAAAATCTGGCTTCGCTTGCGCCGCGACGGACAGCAGCGCCGCGCTGGCGAAGGCGAGCCCGGCCGCTTGGCGACGCAACCGGCAGATCCAATGCGAATTCGGCGACGGCTTCATAGGTAGGCGTGTCCTTGCAAGATGAACGACGTGACCTGGAATCGCTCGGGGCCCGCGCCCAGGGCCTGGCGGACGAAGTCGGCGCGCAGATCGATGTGTGACCAGACGAACCAATCGACCCCCACCCAGCCCGACCACGACCGCTGGGTGGTGTTCAGGCCGGCGGACAGCCCCTCGCCCGCGGCGATCAGGTGAATCCCCTGTCGGGGCTCGACGTCCGCCTGAAGGAACCCCACCCAGCGCCTGCTGGCGCCCATCCCGGTCGGCGCATCCAGCAAGGCATCGAACTCGGCCAGCAGCACCAGCGGCGTCACCGGCGAGACGCGGGCGAACAGGCCATGCGCTTGCCGCGTGTTGGCCACGTGCAGATTGGGATCCAGGTCGGCGCGGGTGACCAGGCTGCTGACGCCCACGCCCGCCCAGGGCCGAGGATCCACCTCCACATAGGCGCTGTACCCGCGCTCACGCCGCGCCGCCGGGCTGACTTGATAGTTCCCCGCGATGCCCATCGCCTCGCCGCGCAGCCAGGGACTGGAATACGCCAGGGCCACCCCATCCTGTTGGGTGTCGTTGATGTCGGTGCGCGTCTGCTGCCGCACCCAGGCCGTGTGCTCGATCGACCGGATGCCGAAGGGCACGTTCAGGCGCCCCGCCCGCAGCGTGACGCTGTCGTGTGCGAAGGCGTAGCCCAGCCAGTGTTCGCGCGACACCAGGTTGCCGGTCACGGACGCCGGTGAACTGTCGACGGTCACGACGCCCAGGCTGGCGGATGCGCGGAAGCCGCCCGCCCGGATGCCGGCGCGTAGATCCGCCTGCATCAGCACGGTCTGGACGGACATCGCGCCGCTGTCGACCTTCACGCCCACCAGGCCAGGCCGAACACCGGCCCCCAGCAGCAGCCAGTCAGGCGTGTCGACGAGCCCCCACGCAAACCTTGCGCGACGAGCGATGGTCTCGTCCGAAGGTTGCGCGCCCCAGCGCATGGGCAACACCGCCTCGCCTTCCTCGCGGCCGTACGCCGTCAACAGGCCGGCGCCCGAAGGATCCATGTGGCACTGCACGCATCCCGGGTGGTCGTGGCGCACCATCCAGGGATAGGCATCGGCGCGCGACGACGAGAGAAGGATCACGAGGAATAACGACAACGTGGCGGCGCGCACGAAGTACGCCGCGATTCGAGGGGAGCGCATGTTGGGCACCAGAATGTTCCCCGAGGAGCGCGCGATCAGGCAGTGCGTCGAGGCCGAGCGCACGCGCGCGCTCGGTTGACGAGACCCAGGTTGGTTCGAGACACTCACGCGGAGGTGACCATGCGAGTTCTGTGCCTGTGCGTCGTGACGGCGGTGGTATTCGCGGGCTGTAGCTCGAGCGGCGGCGGTGGTACCGGCGGTGCCGGTGGCGCCCCGTCGGCGACGGGCGGTCAGGGCGGTCACGCCGGTCAGCCTGGCAGCGGGGGCGGCGCCGGCGCTTCAGCGACCGGTGGCGCTGGGGGTGGGAGCGCCGGCTCCGGTGGCGCTGGAGTCAGCGGGCACGCGGGCAACGGCGGCGCCACCTCATCAGGCGGCAGAGGCGGAGCCGCAGGCAACGGCGGCGCGGGCGGCAAGCCCGGCGGCGGTGGCAGCGGCGGCCACGGAGGCAGCGGCGGCAGCGACGGCAGCGGCGGCCAAGGAGGCACAGGCGGCCGCGGCGGCAGCAACGGTCAAGGTGGCGGCGGCGGCGGCCAGGGCGGCAGCGGCATGGTGTGCGGTGGATTGCTCGGCCGCGTTTGCAACGCCGATCAGGTTTGCCACTTCAGCGACGGCAGCTGTGGCGCCGGAGATCAGACGGGAATCTGTGAGCCCCGCCAGGTCGGCGGTGTGGCGTGCGCCGCTTCCCCCGTGTGCGGCTGCGACGGCAAGACCTATCCCAACGCCTGCACCGCCTTCCGGGCTGGCACCGACATCATGGCCACGAACGCGTGCATTCCCGGCAACGGGGGCGCCGATGCGCCGTGCGCCGCCGACACCGACTGCGCGACCGGATTCAAGTGCTGCAGCACGGGGGGCAACGTCATGTCGCCCATCGCCTGTCGCCAGGTCGCGACGGGCAGCCAGTGCCCGGCCTTGCCCTGATCGGCGGACCGCGATGATGCCCCGAGCGGGTTGTCGCCGCCGGGGCGCCGCCCGCTGCTATTGCTCCGAGACGCAGCGGTTGGCGGCCGGGTCGCAGACGGTGCCGCCCGTACAGTCCTTGTTCGCCACACACTCGACACATCGGCCGGAGAACGTCTCGCAGTGGGCGGTGGGCGCGTGGCAGTCCGTGTCGGACTGACAGGCGATGCACATCCCCAGCCGCCCGCAGATCGGGCCGGCGACCGCGCCGCCGTTGCAGGCTTGCGGCAAGTCGTCTCCGCACTGGACGCAGAACCCGGAGTCGTCGTCGGATTCGCAGTACGGGGCGGAGGAGGGACAGGACGCGCTGGTCCCCTCCGCATTGCACAGCGTGACACAATGGTGGGCTCGGCAGGCCCGCCCCTGACCGCAATCGTCGTCCGCCCCGCACTCGATGCAGCGATGGGCGGCGGTGTCGCATCGCACGCGCCCGATGCCCAGGGCGGCGCAGTGGTCGTCGCTCAGGCACTGGACGCAGGTGGCGGTCGTGGTATCGCAGTGCCAGGTCGACAGCCCGCACTCCGAGTCCTCATCGCATCCCCCCTGGTCGAAGGCCACGTGCTGGTGACAGGCTGCCAGCGCTAGCAGCCCGAACAGCAAGGTCGTTCTCAGAAGGGGCCGCAGGGGCCCGGCGCCATTCGTCACGGACCGTTCCCGGCCAGACGCCGGGCATCGTCGCGCGCGAAGCCGTCGGGATAGCGCGCCAGGTAGTCCGTGGCGGCCCGGCGAGCCGCCCCGGCATCGCTCGTCCCCAGAAGCTTCATCCTCTGCGCCGCCGCGCCCTCGGCCAGCGGCCCCTGGGGGGCCACCTCGATCAGCCGCGTGAACAGGCGCAGGGCCTCGTCCGGGTGATGCTCGCGCTGGGCCCGTGCCGCGGCGGCGAACAGATCGTTCGCCGCGGCCAGGCCTTCGGTCTGGCGAGCCGCCGTCGTCACCTCGGTGCGCGCCCGGCGGCGCGAGACGCTCGGCGGCTCGGCTTTCGCGCGCGCAGGCGCATTGCCACCGTCGGGCGCGACCGGCATCGCCACGCGCGCGCACGCGGGCCAGACGCCCCCCGCGGGGACCATCGTCTGGCGGCCGCCCGCCCGCACGCTGACGATCCCCTCCGTCACCGAGACGCGCGTCCGGCGCCCGTCCTCGCAGCCGGGCTCACCGTCGGTGAGCGAGACGCGGAACACTGTCCCGTGCACCTCGATCTCCGCGTCGTCCGTCGAGATGAGGAAACGTTCACCATCATGCAGGTGCGCCACCTGCGCCCGCACGGCGCCGTGGTGCAAGGAGAACCGGCGCGTCGCCGACTGCTCGACCACGGACAGCTCCCCGCGCGCCTCCAGCGTCAGCACGGTGCCATCGGCGCTGCCCAGTCGCACCGGCGCGCCCGCAGGCGCCTGCAGCGTGATGCCCGTGTCCACCACCGCACCCGGCGCCACCGGGCCAGCCGGCGGGGCGCTGAGGATCGCGAGGGTGTGTGCGGGCGACCGCGTGGCGATCGCTCCGGAGCCACCATGATGCAGCCAGCGGCCGACGCCGAGCGTGACGACCGCGGCCGCCGCCACCGCCACCGTGCCGAGCGCCATGCGACGAAAGACCATGCGGCCACGTCGCTGTCGAAGGGCGAGCCGGGCCGCCGGAATCAGGCGCGCCGGGTCGAGCTCCGGCGCGGGGCCGGTCTCCCGCGACCGACGCAGCAGCTCCGCGGCGCGCGCGTCGAAGCGGGTCACTCGTTCTCCTTCTCGATGCGAAGCAGCTCGCGCAGCTCGGGATCGTCGGAGATGCGTTCGTGCAGATCTCGCCGCCCGCGTGACAGCCGGCTCTGCGCCGCGGCGACCGAGCACGCCGTCATCTCGGCGACCTCGGTCAGGTCGTACCCGAGGGCGTCATGCAGCAGGAACGCCCACGCGCGCGGCGCGGCCAGGTCGTCCAGGTGCGCGGCGACGCGCGCCAGCAAGGCGCGGGTGATGGCGGCGCGATCCAGGTTGACCGGTCCGGCGTGCACGTCGTCAGCCAGCAGCTGCGTGAAGATCCGACGCTCCAGCTTTCGCCGCCGCAGGTGCTTGAATACGACGTGCGCCGTGACGCTTTGGACCCAGCGGTCCAGCGCGCAGTCGCCGCGGTAGCGGCCGATCGTGTTGATGATCTCGACCAGGCACAGCTGGCTGATGTCCTCGTGATCGGCATCGAAGCGGCCCAGCAGGCGCCTGATCGTGCGGTCGATCTGCGGCGTCACGCGCACGCAGAGCACGGAGGCGATGCGGTCGTCCCCGCCGGCCACGGCCGCGACGAGCTGCTGGTCCGAGAGGCCGGTCGCCTCCTCGTTCCCGCCCTTCCTCGCGCCGGCGTCGCCGCGCAACAGGCGCAGCGTGCCTTTCTCGTTGACCGCCATGCTTCTTCTTCAGTGTACCGTGACCGCCCCGGCGCCAGGCAGGCGATCGGCGCCCGCGGTCTGGCCCGCCCCAGCTTAGTCGTGCCAGCGAAGGCCAGCCTGGGCGGTCGGACGGAACAAGGGGATCGTGGCCACGGGTCTGCCCGCGACCGTGACGTCCGTCGTACCGAACGCCACCGCCGCCCCCAGGCCCGCGAACAGGTCCAGCGCCCGGCTGACCGCCCACGAGGCTTCGCCCCCGGCCATCACTGCCCCTTGCACGCGCCCCTCGTGCAAGGCGCTTCCGCCGCCGCTGCGGTGTGACAGGTCCTGGTAAAGCCCCAGCGCCTCCAGCGTCAATCCCAGTCCAAGGGCGTGCCTTCCCGGCTCGGGAACGCGCGGGCGAAAGGCGACGCCCGCCCCCAGCCCGACCAGGGTGTCTTGCCCGTCGAGGCCAGGCACGGGACCCGCGCTGACGAGCGCTCCCGCCCGCGCCGACAGGCTCCCGCGCACCGCCCACTCGGCGTGAAGGGTGGCGCCCAGGCTCTGCGCCGGTCCGCCGACACCGGTGGTGGCCAGGGCCGCCAGGTCGATTGCGACGGCGCGTTCGCGCGGCGAGGGGGCTGGCGGCGCGGCAACCACGACGGTCGCGGGGGCGCCGGTAGCAGGGGGTGGTCGTTCCACGGAGACGGTGGGCGACGCGGCAGGTCGGCCGGGCGGGGGAGGCTGAGTCTGCTCGCGATCCGTCAACAGCAGCGATGCGAAGGCAAATCCGAGCGTTCGCCCACGTTCGGCGCGGCTGTCGGCCGGGGAGAACGAGACGCGCCGCTCGAACCAGCGGTCGCTGGAGCGAAGGTGAGCGCGCAGCATGCCGACCGTCTGATCGGGGCCGTCCCACACGACGCGGGCGACGGCGGCGGCGCCGAGCTCGCGTTCGATGGCCAGCGCCACTTCGTCTGATGCCAGCGGCGTCGTGCGAAGCACTAACGAGACGTCGGGGCCCAGCGCCTCGGCGACGGCGCCGGTCATCGCGTCGGTGGTCGCCTGCGTCGGCGAAGAAACCTCGCCGACGGCGATCAGGATGGCCACGACCGTGTGCACTGCCATGTCGATCTCGGAAAGTTCGTGCCTGGCTGTGGGAGGGCGAGGGTACTTCCCTCTGCCCTTACCGAATCGGACTCACCGTACACCCTTTCCCGACAACCGGAGGCTGGAAATGAGAAGAGCGTTGCCGTTCGTATTTATCGCGCTGGCTGGATGCATGGGGACGGGCGGCGAAGGAGGGGAGGACGCAAGCGGCTCCGGCGGCCAGGGGCAGAACGGCAGCGGGGGTACGACGCAGACCGGAAGCGGCGGTAGCGAAGCCGGCACCGGGGGCAGCCACGCCACTGGCAGCGGCGGCGCCATGTCGACGGGAAGCGGCGGCAATGTGGGAAGCGGTGGCAACGTGGGAAGCGGCGGCAATGTGGGAAGCGGCGGCACGATCGGTTCCGGTGGGCGCGTGGGCTCGGGCGGGATGGTGGCCAGCGGGGGGCGCGTCGGATCGGGTGGCGTGGTGGGCACCGGTGGCGTGGCCAGCGGTGGAATCGTCGGCAGCGGTGGCATGGTCGTGATCGGCAGCGGTGGCGCCGCGGGGCACGCGGGCGCCGGTGGCATGGCGACGGGCGGGCGGGGCGGGAGGATGGGCAGCGGGGGCATGATGGGCACCGGCGGCATGATGGCCGGCACCGGCGGCTCGTCGGCGCCGGTCTGCACCAGCGGGAAGACGTGGACCTCGGGCAACGGCCAGGACATGCGTCCCGGCCTCGACTGCAAGAGCTGCCACTCGTTCACCATCGCGGGAACGGTGTATCCAACCGCGCACGAGCCGAACAACTGCGACGGCACCGCCGCCGGCGGAATCAAGGTCGTCATCACGGGCTCCGACGGCAGCATGATCACGCTGACCCCCAGCGCGACTTCGGGCAACTTCTACAGCAACACGGCCGTCAAGACGCCGTTCACCGCCAAGGTGACGAACTCGGCGGGCGCGGTCCGCATGATGGTGGCCGGCCAGACGGCGGGCAATTGCAACTCCTGCCACACGCAGGACGGCGCGAACGCGGCGCCGGGCCGGATCATGGCCCCCTGACAGGTTCGCGCGCGAGAAGGCGACTTCGCGTCAGGCGCTCTCGTTCCGCGGTTCGTTCTGCGGCTCGGGCGCCTGGCGCACCATCGTCTGCTCGACGGTTTCCAGCTCGGCGGCCTCGATCTCGATGACGATCTCCTCGAAGTCGGGCAGGGCGATGTGCGGATCGGTGTCGCCCTTGCCAGTGCGCGGGGGAACCCGCCGCTCGCCGACGCGCCGTTCGCGCGGGAAGATCCGGCGATCCACCCCCTCCCCACGGCGCTCTCCGGTGCGCCGCTCGCGGTTCAGCAGGGCGCGCACGCCCGGCAGCGTGGGGGGGACGGTATCGATGCGGGCCAGCTTGCCAGAACAGCTATGACAGAAGGCGTGGCTGCGGCCGTGTAGCTCCATCAGCCGCAGCTCGCTGCGCCGGCGCTCGCCGCAGATCGTGCAGGCCGCCCCCTTGCCTACCGGCCGGGCGTCTCCCCACCGCGTGTAGCAGCCCCAGCAGCGGCCTCGCCGCAGCTCGGTCACGCGCGCCCCACACACGCCACAAGGCAACGTCGCCCGATCGATTTCCACGCTCATGATCGCAGTAAAAACCCGGGCGCCGCGCGTGGCAAAAAAACCACCTGTTTCGCGGGATAATTGCCCGAAGTTTTGGCCAAGCAGGGGTTCGCCGGCTAGGCTGCGTCGGTCCGCGCCACGCGGGCCTCGACGATGCGCCGCCTCCTGCTGCTGGAACCCGACGAACGCCTGCGCCGCGAGCTGCTGCTCGGCCTGCACGACCACGCCATCGAGGGCGAGACCGTGGCGGACGCTTCCGCGATCGCTGCGGTCTGGCAGCAAGGCGAGGCCGGGCTGGTGGTGGTCGGCCCCGGCGGGCTGACCGGGCTGGGCGCGCTGGCCCGCGAGCTTCGGGCCGTGGGCGCCGCGGGGAACGCCGTCGGGCCCACCGCGCGCGAGCCCGCCGTGATCGCGCTGGTCCCCGACGAGGCGGACGGCCTGGAGGCGATCCGCCAGGGGGCGCACGACTTCGTGCTCGTGTCGGCGGGGCTGGAGGCGCTGGTGCTCTCGCTGCGGAAACAGGAGGTGCTGCGCGGGCGAGCCGCCGCGCGGGCGCCCGGTCCTGCGCCCGCCGAGAACGGCTCCGCCGCCGCGGTGGAACGCTTCGTCGGCCAGAGCCCGAAGATCAACGCCCTGCTGGCGCAGGTGCGCCGCTTCGCCGCCGTCCCCAGCGCCGTCCTGGTGGGGGGCGAGTCCGGCACCGGCAAGGAGCTGGTCGCCCGGGCCCTGCACGAGCAGTCGCCCTGGCGGCGCGGACCGTTCGTGCCGGTGAACTGCGGCGCCATCCCGGCCGGCCTGATCGAGTCCGAGCTGTTCGGCCACGAGCGCGGCGCGTTCACCGACGCCGTCCGGGACAAGCGCGGGCTGTTCGAGGTCGCCGACGGCGGGACGCTGTTCCTCGACGAGATCGCCGATCTGCCGCTGGGGCTGCAGGCGAAGCTGCTGCGCGTGCTGCAGGACGGGACCGTTCGTCGGGTCGGCGCCACGGACGACCTGCAGGTGCGCGTGCGCGTGGTGGCGGCGACGGCGCGCGAGCTGCGGGCCGAGGTTCGGGCCGGCCGTTTCCGCGAGGACCTGTACTACCGGCTGGCGGGCCTCGAGATCGAGATTCCGGCGCTGCGCGAGCGACGCGAGGACATCCCCCGCCTGGTGGCGCACTTTCTGGTCCGCTCGTGCGCGCGCCTGGGCCTGCCGCCCCGCCAGGTCGACCCCGAGGCGATGAAGACGCTGGTCGCCTACGACTGGCCCGGCAACGTGCGCGAGCTGGAGAACACGATCGAGCGAGCGGCCGTGCTGTGCGCCGACGATCGGGTGGACGTGGCCAGCCTGCCGGAGCGGCTGCTGGGAGCCACCCGCGCCGCCGAGGCCGCGGCGGCGGGCAAGGACACGGACGGGGGCGGTGAGGTGGTCATCCCCGGCCCCGAACTCTCGATCAAACGTGCCGCGCGCGAGATCGAGGAGACCTTGATCCGCCGGGCCCTCGGGCGCACGCAGGGCAACCGCGTGCGCGCGGCCGAGTTGCTGGAGATCAGCCACCGGGCGCTGCTGTACAAGATCAAGGACTACGGCATCGAGATCGAGCCGCGCCGTCGCGGCGCCCCCAAGTCCGACGCCTGACCCTTGGGTGCCGCGCGCCCAGAAAGGGCCATTTCTTGACGGGAGATCAGTGAGTCCTACAATGTAGGCAAAGATGGGATTAATGTCCACACGACCGATCTACCTACCCCTGGTCTTCGGACCTGGTGGGGCCGGGGGAGCATCGCGCCGTGGCTAGGTCGTGCGTTGGCCTGGACATCGGATCCAGCGCCATCAAGGCGGTCGTGCTGGACGTCGGTCGGAGGGGGAGCCGGCTGGTGCATTTCGGGATCGAGTACCTTCCGCCCCAGGCGATCGTCGACGGGGCGCTGATGGATCGCGCGGCCGTGGTCGAGGCGCTGGAGCGCCTGAAGATCGCGCTGGGCATCGGCAACCGCCCCGTCGCGACCGCCATCGCTGGCCACTCGGTGATCGTGAAGAAGATCCAGGTCGCGGCGATGAGCCGCGACGCCTTGGCCGAACGCATTCCCGGCGAGGCCGAGCAGCACATTCCCTTCAAGCGCGACGAGGTCGACATCGACTACCAGGTGGTGACGCCCAGAGACGGTAAC
>Ga0070658_10001190_pt1 | contig 22242 bp, 14 predicted proteins | sample KBSC13metaG_FD_64664 | JGI IMG/M metagenome (GOLD analysis project Ga0070658, IMG submission 64664) | Corn rhizosphere microbial communities from Kellogg Biological Station, Michigan, USA - KBS C1-3 metaG | ecosystem: Host-associated > Plants > Roots > Rhizosphere > Soil ...
AGAGAAGGGCGCACTTCCGATCTGATGGGAGCCTTGCATCCACCAACCGGTGATGGCGCCGGTGGAGGCGTTCTGGAGGAGCAGATCGATGTTGCCGTCGTTGTTGAAATCCGGGAAGATGGGATGGGTGGACAGTTTTGTCACGAAGGCATTAAATTTTCCTGATCCTGCGTTCGTTACGGGTTGAAATGCACTGGCGGTGGTGGGAAAGTCGGAAGAAGGCGCCTCGCCTGCGACATAAGCATCGCCAGCGCTGTTAATCGCGATTCCTGTCCCCAGGTCTCCGCCGCTTCCTCCCGATCCACTGCCTCCCAATAACGTGGAGTAGACGAGAGCCGTGCCGGCGGTGTTGAGCCTGGTTACAAAGAGATTAGAAGTAAACGATCCCGGCGAGTGATTCACCCGTTGAAAGGCCCCCGTCGTCGTGGGGAAGTCGGCGGAACCTGTGTAGCCCGTGATGTAGGCGTTGCCGCCGGCGTCGATGGCAATTCCAGACGCCACGTCTACGGTGCTTCCTCCCAGAAAGGTCGAGTAGAGGAGCGCCGTGCCGGTAGGATTGAGTTTGGTCACAAAGGCAGCGGCATTATTCGATGCCGCATGCTTCCCCTGTTGAAATGCGCCCGGTGCCGTCGGAAAGTCGGCGGAGCCCGTATTGCCTGTGACGTACGCGTCGCCACTGCTGTCGAGTGCGATGCCGCGTGCGGAGTCCCGGTAGTTTCCTCCGAGATAGGTGGAGTATATGAGAGCCGTACCCGTGGAATTGAGTTTGGTCACGAAGACATTGCTGAGGCTCGATACCGAATGATTGACGCGTTGGAATGCACCGGGTGTCGTGGGAAAGTCGGTAGAGCCCGCGTCGCCCGTCACATAGGCGTTATTACTGGTATCGACCGCGATACCGTACGCCATGTCATAGTGGTTTCCTCCCAGATAGGTGGAGTAGAGGAGATCTGTGCCTGTGGGATTGAGTTTGGTCACGAAGGCGCTATAAGAGGCGGATGGCCCCGGCTTCACGGGTTGAAATACGCCGGGTGTTGTGGGGAAGTCGGTAGAGCTCGTGGAACCTGCGATATAGGCATTGCCATCGCGATCGACCGCGATGCCCGCCGCCCTGTCACCGGAGGCGCCACTGCCACCCAGGTAGGTGGAGTAGAGGAGAGCCGTCCCGGTAGGATTGAACTTGCTCACGAAGACATTCCTCTGAGACGTTCCTGCCTTACTCACCCGTTGAAAGGCGCCTGCGGTGGTCGGAAAGTCGGTAGAGGATGCGTAGCCTGTCGTGTAGGCGTTGCCGCCGCCGTCGACCGCGATACCCAGCGCTGCATCTCCGCTGCCTCCGCCGCTTCCCCCCAGATAGGTCGAGTAGAGGAGCACAGGATCGATGATGAGCGAGCGGGTTGTATCGTATCTTCCCAGCGCAAAACGAATGCCTCGCTGCCCGCCGAGCAGGGTCGTCCGTCGGAAACGGGCGGCCACGGAGTGCTTGCCGGCTGCGTCCTGTTGATAGACCGCCGGCTTCCGCCACTTCAACTCGTGGCCCTGCGTGCGCACCACCAGATCCCCGATCGCGTTAATATGTACGTCCTCTGCTCCGGTAAAGTGCAGTTGGATCTGATTTGGATCGGCGTGCGGAGCCACGATGAAGTCGTATTCCAGATGCTGCCGGTTGCCGTAGTAGACGAGATCCACACCAGGATAGACGCCATGGAAGCCCACACGCCCGAAGGTTGGAACTCCAGCGTGCCATTTGTGCGGATCTTTCCCGATGAAATAGTTGATACGCCCCGCCAGGGGCTGCTGTGTCAGCGCCGTTGCGTGCGGATCTGCCCCAACCATCTGCATGCGCAAGGCTACCCCCGCGATCCTTTGTGCCGAACGCAGAGTTTTGGGAGGCTTTTGGGATCCAGTTGTCGCCCCGGTGTGGCGAATTGGCTGCGCGGGCATAGAAAAGACCGCTTCTGTGGGGGTAAGGAAGAGGGCGTTGTTGCCGTTATGCGTGAGGAATCGCACCCTGGTGTCTGTCTGACCCTGGTTGCTCTCGAAGGAGAGGGGCAGATGCCCCAGCCCGGTGGCGAGATCGATCTTTTTCGCTTGATCTTGATGAGGAAGAAGAGAGGCCGACGGGAGGATCGTTCCCGAGGGAGGATCGCCCCTGCCTGGCAGACTGTGTGTGCTTGTTGCGCCTACCAGCATCAAGCCGACAAGCAGGGAACGATGGTGTGCCAATGTTCTGCTCCTTTGCAAATAAGACATGCTGTGCTATACCTTCCGAGCCGTCTGAAAGAAAAAGGTTCCTGGTGAATTTGCTCTCACTCTACCAGGACAGGCCGGAAAGCCAGGGTATTACAAATCAAGATGTTGATTTCGAATTCAACAAAAGGAGCCTCCTTCCCTGCGTACATTTTTGTTCCTGACTTGCGCCGGATCTGGGTTCAACAAGAAAAAAGAGAAGCAGAATTCTGCTTCTCCTGGTGAAAGCGTGTGCGCAATTGCCTGCGCTAAGCGCGCTTGGGAACGAATCGGCGGAGGATCTTGCGGACGGGGCTGATCTCGTCCATGCGGAGCAGGAGGGCGAAGGCGAGATAGATGGCCAGACCGACGCCGGAGCAGAGCATAAGCGCCTGGAAAGCGTTGAGGAGGGCATGGGCGGTGTGGGGAGCCGCCAGACCTTTCGCGGCCGCTTCCTGGGCTGCCAGCACATCCCGGTAGTTGGGAGTCCGCTGGTAGAGATAGTGACAGACCCCGCCCATGATCGCGGAGGCGAAGCCGATCTTGAGGACAGAGGCCAGCAGCTTTCCGCCCTCGATGCCCTGGAGGCGCCGCCGCAGAAGGTAGAACAGCGTGAGCATATTGATGGTCGCGGAGATGGAGGTGGCGAGCGCCAGACCGCGATAGTTCAGCCAGTGTGCGAGAATAGGGTTCAGCGGAACGAAGATCAGGAACGTAACGACGGTTCCGACGATGACGGGGGTTTTGGTGTCTTTCATGGAGTAGAAGGCGCGTGAGATGAGCGACTGCGCCGACCACGCCATGATCCCGACCGCGTAGTAACTCAATGCGGTCGCCGCAACGACGGAATCGGCGGTGTGGTAGCGTCCGCCCTGAAGCGCTAACTGCACGATCGGAACCGCCAGCACAAACATGAGCATCGAACAGGGAACGGTCAGAAACAGGATGAAGCGCAGCCCGAAATTGGTGGTGCGCCGGATCGCCTGCATGTCCTTTTTGACGAACTGCGCCGCCAGGGTCGGAAGGATCGCGATGGAGACGGCCTGGCCGAAGACGCCGAGCGGCACCTGCATCAACTGATTGGCGCGGTTCAGCGCCGACATCGTGCCCTGACCCAGCGTGGAGGCGTAGTACCGGTTCATCAGCACGCTCACCTGGGGCAGTGCGACACCGAGAATGATCGGCAGCATCATCCGCCAGACCTGGAGCGCGCCCTCTTTGACGCCGGGGTCCTGAAGCAGCGTGCGCAGGCTCTCCGGCGCCCAGTAGCCGCCCATCCGCCGGATGAAGACCCATTGCAGGATCAGATTGCCCAGTACCGCGCCGCCGACCGCTCCCCAGCACAGCCCCGCGATTTCGTTGCCCTTGGGCATGAGTTGCGTCAGGACCATTCCCCCAAAGATGATTCCGAGATTGTAGATGAGCGGCCCATACGCCTGGCCCTTCATGTTGTTGCGGGTCTGGAGGATTCCCATCATCAGGCCGCCGAGGAAGAAACAGATCTGCGCGGGCAACAGAATCCGTGTCAAACCGACGCATCGGATCACCTCGTCTTCGGTGAAACCGGGACTCGTGTGGCGGACCAGGGTGGCGGCGAACAGCTCGCCGAGCAGGATCAGAGCGCCGACCACCATGGTCGTAAAGAGCGAGACGACCTTGAAAATACGCCAGGCTTCGCGCTTGCGGCCCTCGTTCATATACTGGGTGAAGGTGGGTATGATGGCTGTGGAGAGGCCGCCGCCTGCGATGAGGAAGAAGATCAGGTCGGGGACGGTGAAGGCCGCGGTGTAGATGTCGGTATCGACGCCCTGTCCGAAGCGGGTGGAGATCACATGTTCGCGCACCAGGCCCAGAACGCGACTGAGCAGCACGGCGACCATAAGGAAGCCCGAAGCTCCCGCGATCCGTCGCTGTGCCGTGCTCTGCGCGCCCTTGTCCGAGGCGTCTGTCCCTTCCGGCTCGGGATTATCTGTTGTTGCCATACTTCGCATTATACCCGAACCGGCTCCATATAGACCGGACGATGGAATTGTGTGGTATACTATGGGTGTTGTTACAATTACAATTACACTTTGTGCATTGTGGTGTTGTCTCGCACTCCGGTTTGCGTCTCCACCCTGCTCGTGGTTTTTCTTCAATCCCCCGATCGTTGCACCCGCTTTTCAGTCTGCCTGAACCGGACTTTCGCTCACATGCGGAAACAGGCCGATTTCTGGAGACTTTCTAACTACCATGTCTTTCGACACGCTCGGCCTTCGCGCCGAACTCCTGCGCGCCATCGGCGACGCAGGCTACACAACGCCGACTCCCGTTCAGTCGCAGTCTATTCCTGTGATTCTGAAGGGCGGTGATATTCTTGCCGGCGCGCAGACCGGCACCGGCAAGACCGCCGGTTTCACCCTGCCCCTGCTGCAGCGGCTCAACTCTCTGCCGCCACGGGATCCGCGCGCCTTTCGCCCGGTCCGTGCGCTGATCCTGACCCCGACGCGTGAACTCGCTGCCCAGGTCGAGGAGAGCGTGAAGACCTACGGCAAATACCTGCCGACCACGTCTACCTGTATCTTCGGCGGCGTCAACATCAATCCGCAGTTTCAGGCGTTGCGTCGCGGCGTCGATATCCTCGTGGCCACGCCCGGTCGTCTGCTCGATCATGTGCAGCAGCGCACCGTGGACCTGAGCCGTGTGGAGATCCTGGTGCTGGACGAGGCCGACCGGATGCTCGATATGGGCTTTATCCGCGACATCCGCCGCATCCTCAACATGCTGCCGCCACGCCGCCAGAACCTGCTCTTCTCGGCGACGTTCTCGAACGAGATCAAGAGTCTGGCGGACGATCTGCTCAACAACCCGACGCATGTGGAAGTGGCCCGCAAGAACCAGGAGAGCGATCTCGTGACGCAGTCGGTCTATCTCTCGCATAAAGAGAACAAACGCGATCTGCTGGTCCATCTGCTGGCGCAGGAGAAGATCGGGCAGGCGCTGGTCTTTATGCGGACCAAGCACGGCGCGGACAAACTGGTCAAACAGTTGCAGGTCGATGGCGTCTCGGCGGTGCCGATTCACGGCAACCGCAGTCAGGCGCAGCGCACCCGCGCCCTCGCCGACTTCAAGGCAGGCGCCGTCCGTATTCTGGTCGCGACCGACATCGCCGCGCGCGGGCTGGATATCGATCAGTTGCCGCATGTCATCAACTACGAACTGCCCAACATTCCCGAGGACTATGTCCACCGCATCGGGCGTACCGGCAGAGCGGGCAGCACCGGCGAAGCCATCTCTCTGGTCAGCATGGATGAGCAAGCCTATCTGAACGACATCGAGCGGCTGATCAAAAAGCGGATTGATCGCCGCGAGCCTATCGACTATCGAGCCGCTCCGGTCTCGGCGCAGTTGGCTGCCAACAGTGCGCCGCGCATGTTCAACAGCCGCCCCGTGGCGCGCCCGCAGGGAAACGGTAACTACGGCAACGCGCCCGCGCGTCCGCAGCGTCCGCAACCCTATCCGACCGCCGGTCCCCGCCAGGGCAATGCGCCCTACAATAGCGGTGCGCGCCGCCCCCGGATTACCAATCGTCCGGACTGATCATCCGCGTAACATACGTTCGTGAGATTCTCGGCCTCCTTACTGCTATACTATAGTCCTAATCAAGATAGCAGTAAGGAGGCCTGTTGTTTGGGAGAGTTCTACGATGACACTACAGCACAAAGTCGGTTTCTGCCTCTGTGTGATTTTGGGAGGCGTGGGCTATACGGGATATAAATTCGGCCATATCGCCGAAGACTATCTCCTCTCTTCTTCCTCAACGGTGGTCGAAACCAGAAGCCCTGCGAAGCATGGATCGGCGGATTTCCTTGTCGAGACCGGCGCTCTGGCAGGGAAATCGACCTACTTCTTCGTGCATGATGCGGCGGAGGCCGCAGGGAAACCTCTCTGTGTCGGCGGCCCTTATGTTTCCGATGGCCCTGTCAAGATGCAGGAGGCGGTCTGGTCAAAGGACGGTTCTGTGGTCGCGGTGCGTGCCCATGTTGGGGGTTCAGGAGACCACAGGTTCAGTATCTACGATGGGACCTTCTGGATGGACGCCTACGACTTTCGTACACACCATGCCGTGGTAGAGGGCAGCAACTTGGATGCGCGGTCGAAAGCGATCGCGCGCCTGCTGAAGCAACGGGGCAGCGTAAGCGCGCAGAAACTCTCTACGCCGCTGGGGGTGGGGAAGGCGCTTACCGCAGAAGAACGTCGAAAGTATGATACGCTGGATGAGGACTATAGAACTCTCTATAACCGTGCGGACGGAAGCAAAAACTAGAGCGGCGGGCAGAACAGATGCAGAACAGGGATGGCTTTTCGCGCAGGGCCTTTCTGGCAGGCGGAGCAGGATTCGGAGCGGCCATGTTGCAGCAAGCGGAACCTGCAGGGGCAGAGGTCCCTGCTTTTGAACTGGATGAGGTCACTCTTGGCGGCTTGCAGGAGGGGATGGCGTCCGGAAAATATACGGCGCAGTCTCTGACGGAACTCTATCTAAGACGGATCGAGAGCGTCGATGCGCAGGGACCTGCGCTGCGGAGCGTGCTGGAGACCAATCCGGATGCGCTGGAGATCGCCCGCAAACGGGATGCCGAGCGGGCCGCAGGCAGACTGCGTGGGCCGCTGCATGGCGTTCCGGTGCTGATCAAGGACAATATCGGCACCGCAGACCGGATGGAGACGACGGCAGGCTCTCTGGTGCTGATGGGTGCACGACCCGCGAAGAGCGCGCCCCTGGTCGCCCGCCTGATCAATGCCGGAGCGGTCCTGATCGGCAAGACCAATCTGAGCGAATGGGCCAATTTTCGTTCCACGCACTCGGTGAGCGGCTGGAGCGGACGCGGCGGGCAGACGCGTAATCCCTACGCGCTGGATCGCTCGCCCTCCGGCTCCAGTTCCGGCTCCGGGGCTGCGATCGCCGCCAACCTTGCCGCCATCGCAGTGGGTACGGAGACGGACGGCTCTATTCTCTCCCCTTCGGCAGCCAATTCGCTGGTCGGTATCAAGCCCACGGTCGGGCTGATCAGCCGCACCGGGGTGGTTCCTCTGGCGCACAGTCAGGACACCGCAGGGCCAATGGCGCGCACGGTGCGCGACGCGGCGTTGCTGCTGAGTGTGCTGGTCTGTGCGGATGCCGCCGATGCCGCCACGCAGGTACACGGGCGCCGCACACACTCCGACTACACGGCGTTTCTCGATCCGCATGGGCTGAAGGGCAAGCGTATCGGCATCGCCCGAAAGCAGTTTTTCGGCTACAGCGTCCCCACGGATAAGATCGCGGCGGAAGCCATCGAGGTCCTGAAAAAGGCGGGGGCGGTGATTGTCGATCCTGCCGATATTCCTACCGCCGGGCAATTTGATGCCGAGGAATTGACGGTGCTGCTGTACGAGTTCAAGGCCGATCTCAACCACTATCTGGCGGGCCTGGGGCCGCAGGCGTCGGTTCATACGCTGAAAGAGATCATCGCGTTCAACGAGCGTGAGAAGGCGCGAGAACTGCCCTTCTTCGGGCAGGAGCAGATGCTCAAAGCCGAATCGCTGGGGCCATTGACCACGCCCGCCTACAAGAAGGCGCGAGAGAAGTGTATCAAACTCTCCCGTGCGCAGGGCATCGATGCCGTGATGGACAAGCACCAGTTGGACGCACTGTTCGCGCCGACGCAGGGGCCGGTCTGGCTGATCGATCTGGCTAACGGCGACTCCGGCGGCGGCAGCAGCACTTCGCCCGCCGCGGTCTCCGGCTATCCCAGCATCACGGTTCCTGCTGGCTACTATCATGGTCTGCCGGTCGGGGTCTCCTTCTTCGGTCGTGCCTGGTCGGAGCCGACGCTGATCAAGATCGCCTACGCCTTCGAGCAGGCGACCCAGATCCGCCGCCCTCCAACATTCGCCTCCACCGCCGCCTTCCCCACCAGCGGCAAGCCCAATCTCTCCTGAAATCGTCCTCTCTTCTCCCGATATGAACCTTGACAAGTTAATATCGAGCGAGCACTCCAAGTGCGCCTTGGGGTCGTCAAGGGGTTAGCACCCCTCGCTACGAAATGCTTTGCGCGGAAGCGAAGTATTTGGAATGCCCGCAGGGCGACCTTATTCCTGCGGCGGACCGTCCTCTGGACGGAACGACATTAGTCACAGAGTCGATTTGCTTTCAGTAAGGCAGATCTTTGTGCCCGCCTTGGCGGGTCTTCGGTGCGGAGCACCCCTAGCGGAGGGCTTTAGCCCGGCGGCTATTTGTTTGCTCGATATTAATCTATCCACATTCATCATTGCCGGTCTACCCTGTACAAGCAGTTGCCTGCCGGGATGGTCCTGTGGTAAGATCTCGATAGACAGTTTCATGGCAAAAGGGAGAGGGTGGAATGCTGATCGATCTGAACGGCAAAGTTGCCGTGGTGACGGGGGCAGGGCGAGGAATCGGGCATGTGATTGCGCGTACGCTGGCGACCGAGGGCGCTGTTGTGCTGACCAACGATATCGATCGGGAGAATCTGGCCGACCTGGATCGTGAATTTGGGGAGCAGGGCTGGCCGGGGAAGCGCTATACGTGTGATGTGCGGCAGGCGGATCAGGTAGCGGCGATGGTGGAACAGGTCGTTGCGGAGTATGGGCGCATCGACATCCTGGTCAACAATGCGGGCGTGTCCAAAGGCGGGCCGGTAGAGACGCTCTCGGAAGAGGCCTGGGATCTGAACCTGGATACCAACCTCAAAGGCGTCTTTCTGATGTGTAAAGCGGTGGTGCCGGTGATGAAGCGCCAGCGCAGCGGCCGCATCCTGAACGCCGCCTCGTTCGGTGCGATCGTGCCGATCGTCGGCTCCGCCGCCTACTCCGCCTCCAAAGCCGGGGTCATTCTGTTTACCCGCGCCCTCGCCGGGGAGGTCGGCCCCTGGAACATCACCGCGAACTGCTACTCCCCCGGCATGATCCCCACCCAGATGAATCGCTTTGCCGAGATGCCTCCCGAACGCCAGAATCGCCTGCTCGACACCCTGACCTTGCGGCACTGGGGAGAGGCCAAAGATGTGGCGCAACTGATCTGCTTCCTCTCCTCCGATCTTGCGGGCTATATCACCGGCGCTACGATCGACATCAGCGGCGGTAAACTGGCTACCCAAATCCCGTCTCTCGCCTACGAGCGGGCGCAGCAAGAGGAGGAAGGATAGACCTTCCCGTTTCGTTCTGCGTGCTGATCGCGGAATCCGGACACTGAACGGCGATCCGGTTTTTGATATGGCGTTTTTTCGCGTAGTCAGCGGCGATGGCGCGAGAGACCGGGCTGTTGGGATTATTTATTAGCAGCACCTCATCGGGGCTTCTTCGCCGGGGAGTGCCTGCCTTCTGGGCATGTGCCGACAGCGGCAGTAGGCAGACAGACATCAGGAGGGCCAGCGCTGCCAGTTGGATGCGCAGAGGCGAGCCATTTGATCGGAAAAGAGCCAGTCTCGATGCGAACAGGAAAAAAGGAAGGTAGATGTGTTTCATGCCCTGAATTGTAACACAAGACCAAGGGGAAAGACTTTATGAACTCCAAGGTTTTCAGACAGGTCTATATCACGGTGTATGCCGCGGTCGCATGCGCGCCGCTCGTATGGAGTATGCTGTTTTATGGGTTTGGCTTCTATATCGCCCAGCGCCTTGGCAGATGGCCGATACCTATGCGAGATAACACTCCAAACGGTTTCCCCATTGTTGTAGAGCATATTGTCGAGTGTTTAGGTGTGGGCCTCGTAGGCTTGATACCCCTCTGGATAGTCCTTACGATCTTCAGTATATCTGCTCCGTTTGAACGATCTGCGATTCCCTCTCTGCGTATCGACGGAAAGAGGTTAGATCTGCCTGCGCTCCTCTTTCTGGCCGGAGTGTCGGTGCTGATTGTCATCGGGATTTGGGATCCACACCATCTGTTCGCATGGTGGATGGACTGAGGAAGCACCGTGGAAAGGCGCCTGTCGCAGGTGCGGATGTCTATTCATTACGGTACTTCGCACGGTCGAAGGCTTTCGTGCGTATAAGGGAGCGGAAGTAAACTATGGGGGCGGAGGGGCGATATGGATGAGGCATCGGCTGAGAGGATCTTTCCGGCGGGCGAGAGCGAGATAAGGCGTTACATAAATCCGGTCTATCCGGGCTATTTTGCGGATCCGTTTGTCTGGAGGCATCGGGGCGAATACTACGCGATAGGGACAGGGCCGCTGGAGGCCGCCGGTCAGGTGGAGGAGGCGGAAAAGGCGGCGACCGGGTTGCTGGCGCAGTTTCGGATCTTTCCTCTGCTGCGCTCCGACGACTTCGTAAATTGGCGCTATGTAGGCGGTGCGCTTCTGCCGCCGGATGTCGGGCTGGGCGACTCCTTCTGGGCGCCGGAAGTCGCCTTCCATGAGGGAACCTTCTATCTCTACTACTCGGTGGGGCATTCGGACAAGGGACATCAGCTTCGCGTGGCGACGGCTCAGCATCCGATGGGGCCGTATCACGATACCGGGCATCCATTGGTAGATCCAGGGACTGAGCCTTTTGCCATTGACCCCCATCCTTTTCAGGACGATGATGGTCAGTGGTATCTCTTCTATGCGCGCGATTTTCTGAATACCGACGAGGGCGCTCGCGCCGGAACCGCGCTGGTGGTGGATCGGATGATAGATATGACCACGCTCGCAGGGGAGCCGCGGACGGTGCTGCGGGCGGGGCACGACTGGCAGCGTTTCCAGGCGGAACGATCCATGTACGGGAGCGTCTGGGATTGGCACACGCTGGAGGGGCCGTGCGTCCGGAAACATGAGGGCCGCTACTACTGCTTCTACAGCGGCGGGCGCTGGGAGACCGAGAGCTACGGTGTAGACTATGCGGTCGCGGATCATCCTCTGGGACCCTATCAGGACCCCTCTCCAGGAGGGGCGCGGGTGCTCCGTTCCGCACCGGACCATCTGCTCGGCCCCGGACACAACTCCCTGGTCGTCGGGCCGGATGGGGAGACCGAGTATCTGGCGTATCACGCCTGGGATCCTGGGAGAGTTGCCCGCCGCCTGTGTCTGGATCAGCTGCTCTGGACGTCGGAGGGACCACGCTGCGCCGGTCCCACCTGGACCGAGCAGGAGGTTATCGCCCACCTATCTCCCCAAGCTCATCTATAGAGCCTCCCTACAGTGCCCGCCGGGTTAAAGCCCGGCGGGTGAGAGACGCTTATCTTCCTTACCCTTTACGACAGACGGGATGGACGCGATCAGCTTTTCACTTCGATGGGAATCCAACCGCTTGCCGGGTCGAGGGAGTGGGGGCCAAAGAGACTCCAACTGACCAGGCGGACGCGATAGTGCCCGGGTTTGAGCGGAATCGCTTCGACCATCGTATCCTCATCGCCGTACGTTGCAACGGTGGCCTGCGTGGCCGATGGGCGGGTGATTTTGAGGTAGGCTTCCGAGATCTGCTTGGCAGCGCCGTTCGTGAACGATTCCAACCGATACCCTGCTACCAGCATCGCCTGATTATGCCTATCACGCTCCATATAGACCGGCTTGCCGTCGAGAGTCTGCACCTGGATCTTATAGTTGACCTTCCAGTAGTTGCCGACTGACAGGCTGATATCCTTTCCGGACAGATTGCGTCCGAACGGCTCGAATTTAATGACGTCTCCAATGTGGCAGGCCCAGGTCGCCTGAGGGATTCGGGCTCCAAGCTGAAATCCATTTGCAATCTCTCCCCACTCGACCGGCTTCTCGGCAGGCGGGATGGCGGCGTTGGGACCGGGGATCTCCAGGGGGAACATCGCATAGAGCGTCTTTCCTCCCTGGCGTACTCCCTGTTTGGCTCCACGGCGCTGGAGGATGTTGCCATCGCGTGTGAGGATCGTAAAATCGGCGCCGTTGCCGTAGGGCGAGGTGATGGAGCGCAGATCCTCCTCGGCCTCACCGGGTGTGAGCGAACGAACCAGAATAGGCTGGACGATCCAGTTCTTGCCTGGTTCGACCTGCCGAACGCGCGGGAACCGCTCCGGGTTGGCATCGCCGATGTAGAGGTTCAGTCTCTCAGGGAGTAGGACGGCTTCGCCCGGTGCGAGTTTGACCGTACTGCCAAGATACGCGATGGAGAGGTCCGTGACCGCAATGACGCTATAGTCATTGCGGAGGTTACTCCCGTTGAGCGCTTTCTTAATGTCGCCGTCGGCAATCCAGTGCGGAGGCATCCCCTGGCACTGCGTTTCGATGGTCCGCTCCTGGCGGGTGGCGTTGCGCACCAGGACTTGATAGATCACATGGGAGTTGGGGGAGCCTTGCGGCGAGACCTGCAGGACCGCTGGTGTGATCCGCATGAATCCCGGCTCCAGCCCATCCACGGCTTTGCCCCAGACGATTTTACCGAGCGGCGGGACGCCTTCGGAGACTGTCGCCGTCGCTGCGGGGTTGTTCTGAAGCGGTGCGGCTGTCCGCGGCGTTGCAGCCGGAGGAGGGTTCTGAATCGGTTCGTCCGCTCGTGATGCTGCGGCGGGAAGACTATGTTGCAGCGGCTCGCTCGATCGCAGCGCCGACGCCGGGTTGTTGTTCTGGAGAGGCACGCCTGCATCCGGCGTCGCAGCCCTCGGAGCGGGGTGGCTGCCGGCAGCGTCCGGGAGCATACCGGGCGCAGCAGGATCGGCCATCTCCGGAGCGCCGGGAACCTCGGCAGAAGGCGCGGATGTGGAGGGTTGCGGCCAGGGACCAGACCTCTCGGAGCGCGAGGAATGGGAGCCTGAGTCAGGGAGCGGTTTGGCTTCCGCCGGTCGGGCGGAGAGACGCACCGCAGCCAGCGACAGCAGCGCCACTCCCAGAGGAACTGCGAAAGCCAGGCAGAGGCGATTGGCGCGGCGTGGTCGGTGTGTGTCGAGTATGTGTCTCATTCGATCCTCCATACCCCCGCAGTGGGCCATGGCGGGAGCGATTTCCTGTGTCCGAACGGATTGTACGATCTGCAGAAGGTGCGCGGCATAGTCCGGGCCGATAATGCCGGAGAGCAGCACCCGATCGTCGCAGGCGCGCTCACTCTCGAAACGCATGCGGCGGCGCAGCCACCAGGCGCCGGGCTGGAACCAGCAGAGGGCGCAGACGATCTCCGCGAACAGATTCCAGACCCAGTCCCGCCGATCGATGTGGGCCTGTTCGTGGCTGAGGGCGCTCTCGCAGACGGCAGGGTCGGCGGAGAGCAGGGCAGCGGGTAAGAGAATGACGTGCCTGCGGATCCCCCAGGTGAGCGGCGTTTCGATCTGTGTATGAACCAGAATAGGAACATCGCCAAGCATCGCGTCCCGGCTCTCCCTCTCCAGTCTGCGCAGACGCAACATCGCGACCATCAGGCGGGTCAGGAGCAGTGCGGCCCCCAATACCCATATCGCGCCCAACAGGAGAGCCGCCATACTCCGGGAGTGTCCTGGACCAACAGTCGGCTGGAGGGTAGTCGTTCCCGAGGCGACCGTCGCGTTGTCCTGTGGCAGGAGCGGTCCCGGCTGCGTCGAGGCGCTCTGCTCTGTCGGCTGTACCGATGCGAAGGTCGGTTCGGAGGGCGTGGCTGCGGGAGCGAGGCGTTGCGCGGCGTCTTCCGTTGCGTTCGTGCGTTGCTGAAGGACTGCGGGAGCAGGAGACAGCAGGGGAAGCGGCGGCATCAGTCGCTGCGCCAGGGGCAGGGTCAGGAGGCCGCAGAGCGCCAGCACGCAGATCAGATGACGGTAGGCGGCGGCGGCACGGCGCAGGAGCAACAGCGTTGCCGCGGCCAGCAGACATAGGACGAGTCCACGGACGCAGAGTTCGATCAGAAAGCGCTCCATCACTGTGCTCCCTTCTTGCGGGCTTCCGCGATCATGTCGGAGAGCCGTTCCAGATCCTCATCGCTCAGTTTGCGCTCGTCATCGTTCAGGAGGGTGTTCACGATCTGCTCGGGGCGTCCTCCAAAGAAAGTCTCCATGAGTCTATAGAGCGCCTCCCGCGCCACCGGCGGATGCGGCGTGGCGGGGTGATAGACGTATTTCGCTCCCTCCTGGGTGTGGGTGGCGTGCCCCTTCTCCTCCAGAATCCGCAGGAAGGTGCGCACCGCCGAATAGCTGGGCGGATCCGGCAGCTCTGCCAGGACATCGTTGACGGAGGCGGATCCCAGTCGGTAGAGCGCTTCCAGTATCTGCCGCTCACGGCGGCCAAGTTTCTCGGGAAAATGCATGTTGTGCTAATCCTTTACCATAGTGGTAATATATTAACACACCTTCGCGCGATTGTCAAGGCTGTGAGGAAATTTTATTTCGGGGCGTCCTAAAAACTGCGCGGGAGCCGATTTCGGAAAACTTTATGCCGGCGGGCGGGTTGTGGAACTTGGCGAGATCAGCGCGCGTCGGATTGTACATAGGGTGGGACCGTTGTTGTACTGCGCGGAGCAGTCGATGTCGCAATGCAAGAGAGGCGAATGTCAATGCAAAAGGTAGGTTTTTCGCAGGTGGTCGTTCTGATGCTCGCACTTCTGCCTATCGCCGGTCAGGCGACGGGACAGGCACGACCGCCGGGCGGGCAGAGTCGGAACGGCACGTATGCTTATGCCCGCAAAAAAGTGATGTTTGACGGTGTCGGGAAGAAGAGGCCGATCGAGGCCATGTTGACGCTTCCTCGCAGCAACCGTTCCTCTCCGGCGATCGTCTTCATTACGGGCGCCTGGAATGCGAGTAAGGATGGCCTGGGCGAGGCGGAAGTGCTGCGCTCGCTGGCAGACTATCTTGGGGAACATGGGATCGCGGTGCTGCAGATAAAACAGCCGACGGGCGGGCGATCCACCAGTGATTTGAGCAGCGCCACCGGCGCCACATTTGAACCGGACATCCGGGCAGGATTGAACTATCTCAAGGGACGTCCGGAGATCGATCCCCAGCGGATCGGGCTGTTCGGCCAGAACGAGAACGGGGCGATCGCCACGGTGATGGCTACCCTGACCCACGATGTCTCTTTCCTGATCCTCGCGGGGACCGCCATCACCGAGCATGAGCCGGCTTCCAAACAGTCCGACGCGGTGACGACCTACGATCTGCGCCCTCTTTTAGAGGAGGTCACCTGCCCGGTGCTGGTGCTGCAAGGGGATCAGGACCCGAGCCTGCCGGTTCGCGAGAACCTTACCGCCTATCGGAACGCTCTGCTGGCGGGAAAGAACGACCATATCGCCATTGCGGCGCTGCCCGGCTTGAATCGCGCCCTGGAGACGACGCTGGGCAATGGACAGAGCGAGTCGGAGATGGCTCCGTTGGCGATGCGGACTTTGACAGGATGGGTCTCGCGACAGGCGCCGGGGAAGGGCGGTTCCGACAGCCAGGTGACTGGTGGAGATGAGGAGGAGAAGATCACGCACCGGAAGCCTTCCAATCGGTATGGCGATGTGCCCGGAGGCGTCATCGGGCAGTTTCGGTATCGTCCGGAGATGGCGTGGATTCCCCCGATCGGAGGGCAGTCCCGGCCTTACGGATACTGGTACTGGTGAGATGGGATGGAGTGAGTGGCTATCGGTAGAGAGTGGAGTGGGAGGCGGGCCATCGTGGCTCCGCCTCCTTTCTGAGTCGCAGGTTTTGGGAAGTACTACCGGAAGTAGATCGGGGTCGTGTCGCTCCAGTCGAACTGGCCCTGATTGCTGTTGGTCTCTTTCGTATCCAGTCTGTTGCCGAGCGCGTCTTTGTAGACGAGGCGCTTCGTCTTCGCCTTGATGCCGTGCTGCATATTCCAGGACCAGTTGTTCTCCACGATGACCGGGGTCTTCCCATCCAGTCCGATGATATAGTTCGCATCGAAGCCGCCGAGGTTCCCGATCTTGAGGGTGCAGCTCCTGTCGTCCGCCTTCTGCTCGATGTGCGCGGTCTTGAAGGCGATCAGGCGCATGTCCGGAGGCGCAGCCTTCTCGGATCGGATATTGTTGGCCTTGAGCATCTTGCCGTAGAGGGTTTTTGCAATGGCTTTGAGCGCCGCCTGCTGCTCTTTGGTGGCCGTATCGTCTGCATAGAGGATCATGCCTTTCGTCGCGCCAGCTCCCGCGAGATGGAGTCCTTTGAGCGAGACGTCGCCATAGTTGCCTTCTTTTATGTCCAGGGAGAAGAGCGCGTAGCAGTAGGGATGTGTGGGATTCGCGCCGAAGTTGCAGGGGCACGGAACCCCACATGTGCAGGCTTCGCACAGGTCGCCGGAGAGATGCCACTTCGTCTCGGTGCTTTGTGCGACATTCTGTGCGCGGGCCGATGAAAGCGGGATCAGACCGATGAGTGTGAACAACGCCAGTGAGATGGTGTGACGAAACATGATGGTTCTCCTTTCCTTCCATTCCGTGTATTACTGGATTGGTCGTACGCTCCTCATCTTACCCCAATCTCTCCAATTCCAGAGGAGACGACGTTTCCTATCTGTAGAAAGGTATTTGTGAGCCTGAAAGTTCCTGTGTTTCGGGGTTGGTCGAAGGAATCAAGAGATGAAATCCTTTTAGCGCGATGGAGTAACCAAAGAGAGGGGCGTGTCGTCTTAGAGGGAGACGGTAGATGCGAGGAGAGACAACACTCTATCACAGGTGGAGAGATCGTATGAAGAACGTTTTTCTGATTGCGGCTGCGTTGGGTATGGGGGTGGCACGGGGCGAGTGTTCGCCTGCAGAGCCGATGGTCCGCCACGCATCCCCTGTTCAGTTTCAGGTTTTGAAGCCGTACCAAAAGGAGATTGACGCGGAACCGACGGTTGAGAGGAAGTTTGCCTATATCACGCGTGCGGTGAAGGCGGAACAGAACGTGAACGGGCGACGGCAGATCCTGGAAGCGGCTCTGCGTATCCCCGGGGTCCAGCGGGAGAAGTTTCTCGCGGATGTGTTGGCGACGGAGGAGGACTCCGGCCTGCGCAGTCAGGCGGCAACGGGGCTTGGCCGTTTCGGTTCGGAAAGAGTGTTGAACCTTCTGGCAGACGCGGCGCGGAACGACCGTACGACCATGATGGTGCTCGGGGATGTGGCTGGGGCTTCCAGTGCGCGCCGCGCGGCCACGTTTGCGATCGCCGAACTTGCGGCGCGCTTTCCCCGAATCGCCGACGAGGCGGCGGCGAAACTGCGGGCGCTGCCGGTGACCGAGGACCCCAAAGACAACGAGTCGCTTGCGGATGCGCGCGCGCAGGCGCTCTATCAGATCACTCAGAACCGGGCGCTGCTGACACCTTTCTACGCACGTCTTCGGAGTAAGGACGCCCGCGAGCGTGAGCGCGGCATCGTCGCTTTTCAGTTCTTCAAACTGAAGTCTGCCCCCACAGAGATCGTCGGCGCGCTGAAAGACACGAATCTGGAAGTTCGCCGCTGGGCGGCGCTGGTTCTGGGAGGGATCGGCGATCCGAAGAGTGCCGCGGACCTTATGGCTGTCGCTGGGAACAGGGCCGAAGACGCTTCGGTGCGTTGTAACGCGCTTTACAGTCTGGGGGAGATGAAAACGACGGCCGCAAAGGATCTGCTGGAGAGATTGCTGTCGGATCCCGACGCCGGGGTGCAGTCGAATGCCGCAATCGCCCTGTATCGCATCACGGGCAGGAAAGTGAAGCAGTTCCCGGAAGGTTATCACGTGGATTAACGTCCTGTTTGCATTCGGTTGTGATGAGGTGTGGTTCTGTGAGTCGCCGTGTGGTAGGTCGGCGCGGCGCTTCTTTTGCAGGGTTTCCGGGCAGGATAGGCGAACAAGTGGCCTATCCTGTTTGTCTCTGCACTGGAGGCTCCTATGCTGCAGCCCGGCCTGATGATGGACTTTCCGCTGACCATTCCCGCGATCCTGCGCCGCGCGGCACAGGTCTTTCCCGAAAAACAGATCATCAGTCGGCTTGGCGACGGCAGTCTCCACCGCTATACCTATGGGGACCTGAACAGGCGTGTTCTTCGCCTCATGAATGTGCTCCGCGATCTGGGCGTAAAGTCGGGCGACCGGGTCGCGACGTTCGCCTGGAACAGCTATCGCCACCTCGAACTCTATTTTGCGGTCCCTGCGCTGGGCGCGATCCTGCATCCCCTCAATATCCGCCTCTTTCCGGAACAGCTTCTCTATATTCTCCAGCATGCCAAAGATAGGGCCGTGTTTGCCGATCGCTCCCTGGCCGGTTTCTTTGCCGAGCATCAGAGTGCGTTAAAGACGGTAGAGCACTATGTTCTGATGGACGATTGTGTTTCCTCCTCTGTGGCCTTACCAACGGCCGCACTCGACTATGAGACCCTTCTCGCCGGGGCGCGAGAAGAAGCCTGCTTTCCTGTGTATGATGAGAACAGCGCGGCGAGCCTCTGCTACACCTCCGGAACGACCGGAGACCCGAAGGGCGTTCTCTACAGCCATCGCTCCGTCTATCTCCATGCGATGGGCTGCTGCATGGCCGACTCCTTCGGCATTCGGGAGCAGGAGGTGGTGCTGCCGGTGGTCCCGATGTACCATGCAAACGCGTGGGGCCTGCCGTATGCCTGCGCGATGACCGGTGCGACCCAGGTGCTTCCCGGCAGCCAACTCTTCGGCAAGCCGCTGGCGGAGTTGATGGAGCGGGAGCGGGTGACGTTCGCTGCAGGCGTTCCGACGATCTGGAACCTGTTCTATCAGCACCTTCAGCAGCATTCGTATGATCTCTCCCACCTCAAGGTCATCCTCTCCGGCGGTTCCGCCATCTCCCAGAGCCTTATCGCCAACTATGAGCGCGAGTTCGGCATCCAGGTCCTGAACGCGTGGGGAATGACGGAGACCTCTCCCGTCGGCTCTCTCTGCCGTCTTAAAGCGCAGATGGAAGATTGGCCCTCGGAAGACCGGTTGCGCGTGCGGATCAAGCAGGGGCTTCCGGTAGCGAACCTGGAGATGCGGATCCGAAATGAAGCGGGGGAAGAGCTGCTGCGAGACGGCAAAGAGGCGGGCGAGTTGGAGGTTCGCGGCCCATGGGTCGCGCGCGCTTACTATGGCAGTTCCGCGGCGGATTGCGCCTTCACAGAGGACGGCTGGTTCCAGACCGGGGACATTGCGACGCTCGACGCCGACGGCTATATGGAGATCACGGACCGGAAGAAGGATGTCATCAAGAGCCGGGGCGAGTGGATCTCCAGTGTCGAGATGGAGAACGTGGTGTTGTCGCACACGGCGATTCTGGAGGCGGCAGTGGTGGGCCGCTCGGATGCGCTCCGGGGCGAAGCGCCGGTCCTCTACGCGGTCCTGCGCGATCCACAGCAGCACGTTGCCCCTCAGGAGTTGCTGGAGGCGCTGAAGTCCCACTTTGCCCAGTGGCAGTTGCCGCGCCTCTCGGATATCCACTTTGTGGACTCTCTGCCGAAGACCAGTGTCGGCAAAATGGATAAGAAGGCCCTGCGGTCAGGAAGCAAGGAATAGATGCAAAGAAATGCAGATGCAGATCAGGAACGAAGGAAATGCAGATGCAAAAAATGCAAATGCGGCGCAGAAATACAGAAAGAAAGGAATACAGAAAGAAATGCAAAGGAAGAGAAGGGAGAGTGTAGCATGAGTGCACTTCCATAGGACATGCTGAGCAATCAGGAGTTGTGCCCGCTTTAGCGGGCCATGGGCGAAATCCTTTGCGAAATTCAATGCGCGGAAGCATTGAATTTGGGGTGCCGCATAGCGGCTTCAAGCGAAGCGAAGGATTTGGAGTGCCCGAAGGGCGGCCTGTTCTGCGCCCCCAGCGGAGGGCTTTAGCCCGGCGCGTTTTGGTGAGGGCGTTTGGGGGCGTCGGTGCTGATGAGCAGCATTAAGAGGAGGTAGCAGGCGGGGACGAGGTAGAAGGCGTGGCCGAGGCCGCCGTGGTTGCCCAGGTAGCCCATGGCCCAGGTGGCGACGCCGCAGCCCGGTACGCCTGCGCAGGCGAGCAGGATGAAGAGCATGGTGGTATCGACCTGGGGAAGACGGTCGGCGCTGCGACTCTGGACGCTGGGCCAGAAGGGGGCGGTGGCGATTCCGGCGAGGAAGAGGAGCAGGAGGAAAAGGGTTAAGGAGGTGGCGAGGGGCATGCAGAGGGTGATGGCGGTTCCGGCGAGGGCAGAGCCGACGATCAATGCTCTGAGATGCTGTTGATGGAGCCAGTAGCCTTCGGCGGTGCGGCCGAGCACCATTCCCGCGGCGAAACAGGCGGTCCCGACGCCGCCGATCCAGGCCGAGGCGTGGAAGTGGAGCTGGAGGTAGCTGGCGCACCAGAAGGTGATGCAGAACTCTCCGCCACCTGCAACGAACATGGCCGCGAAGTAGCGCCAGAAGGAGGGGATCGCGAGGATGCGGCGCATCTGGTTCCAGACGGTGGCGCGGTTCAGTAGTTCGGGGTGTTCGGGATAGGCGTGTTCGGAGCGCACGGGGCCGAGGAGCAGGAGGGCGGGGAGCAGGGCGAAAGCCGACACGCCTCCAGTGATCAGTCGCCAGGAGATGCCGTGCGAAAGCAGCGCTCCGGCGAGCAGGACGGTCCCGAGCACACCGATGGACCAGAAGGCGTGGGAGAAGTTGATGTACCGTCCCGGCTCTTCCGGATGGAGATCCTGCACGAACGGGGTGCACAGCCCTTCGATGACGCCTTCCCCCAATCCGGCGACGACGAGGGCCAGGAAGACAAATCCGTAGGCGGGGGCGAACGCACAGAGGCCCATCCCCAGGCCCATCAGGAGCACGGCGATCCCGAAGGTACGCCGCTTGCCCCATCGGCCTGCCCAGAAGCCGCACAGGAGGAGGGAAGCCACCATGGAGAGCGTACGGCCCAGGTGCAGCGCCCCGCCTGCCGCCAGCCCGCCGGTTTCGAGCCGGAAGCCCAACTCTTGAGCGAGGGCTACCAGGGAGACGGGCACCACGACGGAGCCTGCCGCATAGGCGATGAAAGCAAGAAAAGAGGCGTGGTCGTAGCGCCCGAAGACCATCTTGCGCGCATGTTGCTTCACGATACCTGTTTCTACGGCGGCTCATTCCACGCGCCGAGGGAGGATGCTATACCGTACCAGAAAAACGCGCGTTTTGGTAAAGAATCGGCCCGTAGACAAGCAACAGATGCTTGCTACGGGCCTGTTTACGGACCCGGAGAGATCGGCTTCCGAGGTCTTGTGGGATTTGGCGTATTTGCCGTCCGGGTCGAACCCGATCACTTTATCGGAGTAGTGAGAGCATTGGGGATAGTCTGTTGCGTTCCGTCCGGGTAGGTCAGGGTGAGCGTGGGATTCTGGATGGGGTTGCCGTCCGCGTCATTCGCGACCATCGTCGCCTTGAACGTCTTTGTGCCCGACGTGAGTGTAATGGTCAGGGTGGTCGCCGATACCGCGAAGGTCCCGCTATAGGCTACGGATGGAACGGTCATGGTCGCGCCCAGGAGCGTCGCGCCGGGGCTGGTGTCCGATGCACTGCGGAAGTCGGTGATCTGGACGTTCGCGCTGCCTGAAACGATGGAGGCACTGCCGGTAAACACGGGCTTGCCAGTGGCGTCGTCGCTTTGATTAAGCGTGAGTTCCGCGTCCGAACTGTCCGCGTTCAAATGCAGTTTGCCTCTGATGTCGATGGTCGAACTGGAAGTATATGTGAGCGAACCGGTTCCGGAGCCGGGATAGTTGCCGCCGGTAATCGCGAACTGAACTGCGGTGGTATACGGATAGGTGCTGGTCGTCGTAGGGATGGTGAGGGTTGCCGAACCTGCGGGTTGCGTGCCCGCTGCGTCGCTGAAAAAGCTATACGAGAAGGTCTGACCGTTGCGCGTAGTACTGTCATAGAGGTTCAGAGCGGGAATATAGGTGAGTTGAACGAGGCGTGTAGGCAAGCCGACAGGTTTAGAAGGGAACAGACTCAATGGATGCGCACGATCTGTCTGCACTGCGCGGGAGGGCGCCTGAAACAGCAGGCTCAGCGCGCTACCGGTGGCGTTTATACTGTGAATGGTGCGGAGCGTAGCGGTTCGCAGAGCGGTGTTGGCGTCTCCGTTGCCTGTCTGAGTAGTCGTAGTCGAGTTTCCGCCACCGCATCCTGCGAGCGCAAGGGCTGCCAGCGGCAGGCCCAGC
>Ga0070658_10001191_pt1 | contig 22234 bp, 15 predicted proteins | sample KBSC13metaG_FD_64664 | JGI IMG/M metagenome (GOLD analysis project Ga0070658, IMG submission 64664) | Corn rhizosphere microbial communities from Kellogg Biological Station, Michigan, USA - KBS C1-3 metaG | ecosystem: Host-associated > Plants > Roots > Rhizosphere > Soil ...
CCGGGAATACGCCTGGCGGATGCCGCGCGACCAGACGAAGAAAGTGGAGCAGAAAGGCTGGTTGGCGTCGTTCCTCGAAGGCGTCGTCAAGACCGTCCGGAAGTGGTTCAAAAAACTGGGTGACCTCTACCATAAGTTCATGAAGTGGCTTCGCGGCTTGTTCGACCACAACGAGCCTGAGACAGCCCCCTCCTCCGGGTCGCTCGGGGGCGGAGTCGCGCGCAGCACGCTCATCGTCCTGGCCATCGCCCTGGTGCTGGTGCTGGGGGTGCTCATCTGGCGCTCGCGCAAGAACCGGCGCGAGCTGGCAACCTTGCAGGCCGCGCCCGTGGTGGTGGTCCCCGATTTGAATGAGGAGAACGTGACCGCCGATCAACTCCCCGAGGATGGGTGGCTGAGCATGGCGCGAGACTTGATGGATCGCGGCGAGATGAGGCTGGCCTTGCGCGCTTTGTATCTGGCCGGTTTGGCTCATCTCGGTCAGCGCGAGTTGATCCGCATCGCCCGCCATAAATCCAATTGGGACTACGACCGCGAACTGCGGCGGCGGGCGCGGGGCAATGACGATCTCCTTACCGCTTTCGACGCCAATCTCACCGCCTTCGAGGCATCCTGGTACGGCGAGCACGAAGTCACCGCCGAGGGTTTGGGCGGCTTCACTCAGAATCTCGAGAGGATCCGCGCATGCTGAGAAAGCCCTTGCTCACGCTGCTCTTCGCGCTCCTCCTGGCCGGCGGATTTATCTGGGGGCTCGCCCGTATTTTCGTGCTGCGCTACGAAGTGGGAGATATCTATCCCGAGTACTCGTCCCTGCGCGCCGATCCCCTCGGGACCAAGGGCTTGGCGGAGACGCTTGGCGATTTGCCCGGCATCGAGATGCGCCGCAATTTCAAGCCCTTGCCCAAGCTGCGCGCGGAGCATCAGGTCACGTTCGTCTATACGGGTGTGCCGCACACCGCGTCCTGGACGGAAGAGGAACTTAGAATCTTCGACGCGATGGTCGTCAACGGCTCGCGCGGGGTGTTCACGTTTTACCCGATCGAAAATAAGGAGACCCCCGCGGAAAAGAAGAGAGCCGAGGAAGAGGAACGCCGGAAGAAGAAGAACCGCATTGAGCGCGAGAAGCCCTCGGACAAAAAGAAGTCCCAGGACGAAAAAAAGAAAGAGGATGCCACGAAGGCCGACGGCAAGAAGGCCACGGATTCCAAAGAGAAGGACAAGGGCAAGGACGACGGAAAGGACAAGGAGGAAGGCAAGCTCAAGGAGTTGCAGGAGAGGGAGTTCGTCAGCTTCGATGTCGTGGCCAAACGCTGGGGCTTCGCTTTCGATTACCTGCCGCAGGAAAAGAAAGCATACGACCGGCATGCCGCGCTCGTGGAACCTGGCGGGCATCTGGAAACCGATATCTCCTGGCACAGCGCGTTATGTTTCCGCGACCTCAAGCCGGATTGGAAGGTGCTCTATATGTGCGGGACAATGCCAGTCGTCATCGAGCGCAAATTTGGCGCCGGCAGCATCGTGCTGGTTGCGGATTCCTATCTTGTTAGCAATCAGGCGCTAAGCCAGGAGCGGCATCCAAAATTGCTGGCGCGGATCTTCTCCGGGCCCTCCCCGGTGATCTTCGACGAGGAGAGCCGCGACCTGCGCGAAGAACCCGGAGTGGCTTCGCTGGCTCGCAAGTATCACCTCCACGGTGTCGTCCTGGGACTCATTCTGCTCGCGCTGCTCTTCGTCTGGAAAAACGCCGTCCGGTTCATCCCCGCCCATCAGCCACAATTCGCCGAGAACGACATCGTGGCCGGCAAGGAATCCCGCGAAGGCTTCGTGAACCTGCTGCGCCGTTCGATCAATCCGACTGCGATCTTCGAGATATGCGTCGCCGAATGGCGCAAGGCGTTTTCGCTCAAGCCGCGGGAAGTCGCCACGGTCACCGAGATCTGGGCGCAGGAACAGGCCCGCCCGGCGCGCGAGCGTGACCCCGTCGGCACCTACCGCGCGATTAGCCGCGCGCTGACCCGCAAACGATAGACCTTTAACCCATCCACCCATGCCCACCGACATCGCCCCCATCCAGGAAGTTCTCAATCGCGCGCGCGCCGAGGTGCGCAAGGTCATCATCGGCCAGGAGGACGTCATCGACAAAGCGCTCATCGCGATCTTTACCGGCAATCACGCGCTCATCGAGGGTGTGCCGGGCGTGGCCAAGACCCTGCTCGTGCGCACGCTCGCCCGCGTTCTGGGGAGTGAGTTCAATCGCATCCAGTTCACCCCCGATCTCATGCCGGCGGATATCACCGGCACGAGCGTGTTCAGCATGCAAACGAATGAATTCACGCTCATCAAAGGACCGGTTTTCACGACGTTTCTTCTGGCCGACGAAATCAACCGTGCGCCCGCCAAGACGCAGTCCGCCCTCCTCCAGGCGATGCAGGAAAGAAAGGTGACGATCGACCGGGATACGCACACGCTCTCGCCAAATTTTACCGTGTTCGCCACGCAGAACCCCGTGGAGTACGAAGGCACCTATCCGCTGCCCGAGGCGCAGAAAGACCGTTTCATGCTCAAGGTCTCGATGCCCACGCCGGATCGGGACAGCGAGTTGCTGCTCGCCCAACGCATGCTCGGCTCGAATTCCCCCGAGGAGGCGCTCGCCGCCGGCGTGGTTGAGGCGGTCGTCACGGCCGAGGATCTCGTCGCGCTGCGTCAATCGCTCGAAGGCATCACCGTGCGTGAGGAATTGGTGGCCTATGTCGTCGACGTCGTCCGGGCTACGCGCCAGAACGACAGCGTCCTTGTGGGCGCCGGCCCGCGCGCGACCCAGGCCCTGCTCCTTGCCAGTCGCGCCACCGCCGCGTTGGGCGGGCGCGACTTCGTCACCCCGGACGATGTGAAATCGCTCACCGAAGCGGTGCTCGGGCACCGGATTGTGTTGAGGCCGGAGTATGAGATCGAAGGGGTTACTGTCACTGAAGTCATCGGCAAGATCTTGGAGCAGGTCGCAGTTCCAAGGTGAGGTTTGAAAAATCCGAAATCCGAAACTCGAAATCCGAAACAAATTCCAAATGTCAGAAAGTGGAGAAAACCGGCCGTGCTAGTCCCTCGCACCAAGCTCCTCCTCTGGATCTCGCTCATCGTGCTGCCGTTCGCAGCCGTCGGGGCGACGGTGCCGGGCGCGATCCTGCTTTCCGCGTTCTTCATAGGGGGATTGTTGGCGCTGGTTGTCGTCGATATCTTCCTGGCGCGCGGACAGCTCTCCGGGATTCGCGTCGAGCTCCCGGAGGTCGTGCGGTTGCAGAAGGATCGGCTGGGCGTTCTCGAAGTGCGGATCCACAATGAGACCCTCGCCAGCCGAATGCTCCGCATCGGCTTCGCCTTCCCCCGCGAGCTGGCCTCGGAATCCGACGACCGGGTCACCGAGCTGCCGGCGAATGCCGCCGTCTCGCGGATCGAGTGGGATGTGACTCCCAATCGCCGGGGCCAGTACTTTCTCGAAAACGCTTACCTGGAGGTGGAGTCACCGCTGGGATTCTGGGCCGTGCGCGGGAGCCAGGCGTCGCGCGTGGAGGTGCGCGTGTATCCCAATCTCTATGCCGAGAGGAAGAACGTCGCCGCGCTCTTCCTGCGCCGGCCGGAGATCGGCGCCCGCGCGCAGCGCCAGGCAGGCCAGGGGCGCGACTTCGAAAAGCTGCGCATGTATGTGCCCGGGGACAGCTACGACGAGATCCACTGGAAGGCCTCGGCCAAGCGGGGGCATCCGGTGACCAAGGTCTTCCAGGTGGAGCGCACCCAGGAGGTCTACGTCATCGTCGACGCTTCGCGGCTCACTGCGCGCGAGATGACGATGAAGAATGAGAACGCCGGGCGCGATGCCTCGGCGCCCGCGGAGGCGACGACGACCGTCCTGGAGCGCTTCGTGACTGCCGCCCTGATCCTGGGTCTGGCGGCGGAACAGCAGGGCGACCAGTTTGGCCTCATCACCTTCAGCGACCGCGTGCTCAGTTTCGTGCGCGCGAAGAATGGGCAGGCGCATTACGACGCGTGCCGCGACCGGCTCTACAAGCTGCATCCCCAAACGGTGACCCCCGACTTCGAAGAGCTATGTTCGTTCATCCGCCTCCGCTTGCGCAAGCGCGCGCTGCTCATCTTCCTCACCGCGCTGGATGATCCGCTCCTCGCCGAGAGTTTCGAGAAGGCGAGCGAACTCATCTCGCGGCAGCATCTGCTCATCGTGGATATGGTGCAGCCGCCGGGAGCGGTCCCGCTCTTTTCCGACGAGGGCGTGGGTCACATCGACGATCTCTACCGCCGCCTGGGCGGCCATTTGCAATGGAACAGCCTGCGCGAGCTGGAGAAGAAATTGCAGCGCCGGGGCATGCGCTTTTCATTGCTCGACCCCGAGAAACTCCCGGCGCAAGTCATCGCCCAGCATGCCGAAGTGAAGCGCCGCCAGCAGCTCTGAGCCATGATCATCGACCTGCCCCGATTCATTGAGACCGAGCGCCCCACGTGGACGGAATTGGAAAAGTTGCTGGATAAGATCGACGCCGATTTCAGCCGGAAGATGACGCTGGAGGAAGTGCAGCGCTTTCACCTGCTCTACCAGAAAGTCTCCGCCGATCTCGGACGCGTCGCCACGTTCGCCGCCGAACCGGACCTGAAGCGTTATCTTGAATCGCTGACCGCCCGGGCCTACGGGGAGATCCATGAGACGCGTTCACGGGGGACGAAGTTCCGTCCGGGCTATTGGTTCGTGAACGACTTTCCGCGCGCCTTCCGCCGGCAGTCCGGCGCCTTTGCGCTCGTGGTCATCATCACCTTTGTCGCCGTTATCTTTGGCGCCTTTGCCACGGCGCTCGATGAGGATGCCAAGGCGGCGATCCTGCCCGCGCAATTCAGCCATTTGCTGGGCGACCCGGCCAAGCGGGTGGCGGAGGAGGAAAGCGCCAAGTCGGACCGGCTGCAGGGAGAAAAGGCCACTTTCGCGAGTAAGCTCATGGCGAATAACATCCAGGTATCCATCCGGGCCCTCGGGCTGGGGGTGACCTTCGGGATCGGCACGATCATCAATCTTTTTGCCAACATGGTTTCCCTGGGGATGCTGGCCGTGGATTACGTGCGCGCGGGCCAGACGATGTTCCTCCTGGGCTGGCTCATGCCGCATGGGGTCATCGAGATTCCCGCGATCCTGATCGCTTCGCAAGGCGGACTCCTGCTGGGCAAGGCGCTGATTGGCCGTGGCGATCGCGCGCCGCTGGAGGCCCGGCTGCGCAGCATCGGGCCCGACCTCATGATGCTCATCTACGGCGTGGCGGGGATGCTGGTTTGGGCTGGTATCGTGGAGTCATTCCTCTCGCAGTATCACGAGCCGGTGATCCGCTATTGGCAGAAAATCACCTTCGGTTCCTTCGAACTCGTGGCCCTTGTCTGGTTCCTCTGGTTCAAACGGATCGCCGATCCCGAAGAGGAGAAAGGGATATCGTGAGCGGATACCTGCGCATCAAAACTCCGGAGGGAATCACCTTCTCCTTCCAACTGGCCGGCCCCCTTGTGCGGTGCCTGGCGTGGATCGTGGATTTCTTCACGATCATGATCATCTCGCAAGGGGTGGGCATTCTGGCGCGAATCGCCGGCATCGTTAGCGAGGACCTGGCCGTTGCGGTGGCGACGCTGGGTTACTTTACCGTGTCGATCGGTTATGGGATCATCACGGAATGGGCCTGGCGCGGGCAAACGCTGGGAAAACGCCTGGTGGGTCTGCGCGTGGTGGATGTGCAGGGCCTTCGGCTCCAGTTTCACCAGATCGTTTTGCGCAATCTCCTGCGTTTCGTGGATATGATTCCGGCCTTCTATCTCGTGGGGGGGCTGGCCTGTTATTTCAACCGGCGCGCGCAACGCCTTGGCGATCTGGCCGCGAATACCATCGTCGTCTACAACGCACAACACCACGAGCCCGACCTCGACCAATTGCTCGCCGGAAAATTCAACTCATTGCGGCAATTCCCGCATCTCGAAGCCCGCCTCCGGCAGCGCGTCTCCGCGGCGGAAGCCCGTCTCGCGCTCCAGGCGCTGGTCCGCCGCGACGAGCTCGAACCCGAGAGCCGCATCAAGCTTTTTGCGGAACTCGCGGCGCATTTTAGAGCGGCCGTGGTTTTTCCGCCCGAGGCCGTCGAGTCCGTGCCTGACGAGCAATACATCCGCAACGTAGTGGATATCCTCTTCCGCACCCGGGGCCCGGAAGCGAAGCCGGAGCGGGAACCAGCCGGCGCTGCCGGCTGAGACACTACTGGCTCTGAATGTTCTTGATGATCTTGTCGAAAACTTCCGCCATTTCCTTGCGGCCTCTCTCCTGTTCCTCCACCTGGCGCTGGAAGTAGTCGTAGGTGAGCTGGCTACGGGCAGCGATGATGTCGGATTGGCACGTCACCTTCAGGAAGGAAATGAAATTGTTGTTCAGAGCCTGACGATCCCTCGGGCTCATATTCTTGTTCCGCGAGGCCATCCAGTTATCGATCCGGCTCTTGATTTGCGAATTGCTCTGCAAGCTGCTGTCTATCTTGTGGTCGCCGAATAGATTGTTGAGGAATTTCTCCAAGTCCTGGGTCAATGCCTCGATCGCCTCGACCTGGCGTGCTTGCGCCGTGAACGTGGCCCACTGCACGGGCTGCCATTTCTTCACGCTATCCACCCGGTAGCCAAACCGGCGGACGATTGGGTCCTTCACCGGCTGCTTCGTCGCCGAATCGTATTTGCGGATCGTCAGATAGGTCGCCAATCCGATCACTTTTCCCGATTTGAGATGGATGATGGGGCTGCCGCTGTTGCCTGGCTTGAAGGGCGCGTCGACTTCGATCAGGTTCGGACCGACGCCGACTATCTTGCCCATGATCGTGTTGATCACCCCGGCGCCCTCGGCATTGCCCAACACCACGATGTCATCGCCGATGGCCGTGTTCTCATCCACGCCCGTCATGACCTCCAACGGCTGAGCCGCCGTACTCGTCATCAGAAAAATGTCGTGCCCGACCGCCACGGCGGCCGCGCCGACTTTCACCGGGTCGCCCTGGAGGGTCTTGAATCCGGCGCCCTGCACGCCCGCGGCCACGTGGGCATTCGTGAAGAGAAAAATACCCGTCCCGTATTTCGCCAGGAAGCCGCTGCCGGAGCCATTGGAGCCGTTCACGAAGACAAGATTGTTGCGATGCAACTTGACCAGTTCCGCCGTGATCTCCTGCGGGGTGCCTTGAAGTGCGGGTGCGGGGGTCGTCGGCGCCGCAGCGGAACCCTGGGCCAGCGAAACGCCGCCCCACTGCAGACTCAGACTCACGACGACCGCCCCTAGCAGTTTCGCGTGTTTCCTCGAGATAAAATTAGACATAGATCGATTAGCCGCCCGGACGAATAGCACATTGCAGTATGCCGGCAAATGAATCCCGGCGAGGGGCGGGGAAATGAGAGACCTGGTGTTCAGTCGTCACGCGTGGCTTCTCCAGGCATGCGTCCTATCGGTCCTATGAGTCATATTCATCCCGTGAGACGCATCGGAACCATAGGACTTATGCCCCTCACCGCGCCACCGCTGCACCGGCCCGCCGCTGTTGCTGTTGCTGCTGGGCCTTCAACACCTGTTGCTGCAATTCCATCTGGCGGTTCGCGACTTCCTGAATGTGCGTGGCGTAGCCATTGAATTCCTCGATGACCCCCGCGCGTTTGAAAACCACGGTGCCTTCTTTGGTCTCCCAGTTCCCCCACTCCCGCTTCAGCAGTTGCAGATACTTGTCCATCGTGGCGCACAGATCCTGGTCGGTGGCACGAATGGCGACCAACTTGTCGATGTTGCCGCCCTTGTAAAAGCCCTTGGTCATTTCATCGGCCGTTTTGACGCCCACATTCTCCTTGGCGAGTTCGGCGCGGAACCGGCCGTCCACCCCCTTGAGAAATCCCATGAAATCATCGTTCGCGGAGGAGAACGTCTTGAGGAGCGCCAAGCGCTCATCGAAGTCGGCATCCGATTTGAAGCTGCCCGGTTCCACGCCGCCTTTCGATCCGAAAGCGGAGTAGGCTTTCTCATAATTGGCCACGAAAGTTTGCATCGCCCCCATGATATGCTGGGCGGCGCGCATGCCCTTGGCTTCGTCGCCGCTGGCCTTGGAGGCGGCTCGCCCCATGGCATCTTCGATCTCTTTGGCCTTCGCGGCCGCGCCGTCCACGGTGTCTTCCTTCCCGATCTTGTCCCGCATCTCCTGGTTGATCTGGTCCGATACCGCTGTCAGTTCCTTCATCGCCTGCTGGTTCTTCGCCCGCTTTTGAACCACATTCTTGTAGAAAAAAAAGCCTCCCGCGCCGATGAGACCAATGCCGATGATGCCGGCGAGAAGGAGGGCGATGAGGATGCGGGGGACGCCAGATTGATTATTCATCTTCGTTTCACGAGTGTAGCCGCGAGGTGATTTGCACGGCAATTCCGAAACATCAGGGTCCACCAAAGACGACAGTCAGCAGAACACGAAGGTTTCATTTGGTTGAAATTTTTGAATCGACCGCGAGCGTCATTTGGACGATGGTCTCGGTGTCGGCAGGGTAACAACTGCGGACAACATCCCAAGCGGTCCTTCCCCCGTCACAAGCACACATTCGCGAGGAGGAAGGGCCGCAGTTTTTTTGTGGCGAAGGGATTCAGACGGGAGAGTGCAACGGCCCGAAATTCCGCCCGCCCGAACTGGCCTCGAATTTTCGGGAATTTCCTACATCCGCATTCGCGGCGCGGAGCGAAGCGCTTGATGTCGGCAGAGTAGTTCCTGCGGACAACATCCCAAGCGGTCCTTCCCCCATCACAAGCACACATTCGCGAGTGGGGAAGGGCCGCCGCTTTTTTTGGGGAGTCGCAGCGTGCTATGCCGACTCCTCAGGGAATTGGGGAAAGTGGGTGGCCCGGCATTGCGGGCAAATGCCGTGGCTGAACTTCGCGTCGCTGTGGCTTTGGATATATTCCTCGAGCTGCTTCCAGGAGCCGTCTTCGTCCCGGATGTTCCGGCAATAGGCGCAGGTCGGCAGAATGCCGCGCAATGTTTTTACTTCCGTGAGCGCCTGTTTAAGTTGGCGGATGAGATCTTCCTTTTCGCGCTCGACCTGTTTGCGGCGCTCGATTTCCTGCTGCGCCAGGCTCAGTTCGAGCCGGACTTCGGACACTTCCTTGAGAATGGCCAGGACCGGCCGGTGCTCGATCACCATTCCGTATTTCCGGTTCTGCCAGGCGAGATACCAGTAGAGGAAGGGATAGGCGAAGACGCAGATGATCAACCGGCTCACCAAGGTTCCCGTGATGATCTCGCGGTAGGCCGGTCCGCCCAGGAAGGCGCCTGTGGTGAAAAGCAGGACGTCCAGCCACATCACGCCGAGTAGCGTGAGAAACGAGCGCAGCCACAAGGGCGCGTGCAGACGCGGTGTCCCCAGAAATTCCCACGCCATGGCGAGGAAGATGAGGTCGGCGATCGTGGCGAGGACGGAGGCGGTATTGATGCGCAGACTGGGCGTGGGCACGTAGCCGAGCGGCGCGGACGAAAGCTGGATCTGCCAGTGCAGCACCACGGCAATGATCGGGACCATGATCGAGACACCGGCAATTGTGGAGATGGCGATCCGCGTCGCGCGCGGTCCATCGAAAACGTAGACGACGAAGACGCCGAGTAACAACGCCGTGTAAAACACTGTGGAACCGACCATGAGCGAAACTCCTGGCAGGTCCACTTTGACCCCGGCGTCGGTCACCCACGACATCACGGCGGTCAGTCCGCCGATGAGGGCGTAAAAATGGGCCAGTCCCACTCGCCCGCGCAGGGAGTGAGCCCAGAGCACGAGGAAATAGACGGCGATGGCCTCGGCGATGAGGATGAAGAGTTCGCTTTTCATGAAGGGGCTATGACCCAGGCCGCGCGCCCGACTATCTCTGGGGAACCAGATCAGTAGGAGCGCGAATAAGGGGCCGCGGCGGGGGAAATGCAAATTGCGGCCCGGCCAAGGGCTGGCGAATATTCTAGTGTTCACGGCCTTCTGGAAGCGGAAATTGGAGGCGTTGTAGGGATTACGCAGATATTTGGACAAAAATTCACCACGTGCGCCGGTTCCCCACGCGATTCCGAATGTATGACCGCAAATGATCCCGATGCCCCCCTGGCGTTCGCCCGCGAGGAATTACTGGCGTGGGTGCAAGTCCGCCGGCCGGGAACTTATGAGACCAATGGCGAACTGGCCGACGCATTTTGCCAACTGCTGCAACCGGACACGGACTTGGAATTGAAGACGGTGAGGAATCCCAGCTCGTTCATGTTCGAAGCGCGGTGGTATCACGGCGGACGGGAAGTGGAGGATTTTCCCAAACCCTTTTGCGCGGAAGACGTGGGCGATGCCCGGTTGCTGGCCTGCGCGGCGCTGTTGCGGATGCCTTGAGGGTGGGTGGAAGAAGTGATCAGTAATCAGTTCGGTAAATTTGTTACGCGCACCGCGTGGGCTGGGGCCGTTCCCCATAGTATGAAATTGCGCAAACGGGATAAGATCGTCGTTCTGTTTTGGGTGCCGTTTTGGACGCTCACCGCAGCCTTTGTGGCCGGGATTGGCTGGATGGTAGGGCTGGTTCATCTCCCCTGACTTTTTGGTGATAGATCCGCCGAGCTCTTTGCTGCATCCGGCTATTCTAGCAGCGACGATATTTTAATGTTCTGGGGGAACACGCCCCGCCCGCGCGCTCGCGCGGGCGGGGTCTTTTCCTGGAGGGAAATGTGCCTGCTGGAACACTTGCGCTGGCGGGACATCGAGCGCCGCTCCGCGGCAATGTCCGCCTGCAAATGAAAAGCCGTTGGCAAGAACTTTTTGCATCGGTTCTAAGTTGCGGTCGTGTCGTGGGTTGAACTCAGCAACGGAGACCTTCCCCGGGTTTCCAATTGTATGCTCTGGCCCATCCTTCTCAAAACCTATGCTGCCGCCGCCGCGCTTTATTTCGCGGTGACGGTCGGTTACGTGGCATGGCGGCTTTGGCTGCGCAAGAAAGCCACGCCATCCAGCGGCGACGATCGCTGATCGCTAATCGGATTTTCGATCCAGCGGAGTGAAGTCCCGCTGGGTCTGAGGAGCCGTTACTCGCGCCGGCGCAGTGATGTCGTCGTCGAAAATCCGGGCAAAATTATTGCCTGCGAGATCCTCCACCCATGGGTCGGCGAGAAAAATGTGGGGAGCGATCGACCAGGGCTTGGCGGGTGTGAAACTCCAGTGGCGCCCGTCCTCCGCCAGCGTGGCCACGCCCTCGATCTCTCTGCCGGCAGCGTCCCGCACATGCAGCGAACGCCGGGCAATGGGCGCGTCGAGAGGGGCGGGAGCCGTCACGTGGAGGGGTTCCCGCGTGGCTGCGGCCGGAGGTTTCAGGGACCAGGCCGCGAGATCCAGGAGAGCGTGGACCTCGGGAATCGCATGGAAGCGATACCGGAATTCGCGGCCCAGGGGCTGGCCGGAGGCATCCCGCAGGCCCGCGTCCACGACGAGTGTGTAGGCGGCTCCGGGCCGCAAGACCGGGCCGAGTTCTTCACGCAAATTCACCCCCTGTTTCACCCGGCCCGGATGAATCCAGAGCGTCAGGCGGCGGGCGTCTTCCGTCCATAGCTCCGTGTCCCGCCACGGAGCCGGTATGGGTTCGCCCGCGTCGTCAAGGAGTTGGATGTGCTCGAAAACCTCGCGGCCTTCCCGCATGGGACGGGAGAAAAACAGGTAGAATTTCAGCAGGTTGGCGGGCAGCTCAGCCACGGATGGGGATATGCCCTCGATCGTCGCTGCCGGAAGCGGACGTGCAGCAACAAGATGATCGACATGCTCGCCCCCGGCGCTGATCCGGTAGTGCGCACCGGGCGCGAGGGCGAATCGGGGACGGAAGAAGAGGTGGGCATCGTCCCGCCGGTAGGTGCCGAAGACTGGGGCTCCCGGTTGGCCGGTCGTTTCGTCGAGAAGCGAGACCCGCAGAAACGCAGCTTCGTCGGTTCCTGCGGGAGGAATCGTCGATGAGACTTCGATGTGGGTAGCATCCTCCAGGACTTGAACGGCGGGAGGAGCGGCGAGGGCCGGCGCGATGCAGAACAACGCCGCTACCCAGCTCAATCGACGCGCCGAAAATCCGAAATTCGAAATTCTAAATTCGAAACAAATTCGAAAAGTTGGAATTTGGGGAAGGACATCGACACGGAATCCTTCGGTTTTCCAATTTTCCAATTTTTGGAATTTGTTTCGGATTTCGGATTTCGGATTTCGAGCTTCCGGGAACCGGCTGCGGCTATGGCAGCGGCAGGATCTCAAAATCGATCACGCCGTTTTCGCTCATGCGCAAGACGGCCGCATCCGTGGTTCCCACGCGAGCCATGTGCATCACGCCATTGTAGGAATCGATCATCTGCACCCTGGGGTTCGTCGGTTCATCCCCGGTCAGGCGCAAGGCCGCCTTTTCGTTGACCGCGTCATTTTCCGAAAGCAACGAGCGCTCGAACCGGACGGTCCAGTAAGGGCTTGGGCCGAAGGGCTTCTTCTCGTGGTGAAAGCGGAACGTGTTCGCGAGGATGTATTCCTTGCCGTCCTTCTCGTAGGTAAACATGTCGAGCGGTCGATTGCCGGAACCGAGTTCGAGGACGCTTGTGCCCTTCACTTTGGCGCCAGGTTGGAGGGCATCGAGCGGATATTTCACGACGGGCGTGCAGGCAAAAGCGCCCGCGAGCCAGGTTTGCCCGCCCTCACGGAACGGCAGGATGACGCTCATCGGCGCCTTGGTTTCCCAGCGCTTGTGCGACACGTGGTAGGTCTCGGCGCTGTGGATCTCGCCCACTTCGTCGTGGCTGATGGGGGCGCGCGCCATGAAGATCTTCGACGCAAATTCTTCGTTGGCCGTGGCCCCGGCCACGATGCGGTCATCGGCCCAGGCAATGTCTGTGATTTTCGCGACCGGTGCGCTGTCGCCGGGCGGCAAGGGGATCCGGGCGTAGGTTACATTTTCCAGGTCGAGCAGCCCGATCTCCTCGCCGCGCAGCGTCATCAGCAGGTAGGTCTTGTCATCCTGCTTGCGCACGGCAAAGCACGCGGTGCCGCTTGTTGGGTTGATGGCAAAGTCGAGGATTTCGATGCCATCGGCCTTCGCCCCCAGCTTCTCCGCGAGGCGGGCGTTGATGCCCGCGATCTTGGCGGGCAGTTTGGGTGCATTCGGCTTCTCCGTGGTCTGGACCGCAAATATTTGCGCGCCGGTGCCGTCGCCGATGAAAAGCACTCCTTCGGGACCATAGTCGATGACATCGATGCGTTTCAGGGCCGGCTTGCCCTGGACAGTTCTGCCGAGGACTCCAGCATCGGCGGCCGTGATGAGGGCGAAGAGGAACACGAGGGGGAACAGCGTCTTCATCCCGATATCAAATGCCTGCGAGGGGTGGGACTCAAGCGTTGATTGTGGGATGGAGGCTCCCCCTCGCCCTCTTCCTCTTAAGCTCCCTCCCGTTCGGATGGGACGTATGGGATTCATGCGCCGGATGGGTCTGATGGGTCCCATCCTCGGACTAAGAGCGAGAGGGAGAAGATATTGCGTGGCCCTTTTATCTCGCGGACTGCGCATGGCCTGACACGGTGCCATCCGATCCTCCCATGAATTCTGACCACAGCCGCCTCGAGGTCCTCCTCGAGGCCGCCCTTGAGCGTGACCCGACGGAGCGGGATGCTTTTCTCGCCGGACAATGCGCGGGCGATGAGCCCCTGCTGGCGGGCGTCCGCAGGCTGCTCGCGGCGCACGAGGCGGCGGGCACCTTTCTCGATCCGCTGAGCGTCACCGCGCGCACGACCATCAGTGCCGACAGCGAGGGGGAACCGGGGCGGGCGCCGATGGAGGATATTGCGGCCCATTTTCCCGAGTTCGAGTTTCTCGAGCTGCTCGGGCGCGGTGGGATGGGCGAGGTCTACAAGGCGCGGCAGAAAAGCCTCGATCGCTTTGTCGCGATCAAGATTCTCCCCGAGCGGTTCGGGAAATTCGAAATGTACACGGACCGGTTTCTTCGTGAGGCGCAGGCGATGGCGCTGCTCAGCCATCCGAACATCATCGCGGTTTACGATTACGGCAAGGCGGGGCCGCACTGCTTTCTCTCGATGGAATTTGTGGACGGCGTGGACCTGCGGCGGGCGATCGCCGCGAAGTCCGTGGAGCCTGTGGAGGCGCTGGGCATCGTACGCCAGCTCTGCGATGCGCTGGAATACGCCCACGGGCGCGGGGTCGTCCATCGCGACATCAAGCCCTCGAACATCATGCTGGATCGTGCGGGGCGCGTGCGAGTCGCCGACTTCGGTCTCGCGAAAATCGTCACGCCCAAGACAGCCGACGACAAGCTGACGGGGGTGGGCGAAGTCCTCGGCACGCCGGCCTACATGGCCCCGGAGCAGCGATTCACGCCGGGAAACGTGGATCACCGCGCGGACCTCTACTCCCTCGGTGTCGTCTTCTACGAGATGCTCACCGGCGAATTGCCGATGGGAAAAATCGAGGCTCCGTCGAAGCGTGTGGAGGTGGATGTGCGAATCGACGAAGTCGTCCTGCGCACGCTCGACCGGGAACCCTCGCGCCGCTACCAGCACGCGAGCGAGATCAAGTCCCGAATGGATGAAATCGCGACGCGCGCTACGGGGAAGCGGTGGCCGATCGCGTGTGGGCTGGCCGTTCTCGTGGCGCTCGTGGCATTGGTTGCGTGGCCCGGAAGGGCTCCGAAGGCACCGCCGCAGGTTCCGCCCGCGGCGGCCAGGCCGGAGCCGGCCACGATCCACGAGGTGGCGCAGTCCGGCACACGCGCGCAGGTCGCCGCATTCCTGGAGAAGGGTACCGCCCTCGAATCGCTGGATGGCGTGGGTCGCACGCCGCTGCTGGTCGCGGCCTGGAACGGCAACACGGGCGTTGCCGAGGAATTGCTCACGCGCGGCGCGGCCATCGAGGCGGCGGATCCGGGCGGCTTCACTCCGCTGCTATGCGCGGCGGAGTTCGGCCGGATTGACACTGCCAAGCTGCTCCTCTCGCGTGGGGCAAAGCGTCCGGCCCGGAACAAGGAGGGCGCGGATGCCCTCATCGTCGCGGCGGGAGGCAACGGTGTCGGGATGGTGAAGTTGCTGCTGGCCGAGGGCTTCGACGTGAATTCCGCGGATGCGAGCGGCCACACGGCGTTGCATGCCGCGGCCGCGAATGGCTGGCCGGAGCTTCTCGCCATGCTCCTGAAGGCCGGTGCAAATCCTCTCACGCCGGAAAGAATCGGGAATACACCGCTCCACCTGGCGGCGATCGGCCGGGCTCAGTGGGAGGAGGCGGACCGTGGGGATCAGCTTCGCCGGCGGCTGTCCGGCGCCGGCGGACGCGTTCCGGTCGAACGAGGGGACGACGCCGCGTACCTGAGCTGCATGGTGCTGCTGCTCGATGCCTCTTCGTCCCTCCACGCGAAGAATTCCGAAGGCGATACCGCGCTCCATCTCGCGGCTCGTGGCGGAAATCTCGCGGGTTTGAAACTGCTGTTGGAACGGGGCGCGCAAGCGGCTCCCTCCGACGATGGCGACTACACCCCATTCGAACTCGCCGTGTTGGAGGGGCATCTCGAGGTGGTGAAGGCGCTGCTCGATGCTCCCGGCGCGACGCCGCCCGCGCTGAAGGACCGCACGGCGCTGCACCTGGCGGCGGGTACGGGGCATGTGGATGTCGCGAAACTGCTCGTCGAACGTCAGGCTCCGCTGAATGCGAAGGATGGCCAGGGATCCACACCGTTGCATTGGGCAGTGCTGAACGCGCATCCCGACATGGTCCGCTACCTGGCGGAGGTTGGGAGCGACCTGGAGACGACCGACAAATCCTGGATGACACCATTGCATCTCGCGGTGCGAACCTCGACTCCGCAAATCGTGCAAATCCTCGTCGACGCCGGCGCGAACCTGGAGGCGCGCGACGTGGAATACATTACGCCGCTCCAGAGGGCGCAGCAGCTTCGGAAGACAGAGGTCATTTCCCTCCTCGAGCGCGCTGGACGTGCGCGCGCGAAAACCAAAACCGACGGCCAACGATGAAAATCCCACTCCATCCGCTCATCCCGCTCCTCATCTGCACCGCCCTCTGCGGGGCGGCGGTCGACGATCCGCCCGCTGCCTTAAACATCGCGCCGAGCATGACCGAGGCCAAAGCCGCCTACGAGCAGGGCGATTTTGCCAGGGCCGAAAAACTCGCCCGGGAGACTCTGGAAAGAATTCGCACCGACGGCGGCGGCAGTCATCCCGCGTTTGGCGTGGTCCAGTGCAATCTGGCGTTTGTCCTTGGAAAACTCGGCCGGGCAGAGGAGGCCGTCGCAACCTTCCGGCAGGGGCATGCGCTGCTGCGTCAACGCTTGGGAGATGAACATCCCAGTGTCTTCAGCCTGGCCATTGAATTCGCGGATGTCCTGCAAGAGACGCGGGAACACGCCGCGGTCGTCGATTTGTTCCGGGAACTCGAACCGAAGCTCGCCCAGAGCAAGGAAATGTCGCCGGCCCTTCGCGGGAGCTTCATGGACAAGCTCGCGCGCGCCCTGGCCGCGCTGAATCGAAACGAGGAGGCGCTCCGCGTCTACAAGGCGGCGCATGATCAGTTCGCGAAGACACAAGGCGGGGCAGGGGCCGACCTGGTCCGCGTGGCACTGGCGATGGATGCCTTGCGCGCGAAGCTCGGCTTGCCCGCGCAGCGGAAGTTTGTCGGCAATCTCGGCATGCCGTCCGCGATCGAGATCAGCGGTGCGAAGACCTTCACCTCCGATGATCTGCGCTTCGCGCTCGCCGGTTCCTATGCGTATCTCCTCGCCGCGCATCCCTCCGCGCCGTTCGACAGTTATGCCGTGACCGTGGAGACCGAACTCGTGAAGGGATACCGCAACGCCGGCTTCCGCGACGCACGCGTCACCGCCGTGACATCCAAGGCTGGGGACAGACTGCTCGTGCAGATCGACGAGGGGCGGAAGTTTGTCCAGGGCGACATCCGCATCACCGGCGTCCCGGCGGCGCTCGCCCAGGACCTTATTGACGTGCTGACGGACAAGCCCAAGCCCGCCGTGAGTACGCTCGCCGACCGCGTGTCGCAGTTCATCGAAGAGCACGCGGCGCCAAAGCGCCAGGCGGAGGCGGAGAAATTGGCGACGAAGCTCGCCCGGCAAGTTCCGTCGTTCGGCACGGGAAAAGCGGGCCTCGTCGATCTGTCCGCGAGCAATACGATTACCAACTTCGTCGGACTGGCTGGCATCTCCTTCCAGGCGGAGGAACGAACCTCCCCGTTCTGGAAAAGCGGCGACCCATTTTCCTTTGCGGCGATGACCCCCAACGCCGCGGCGTCGGAGATTGGAAGGATCCTGGTGGCTCGTGGCAAATCGCTCGTCGGGGTGAGAGCCGGCACGATCGAAGATGAGGCGACCGGCCGCGTCCATCTTGTCTATCAGCTCACCGATGCGCCGAACGCCGTCGTGGGCGATATTTTCGTCGAGGGCAACAAGCGCGACTCCGCGGCGGATATCATCGCCGCGAGCGGCCTGAAAAAAGGTGGGCCGTTTACGAATGAGACGATCCGCGACGCGAACCTCGCGCTTTGGAATACGGCGCGATTCTTAAACTTCGACCTTACTCCCGCGCAGCGCAGTGGCGCGCGCCCCGAGGTGGATATCACGATCGAGGTCGAGGACGAACAGGATATGCCGCCGTTGCGCGAGCCACTGACACGCGAGAACCAGGCGCTCGTGCGGCTGGCCAACTGGATGACGTTTGAGTTCCCGAAGCGGGAGGTGGCGCTTCGCTTTTCCGCGGATGCCGGCGGCGAGGCAGCGCTGGCGGTCGCGCCGGGCGCAGGCATGGCGCTCCTGCTTAAGACCCAGGCGGAAGGGCAAATGATTGGGATTCGCGCCGGCGAAAATAGCGGCCTGCTGGTGGCCGCTTCCGGTCAGCGCACGGCGGCCCGGGACTTTGGCATCGCTGGCGGGACTGTGGTCGTCCGTCTGTCGATAGTCCCTGGGCAGCGGGGCGATTCTCAGCGCAACGATTTCCTTTTCGGCTTGAACTATTCCAGCAAGGGTGAACGCAACGGTGGCGAACGGGTGCCGCTGCGGACGGATATTCTGATCGCGCCCGAGGCGCTTTGCTCTCGAGCGGGGGATCGGTTTGGAGCCCCGAAATTCGAAAACGGATTCGTCCGCTACGAGCTCGATCGTGATAAGGCGAAACCCGGCGTTCGTTTCGTCGAGGCGACTGGCGAGCTGATTGAGATTGGCGGAAGCGTGCCCGAATCCGACCCGAAGAGCTTCCTGCATTCCGCATCATGGTCCCTCGGCGTGAAGCCGGGTGAAGTCGCGCGCCTTGGCGAGGCCATGGAGGATGCGAAGCGCGGCCATGACCCCGCCAGGCTGGCGGATCAATCCGTTCTTGAACTCATCGCGACTTCGCCGGTTGGGATGCAATTGTTGGCCGCCTTTACCCCAAACGAGAATTTGAAGACCTCCGGCATCTCCGCGCGGGTTTTGGAAAAGGCCCTCACCGCCATCCTTTCGCCTATTCTGAGCGAGGCGCTGAAGCCGCCGGACCCGAAAGACGACAAACCCCAATTCTTCATCCCCATCGATCCGGGCGCACCGACCTCCGCGTGGGCCACCATCATCGGGGCGATGTACTTTCAATTCGCCCAGGACTTGTGGCCGCCGGATGCATGGCCGGCAAAGCTGGGGCGCGAGATTTTTTATGTGGCCACGGGCAACACGACCTACACCCCGTTGGTCCTCGACGAGCTTTACAAGGATCCGCAGATGGGTCCGCTGGGCAGCAAGGTCACTGCGGAGCTGCTCAAGAAAACGGATCCCGCGAGCGCAAGGCGATTCCTGCGGCGGGCGGGTGAGCGGTCTTCAGTCGAGGATCTCCGGCGTGAGTTGGACTTGCTGCTCAATGTGCGCGGGAAAGGAAGCGGGGTCGTCAAGAGTCTGGTGGGCGACTTTGGGGCGATGGATCTGGAATCGATCGAGTTGCTTGCCGGGATTCTCGGGCCGGAGTTCGCCGCGGAAGTGCGCGCCTGGCGGATGGAGTTCGCGACGACGCAGGACAAGCCTCCGGTGGAGGTGCTGATGCCCTATTTGCTGCGCGGCTGGGAGCGCGGAGGGCGCGCGAAGTTTGTGGGGGAAATCGACGCGATGCTCGCCAAGGACGGCCCTGATCCGTGGAATGTCGCGGCGATGGTCGATGGTGAACCGGTGAGCCGCAAGTGGCTCGATAATATCGGGCCCGCCCTGCGGATTCAGGAGCTCTTGCCGCCGCGTCCGATCCCCACCGGGGGAAAGCCGGGAGATGTACGCCAGCAAGTGCTCGATGGGCTCATCGCGCTCCGGTTGGTGCAGCATGACTTCATCCAGAAGGGCGGCAAAATTTCACCCGAGCTGCAGCAAAAAACCCTGGAGTGGATCTCGCGGGGCAACACGTCCGCGCTCGAGAAGCAACTCACGAGTGCCCAAACGACGCAGGCGGAGTTGCCGCTCCTGCTCCAACAGCTCGTCTGCTACCAGGCATTGATCGAGAGCTACAGGATTTCGCTCAAACCGCCGACCGAAGAGAACATGGCAGCGGCGATAAAGGAGAAACTCAAGGAATTCGCCACCCGGATACACCTCAAATTCATTCGCAGTCCCAAGGCAGGTGCCGGGCGGGCCGCACTCGAACGACTGCGGACGCAGGTGGCCACGAAAGGTTTCCAGGCACTGTGGGACGCCGTGAGTGCGAAAAAGGAGGGCGGCCTCGAGACGGGTGACTACGAGGACCTCGACCGCGCGACGCTCAATGAGACGCTGACCGATGCGGCGTTTGCGCTCGACGTGGGGCAGACCGGCAAGGTCGTCGAGTCCGGTGACTTTTGCTACCTCCTGCACGTCGTCTCCAAGGGCGCGTCGGAAAAAGCCGTGGCCTTAGCGCGGCAGGCCCTCGAGCGAAATCTAGCCCAGGAACGCCTAATGACGGCAGTCGCCGCGCAGGTCGAAAGGCTCCGTGCGCGGGCCGCCATTGACCTGGTCGATCTTCCTCCGGTGCCATCCGCGCCGCCGCCGCCGCAGGGCGCGACGCGACTCGAGGGGGAGGCGCTGAAGGTGCTCGCTGTCCAAAACGCCCAGATGCGTGTGATGTCCATGGAGCAGTGGGGCGCGAAGCATTGGAGCGGCGGAAAGCAGGTGCTGGTGAATGGACAGGACGGCGGCTGGGTGGAGTGGGAATTCGAGGCGCCGGAAGGGCGCAATTTCCAACTCGTGCTGCACGCGACGAGGGCGTTGAACTTCGGCAAAATCACCGTCGCGATCGATGGACAAAAGGTTGGTGACCCCGTGGATCTCTACGCCGGCGCCGGCATCATTCCCAGCGGACCGCGCACGCTCGGCGAACGCGAGCTCTCCAAAGGCACACACCAACTGCGGATCTCTGTCCAGAAAGGCCATCCGGAGTCCATCGCTTTGGACTTTGGCCTCGACGCGCTCGACCTGATCCCGACTGCTTCTCGCGGGCTGGAGATCTTGAAAGCGAAGTAGTGCCACCGGTTGCCAGCCCCGGCTTGCTGCTGGGGGGATGGCGCTGATAGCGTCGTCGAGACACGCAGATCTCCCATCGTGAAACCCTCCCAACCCGCCTTGTCCCACAGCGAGGAAGCCTCCTGGTCGTGAACGATGATGTAACGCGATTGCTCGCCGCGATCCGTGACGGCGATGCTTCCGCGGCGGATGAGTTGCTGCGGCACGTTTACACGGAATTGCGCCACCTCGCGGCGGCGAAGATGGCGCGGGAACAGCCGGGGCAGACCCTGCAGCCGACAGCGCTGGTACACGAGGCGTGGCTGCGGCTGGTGGACAAGGATGGACAGGCGCAATTCGATAATCGCGCGCACTTTTTCGGCGCGGCCGCGGAGGCGATGCGGCGCATTCTCGTGGAGGCGGCGCGGCGCAAGATGGCGCTGCGTCGCGGTGGCCGGCAGGCGCGGCTCGACGTGGATGAAATCGAGATCGCGGCGCCGGCGAAGGACGACGAGTTGCTGGCCGTGCACGAGGCGCTCGACCGTCTCGCCGTGGAGTCGCCCGAGCGCGCGGAGTTGGTGAAACTGCGCTATTTCACAGGGCTGAGCATCGAGGAAGCCGCCACGGCCCTCGGCATCAGCGAGCGGACCGCAAAACGGTGGTGGACCTTTTCCCGGGCGTGGCTGTTTGATTTGATCAAAGGGATGCGAGGCAGGTAGGGTTCGCGGATGGAGATCCATATCGCTCGCGACGGCGCCAAGCTTGGGGAATTTCCCTTCGGAGAGGTTCAGCGCAAGCTGGACGCGGGTGAATTGCGCCGGACCGATCTTGCGTGGGTCGAAGGGTCACCCGATTGGGTGCCGCTGGAGAACATCCCCGGGCTCGTATGGCCTGGCCCGCCGCCGGTGCCGATGCCGGGGAGCGCCACGGTGGCGCCGGCGGCCTCGCACCCCTTAGTGCAACCGGCGCCCCTCGTGCCGCACGCCATGCCGGTGCCGGGCCCGCCCACTTCCGGCCTCGCCATTGCCAGTCTCATCTTCGGGCTCATTTCCATAACAATGATGCTGCCCTTTCTCTCGTCGATTCCGGCCATCATTTGCGGGCACCTGGCTCGCACGGAGATCCGCCGCTCGAACGGGACGCTCGCCGGAGACGGGCTCGCGCTGACGGGTTTGATCACCGGATACATCACCCTGATCGGACTCGTGCTTTTGATCGCCGTGGCCTTTGCGTTCCTGTTCTTTGGATTGGCGCTGATCCCGTGGGCCTCCAGGTTCGTGCCCCCGTCATTTGAGATGGATGCAATCAACAACGGCCGGCAGGTTGCCACGGCCTGCCGCGCCTACGCGGTCGATCACAGCGGCGCGTTTCCCGCGGATCTCGAGCAACTCGTGCCGAAGTATGTGCCGGACCATTCGGTTTTCGAATGCAGGCTTTCGGGCAATGTCGAAGCGGGAAAGTTCGAATTTCTCGGAGGGCACGACACGGATCCGGGGAGAAATGTGCTGTTCTACAGCACGAACCAGAACGCGGAGGGAAAGCGAATCGTCGGGCGGGTGGACGGCTCGGTGAAGCTCGAACGTCTCCCATCGAATATTCGTCCGCCGCCGCAGTGACGGCTGGGCAGCAAACAGTAATCAGTAATCAGTGTTCAGTAATTAGAAAGTCCG
>Ga0070658_10001194_pt1 | contig 22223 bp, 19 predicted proteins | sample KBSC13metaG_FD_64664 | JGI IMG/M metagenome (GOLD analysis project Ga0070658, IMG submission 64664) | Corn rhizosphere microbial communities from Kellogg Biological Station, Michigan, USA - KBS C1-3 metaG | ecosystem: Host-associated > Plants > Roots > Rhizosphere > Soil ...
GTCGGGGTCGGTGTCGGGGTTGGGGTTGGCGTCGGCGATTGCGTCGGCCCAGTGCCGCCGAGACCAGCGACGATGTCGTTCAGCAGGGTCGCCGCAGGGTCCTCATTCTCCAACGACCACATCATCGCGCCGGCCATGCCATGGCTCTTGATGTAGCCATCCTTCGCCGAGATCGATTGCGCGGTGTCGCCTGTGTAGAAGTTGTTCCCGTCGTACACCCACGAGGCCATCGTCGTCGGGTCGTAGTACGAGTCGTTCTGCACGAGGTTGCTGATTTCCTTGTAGAAGGCGGTTCCGGCCGTCGCGCTGTACTGCTGAGACGCCGAAGGTCCGGTCGCGCTCTCGTACAAGCCGTGGTCGTTGCCGGCGGGCACGCCTGTCCAGCCGCGGTAGTAGAGCGGGAAGCCCATCACCAGCTTGCTCGCCGGGAATCCGCCAGGGATCCCGTAGTCGGGCAGGCCCGTCGTCCAGGCTGTGATTGCGGTGTCGATGCTGTACTTCTCGTTGCCCGGCGGGATCACGTTCGATGGGTCGGACGGCGACGGGTACAACGGGTCCTGCAGGTTCGTCGGGCCGGTCGCGTCCCACGCGCCGTGCATGTCGTACGTCATGGCGTCGGCGTAGTCGAGGTAATTGCCGATCTTGTTGGTTTCGATTTGCTGCAGCTTGTCTTGACCGGCGGGAACGGCTGCACTCAGCAGGAAATGCTTGCCGATGCTGTTGCCGTAGGCGTCGAGCTCGGTGCGGAGCTCCTGAAGCAGCAGGGTGTAGTTCTGCTTATCAGCCGTGCTCACGTGGTTGCCGACGTGGCCGACGGTGCCCGGGTACTCCCAGTCGATGTCGATGCCATCGAAGATGCCCGCGGCCGACGCGGTGCCACCCGAGGTGTCACCGCCCACCTGCGGCAGGTTTCCCTTGATGAACATGTCGATGCAGGAGCTGACGAACTTCTGGCGGGATGCGGCTGTGGCGGCGACGTCCGAGAAGTATTTGGAGAACGTCCACCCGCCGATCGACACCAGCACACGCAGGTTGGGGTTCTTGGCCTTCAGTTCGCGCAGCTGGTTGAAGTTGCCCTTCAACGGCTGGCTCCAGGCGGTCGTGCTGCCATCGACGCTGCCGACGTTCGTGTCCTGGTAGTCGGCGTACGCGTCGCCCGCGCCGTCGCCGGCGTTCGGGTCGGACTCGTTCGTGGAGTCGGAGGCCTTGATGGTCTCAAAACAGGTCAGGTTGGTCGGATCGATGTTTTCGAATGCGTAGATCAGCGTCGACAACTTCGGTGCGACACCGGTTGTCTGGACGTTTGCGACGTCGTAGCCATTGCCGTAGATGCCCCACTGCGCGAAGTACGCCGTCTTGTAGTAGTCGGGCGCGCTGGGCGCGCTTGTTGCTGCGGATACGGCGGCGCTTTGCGCGGAGGTGTTGCCCGCCTGGTCGTACGCCTCGACGGTGAAGCTGTAGGACGTCGACGGCTTCAGCGAGCTCACCGTGACGGTCGTGCCCATCGAGGTTGCGACGATGTTCGAACCGTTGTAGACGTAGTACGCGGCGACGTCGCCGGTCGAGTCATTGACGGAGGACGCCGACCACGACAACCCGACCGAGTTGCTCGACGTCGACGTGACGCTGACGTTGGTTGGAGTAGTGAGCAGACCAGACGATGCGACCGCCGGAACCGCGCCACCAAGGGCGACGGCGACAGTTGCGACCGCGACGGCCGCTGCGGACGCGAGAGTTACTAACGCACGAGCTCGTTTGTGCACCTGAACCACCTTTGACTGGGACCCCCGGGTTAATGGGACAGCGCGGTAAGCGAGTGCCTGTTGACCGCACTCGCCGACGCGTATTCGTGCCGGGCGCGTCACCGCCCAGCCTCCCGCCGTTCTTGGAGAGGTATAGACCACTCGCCGTGCTGGCAAGCTTGTGGCCTTCAAAATGGACTAGACCAAATGCGGGTGTCAAGAGACGCGCCGGGACCAGTCTCGAATCGCCGAATGTCGCACGCTTCGCTTAGATCACCCCAGCGAAGCCGCTGTTTCGGTTTGTCTAGAACATGTCGCTTTACGACGTGACCATCACGGCATTGCTGTTGCCGTGCGTGTTTTCGTCCCAGACCGCAGGTGTCTGCGCTGGCCGCAGGGATGAAGCAGCAGCGGACCGCCCTCGATCCGCTCTACCTTGCCGGACGCCTCACAGACTTTAAATCGGACGACGTCGGCGTCAGCGGGTTGGCCGGTCGCCAGCCACTCGGCTCTGTACTCGACGAACGAGTCGACACGCAAGTCCCCTTCTGGATTGTCGTCGAATCAGTTCAAGAGACCCCTCAGAGTCTCCTCGTCGTTGGGGACGTGGCCGTGGCCATGCGTCAAGTTTGCCGTTGCCAGGGTGCAAGGCGCGCCGTCAATGGCTTGTCGAGGAAGGGTTCTCACGGTGAAACGTTACGACTCCAACGCACGCGGTTCGCCTGGATCGGCGTCGAGAGCCGCCGTCGCTTCGGGATCGAATATCGGGTAGCCATCATTTGCCCATTCTTCCCGGTAGGCGTCAAATGACATCGGTTCAGCTGTGCCGGGATTGTCGTCGTTGCCAAATTCAAAGCCGCAGCGAGGACAGACCTCGTATGAAGGTCGGCCGAGTTGGTCCTGGTACGGAGGTACAAGAATCATGCCCTCGGGCGGCGGCCAAAGCGCGTACGGCTTTCGCTGTAGTCCGAGACAATTGCAGACTGGGCATTTGAACATTTCTCACCGCTGACTTGTAAGGAGCGTCACGAGATCGAAGGTCCTGTCGGGCGTGGGCGACAATCGTATCCCGAGGCGGAAGGTGCCGGTTCCGTCGGCCTTTGGAAACTTTCCCTTGATGTCGATAATTCCGTCATCCAGGGTCTTGGTCGGAGGCCTGTTAGCGAGGTCTTGTATGTAGCGGAACCAGTCGTCGGTGGTTCCGGCCGGATCAATGACGGATAGCGAAAATTTACTACGGCCAAAGATGTGCTTGTTGACGTGCACTTTCGTCAGTCCCCAGTCGGGATCCGCGGCGTGTGGCCTGAAGTTGATCCGACGGGTGCTTGTCCCTTCTCCAACGATGGTTGGGTGCAGCGCGATGGTTGTTTCGTCGGTCGAACGTAGCCCGGTGCTGGCGTGGGCGACCGTGGATGGTTTGAAGAGGCGAAGTCTGCGAATGGCGGGTGCGAGTTTGCGGACGACTTTGGATGCGCCGGCAGGTGCGAATGACAGGGCATCCCAGCCGACCGTCGTCCAGGAGCCTTTGCCGGTGACCGCGAGGGCGAGGTCGGCGACGGCGGCGATGCTGGCGGCGCTCAACGAGATGTCTTCCAGTGCTGCGGCGACTACCTCTAGCGGCGGGCAGAAGATGCCGACGACGGCGACGACAAGTGCTGCCAGGCCGGCGAGCGCGCTGATGGCGGTCGCGGTTTTGGAGATGTAGCGAAGCGAGTCGGTCCAGGCCGTGCTCGCCCATTGCCCGGCCGTCGACAGCGCGTGCTGCCACCAGTGTTTGTTGGCGATCCCGGCTCGCGAAGCGGTATGGAGTGCGCCAGCCACGGCTTTTGCTGCGGCTTGTTGGCGGACGTGAGCCGCTTGATTGGCGTCGACCGCCCGACGTATGCGGGCTTGCGCATCAGCGATCGCGGCGTCGTACCGCGGCGCGGTCGGAGCTGGTGCGGGTTTGCTCGCGGCGATCGCGGCGGCTGCCTCGGCGGCGTCGGACGCTGCTGCTTGACGCCTTGCGGTGTCGGCGACGGCGAGATCGATCTCGGCGGCATTTGCTGCACGGATTGCTGCGCCGGCTTCGGCCTGCGCGGCAGCTAGCGCATTCGCGTAGCCGGTTAGCGATGCGCCTGCGTCGGCGTACGACGCGTGAGCTTTGTCTAGCTTCGGCGGCAATGTGATGGCACGGGCGTAAGCCTGGACGGCGGCCGTGCCCGTCCAGTGAACCTCGCTGTGCGGGTCGGCTGTTGCGAGAGCCCGTAACTGGGTCGCAGTAGTCGCGATCTCGGCTGCGATCGATGACAAGGTGTGCCCAGCGGAATGGACGACATCAGGATCGCCTTGCACCGGCGTCAACGTGTCAGTAGGCACGCGCAAACGCTAGTGAAAATCGTGGCGCTGCCGCTGCGCAAAGTGAGCCAGCTGTGGAAAACGCGAGGGTCTGGAGCTTTGTGGTTACTGGCGTCGGCCCAACACTTGCATGCCGCTGACCTGATGCGGTTGGTACGGCTCTTCCAACGCCGACATTTCGTCGTCGGTGAGTTTGACGTCGATGGCGGCTACTGCGTCGTCCAAGTGATGTGGTTTGGTGGCGCCGATGATGGGAGCGGTAACTCCTGGTTGGTTGAGCATCCACGCTGTAGCTACTTGGGCGCGGGGAATTCCGCGCTGTTCGGCGATGCGGCCGACCGCGTCGACGATCGGCCGGTCGGCTTCGGTGTAGAGCCTGCGACCGAACTCGTCGTTTTCTGAACGATTCGTGGTTTCGCCCCACGGGCGGGCGAGGCGTCCGCGGGCGAGCGGGCTCCATGGGATGACGCCGACGCCCTCGTCACGGCATAGTGGCAACATCTCGCGTTCTTCTTCGCGGTAGAGCAAGTTGTAGTGATTCTGCATGCTGACGAATCGTGTCCAGCCATGGAGATCTGCGAGGTACAGCGACTTCGCGAACTGCCATGCGTACATCGACGATGCGCCTATGTAGCGCGCCTTACCGGCTTTGACGACGTCATGTAGTGCTTCGAGTGTTTCTTCGATCGGCGTGGAGTAATCCCAGCGATGGATCTGGTAGAGGTCGACGTAGTCGGTGCCGAGCCTGCGGAGGCTGTTGTCGATCTCGGTAAAAATTGCCTTACGTGACAGCCCTCCACCGTTCGGTACGGCTCGCATCACGCCATTCACTTTGGTGGCGATGACCAGGTCTTCTCGCGACGTCATCGACAGCAGCGTGCGGCCCGTGATTTCTTCGCTACTGCCAGCGGAATAGACGTTTGCGGTATCGAAGAAGTTGACGCCGGCATCGAGTGCCTGCTTGAAGAACGGGCGACTGGTCTCCTCATCGAGCGACCACGGTTGGTTGCCCCGACTCGGCTCGCCGTAACTCATGCAACCAAGGCAAATCCGAGACACTTGCAATCCGGTGGTGCCGAGTGTCGTGTACTCCATCTGCCCGCCTCCGCGTCGTCGCCGAAGATCCGAGCCTAACTCGCGTCAGCGGCGAGCCTCTCAGCCGCTGACGAGTACTGACCTGGCCTCGTGGACCGAGTAGTTCAGCGTCACCGCTGGCATCGTCACGTCTGGCAGGTCGATTGTCTGACCGGCGGCGGTGAACTTCGCCGTCCAGGTCACGGTCAACGACACGCTCGCATGAGCATGCGCCTTCAGATAGGTGTGCGATACGTAATGCCCCGGATCAACACGCGGATCCGTACCGTCAAACGGCACTCCCGCGCCCTGAACTGTCGTGCCGTCATCGAACGTCCACGAGTAGGACGGCGTTGCGACCAACTCACCCGGCACCGGTAACTGCACTGCCATCGTCTGCACGGGTAACGGCACAACGTTCACCAACAACGGCATATTGACAATCGCCATGTTGCTCGGCTGCATCTGCGGTAGCGCGGGGGGCAAGTGCGTTCGTTCATACTCTTCTGCGGCGTCGATTATCTGCTGCGTAGGTATGGGATCGGGCGAACCGCCCGTGCAGATGTCGCCGACGACCGCCCAGTCGCGAAACTCGGGCCGTATCTCAGATCGCCACACGAGTTCATGCATACCGCTTTGGTTATTCGCAGCACAGTATTGCGATGCGGGCGCGCAATCGACCGCGTCGAACGGATTGGTCCTCGCTTGTGGGCAGTCTGGACTCACGGCGTAGGAATATGTCGCCTTCGGATCGGGGGACCCGGCCGAGATTAGCGGGACAGGTATCCAGGTTTGCGTTTGGACGTCAAAAGCGTAGACGTATCCGTCGCTCGTCGACGTTGGCGCGGGGTTTGAACAGTTGTCCGACACGACCGGGCAGGGTCGCTGGGCATCTTGTGGATTGTCTGCGTGGAGTGCGGTCGGAGCTGCTAGCACACTGGCGTCCGTTACAAATGCGGACCATCCTAAGCCGAGTCCCCCAAACACAATGGCTCTAGCGATATAGCGCGTTCTCATGCACTGATCCGTGTGGACTGAACGATGCGAGGTGGCTGCTTAGTAATGTCAACCTCGTACGCGAACTGAAGTGGGCTAGACGACGGAAAGCTCGCTACCGTAGTACCGTTCTTGTCAAGCTCCTCCCCACCATCTTCTGCCTGCGTCACGATAACGCGCACTAAGGTTGCATAAGTTGGAGCAACGACGTCGACGCTCACTAGATGTAAATGCGCACCTCGAAGGGTATGCCCGCCCGGCAGCTCCTTTTTGATGTCGACTACATCTTGAATACATTTCACGCACTGCGAGGTGAAGGTGGCTGACACGGCGTTCTCGTCGCCCGTGTCGATCTCGTGGTTAAGCCCATCAAAGAATTGGCGCACGACAGCGATTGCGGCGGGCTCAGCGGCCGCCGCGCTGGGGTAGGCCGACGTCAGGGCGGCGACCCCGGTGATCTCGGTCGTTGGCGGGGCTGACACAGGGGGAGCGGTGTTGCTTGATGCCGGTACCGAGGCGGACCCGGAAGACGGGGATGGCGGCGCGACCACGGGGTCTGGGGATTGCGGCGCTTCGGTTGGCACCGTCGGCTTGCTGTGCGAGTCACACCCGGCCGCGCCGGCCGCCGTCAGCACGCTGAGCGCAGCCACCCACGCGACCGCTGAAACTCTAGATCCCCGAGAAGGCATGCGCGGGAGGATACCGATTCGTCGTCCGATATCAAAAGTGGTCGACAGTACGCAGGGCAACCGCTTCACCCGTTTGTCGCAGCATCGAAGCGGACAACCCCTGCGAGTACGTCGCCGGAATCGCCGTCGATGTCGTCGTATTCGGGGGCGAAACTCGAGGCCATCGAATCGAATAACGAGATCAGCGGTGCGGGGTTCGGCGCGTATGGCGACGTGAATGTCAGCACGAACTGCTGCGCAGACTCGGCAACGGGCACTAGATACTGCACGCACACCCCGCCCGAGGCGACGACGAGACGCACAGCCTCACCTGCGAATGGCAGCGCCACGACGCTGACGTCGGCTTCGGCCCAATCCGGATCGCACGAGACCGCAGCCGCCATGCCCGCACACCAATCAGCTGCGCCTGCCACGTGCTGCTTTTCGTCGTCCGGGGTGATTTGGATGAGCACGTTCGCGACGAGCAGCCCGGTTTCGAGCGAGCCCAAAACCAAAGAGGAGCAGAAGAATCCGCCGCTGTCGTAGGCGCGCCGGGCGATGTCGTCGAGCAGGCCGATGAGTCGCACCGCGTTGCCTTCGAGACCCGGATCACGCGTGACCGCTTGCCGTACCGCCCGCCTGATCGAGCCGTGCCGCGATGACGGGTGCAGGTCGAGGTCGCTCCAGTCGCCCGGAGTGACGATGCGCGCGCCGGTGACGGCTTTCACGATCCGCCGCCGGGGATCGAGGAGGCCAGGCACGAATCGGCGTCGGCGTACACGTTCGCCGCCTGCGCGATCATGTCGGACAGTTCGCCCACCTCGGTCGAGATCTGCTTGCGGCCGTCGCGCCATCCCGACACGAAGTGGTGCAGCGCCGACGCGACGTCGTCAGACCCGAGCGCGCTCTCGATCTCGTCGACGAATTCGCCGGTGCCGTCGAGGTATGCCTGCACGTCGAGCACCCGTTGCGCGAGGTCGACGAGCAACTCTGGAGTCACCGTGTAGGGCCCGACGTAGGCCTGCGGCATGAGCGTCTCCTTCCGCGAAGCAAAGCCAAAGATCGCGGACGACGCTAGCTCGGCGCGGCCTCGTCGCGCTGGCACCGACCGGCGCGCTGTGGATAACCCGCGCCTCGGTAGGCTTAGCGACCGAATCCGAATGCCATTCCCGCCCTGATCTTTGCGAGGAGCGCCCCAGTGCCCAAGTACGTGTACGACTTCAGCGAAGGCAACCGAGACATGAAGGATCTTCTCGGTGGCAAGGGCGCGAATCTCGCCGAGATGACCAACCTCGGCCTCCCGGTGCCGCCCGGATTTGTGATCACCACCGAGGCGTGCCGGGCCTATCTGGTCGAGGGTCAGCCGCCGTCCGAGCTGGCCGCCGAGATCAGCCAGCACCTGGCCGACCTCGAAAAGACCATGAGCAAGAAACTCGGCGACGCCGACGACCCGCTGCTGGTCAGCGTCCGTTCGGGCGCGAAGTTCTCCATGCCCGGCATGATGGACACCGTCCTCAACATCGGTCTCAACGACAACAGCGTCAACGGCCTGGCGAAGCAGGGCGGCAACGAGCGCTTCGCGTGGGACTCCTACCGTCGGTTGCTCAGCATGTTCGGCAAGACCGTTCTCGGCGCCGACGGTGAACTGTTCGAGCACGCCCTCGACGAGCTGAAGACCGGCAAGGGAACGAAGAACGACCTTGACCTCGAGGCCGAAGACTTCCAAGGTCTCGTCGAGACCTACAAGGGCATCATCCGCGAGCACGCCGGGCGTGAATTCCCGCAAGACCCCCGCGAGCAGTTGAATCTCGCCGTCAACGCCGTCTTCGATTCATGGAACGGCGACCGCGCTCGGCTCTACCGCAGGCAGGAACGCATCCCGAGCGACCTCGGCACCGCCGTCAATATCGTCACGATGGTGTTCGGCAACATCAGCTCCGAGTCGGGCACTGGCGTGTGCTTCACCCGCGACCCGGGATCTGGCGACCAGGGCATCTACGGCGACTACTTGCAGAACGCGCAGGGTGAAGACGTCGTCGCCGGCATCCGCAACACCGTTCACCTGAACGAGCTCGAGAACATCGACAAGCCGGCCTACGACGAGTTGCTTGCCATCATGGCGAAGCTCGAAAAGCATTACAAAGACCTGTGCGACATCGAGTTCACCATCGAGAACAACAAGCTCTGGATGTTGCAGACCCGTGTCGGCAAGCGCACAGCCGGTGCTGCGTTCCGCATCGCGACCCAGCTCGTTGATGAAGGCCTCATCGACATGGACGAAGCGTTGATGCGTGTCAACGGCGCACAGCTCGCCCAGTTGATGTTCCCGCGTTTCGATGAGAGCGCTGCGAAGAACAAGGTCACCAAGGCGGTCAACGCATCGCCGGGTGCGGCCGTCGGCAAGGCAGTCTTCGACTCCGTGGTCGCCGCCGAATACGCAGCGCGTGGCGAACACGTTATCCTCGTGCGTCGTGAGACCAACCCCGACGACCTGCCCGGAATGATTGCTGCGCAAGGAATTCTGACCGCTCGCGGCGGCAAGACCTCACACGCCGCCGTCGTCGCGCGCGGCATGGGCAAGACCTGCGTCTCGGGTGCCGACCAGCTCGACGTCGACCTCAAGAACCGCAAGTTCACCGGCCCGAACGGCGAAGTCGTCAACGAAGGTGACGTGATCTCGATCGACGGCACCAGCGGCGTCGTCTACCTCGGCGAGGTGCCGGTCGTGCCGAGCCCCGTCGTCGAGTACTTCGAAGGCAAAATCACGTCGGACGCCGACCCGCTCGTGGCGGCTGTGCACCGCATCATCACGCACGCCGACTCTAAGCGCCGGCTGGGCGTCGAGGCCAACGCCGACACCCCCGAAGACGCCGAGCGGGCTCGCCGTTTCGGTGGCGAAGGCATCGGCTTGTGCCGTACCGAGCACATGTTCCTCGGCGAGCGCCGCAAGAACGTCGAGCGGCTGATCCTCGCCAAGGGCGAAGAGGAGCAGCAGGCCGCGCTGGCCGAGTTGCTGCCGCTGCAGCGCGGCGACTTCATCGGCATCTTCTCCGCAATGGACGGCCTGCCCGTCACCGTGCGGCTGATCGACCCACCATTGCACGAGTTCTTGCCCGACATGACCGAGCTGTCGGTGAAGATCGCCGTCGCCGAGGCCAAGGGCGAGCCGGTTTCTGAGCAAGATCGCATGCTGCTCGAGGCGGTTCGTCGCTTGCACGAGCAGAACCCGATGCTCGGTCTGCGTGGTGTGCGACTCGGCTTGGTGATTCCGGGCCTGTTCGCGTTGCAGGTGCGGGCCATCGCCGAGGCGGCCGCTGAGCTGAAGAAGCAGGGCAAGAACCCGATGCCCGAGATCATGGTGCCGCTGGTCGGCGCGATCCAGGAACTCGAAGTCGTCAAGGAAGAGGCCGAGGGAATCCTGAAGCAGGTCTACGGCGAGGCCGGCGTCGAAGTGCACACCCCGATCGGCACGATGATCGAGGTGCCGCGCGCCGCGCTGACCGCCGGCCAGATCGCCGAGGCCGCCGAGTTCTTCAGCTTCGGCACCAACGACCTCACCCAGATGGGCTGGGGTTTCAGCCGCGACGACGTCGAAGGTTCGTTCTTCAGCCGTTACATGGATCTCGGCATCTTCGGTGTTTCGCCGTTCGAGACGCTCGATCGCGAAGGCGTCGGCCGACTGGTCCGCATCGCCGTCGAAGAAGGCCGCAAGACCCGCCCCGACTTGAAGATCGGTATCTGTGGCGAGCACGGCGGCGACCCCGACTCGGTGCACTTCTGCCACGAGGTCGGCCTCGACTACGTGTCGTGCTCACCGTTCCGCATCCCGGTCGCCCGTCTCGAGGCTGGCCGTGCGGCCAACGAGACGTCGGGCTCAGACACCCGCTGAGCTCGTGCTCTAGCGTTCCCGCGCCGGCCTCGCACTCACGGGCGACACGCGGGTAAGGGGTTCCGCCGACAGACAGCTGTTGGCGGAACCCCTTTCGTTTGCCATTGAGTCGCCTCGTTTGCCATTGAGTCGCCTGAGCAACCGATTTGAAGCCGGGTACGTAGGTACTTGCGACGCGATATTCATCGAGCGCAAGGACGAAAATGCATGTCGATCACCCCGCCGAACGCTGCGGGCCGCGCCGGATGCGCCGGATGCGCCTTGCCACGGTTCTGCTGAGTGCAACGGCCATCGCCGCGGGCGCCACCGCAGCCATCGTTACCGCAGGTGCCACGAGTGCGCCGACCACCAGCCAAGAAAACACCGACGCTCTGCGGTACGCCGCTTCGTCGTCCGAGGTGTCGTCCGGGGTGTCGTCGTCCGGCCCGCCGACACAGACACCGATTCCAACGCCCACACCGACGACAACACCCACGGCGCTGTACGACACCGCCGCGTCGCCGTGTTCGCTCAGCGCCGTCGCATGTGTCGACATCGGGGCCAAAAAAGCGTGGTTGCAAGACGCTGACGGCGTAACCCGCGGGCCGGTGCCGATCGAGACCGGTCAGCCGGGTCATCTGACGCCGACCGGCGTCTTCCACGTGTCGTGGAAGGCCGACTACACCGAGAGCACGATCTACGGCCTGCCTATGCCGCACGCGGTGTTCTTCGCGGCGGGTGGCATTGCATTTCACGAAGGGCCGCTCGACAGCCCGTCGCACGGATGCGTGCATTTGACCGCGGCCGACGCGACCGCGTTCTTCGCCGCGCTGAACCGAGGCGACGAAGTCGACGTTTGGTGAGTGTGCTGATCACGGCTGCTCGGCCTCACCTTGCGCGCGCGCCGATCAGTCGGGGTAGCGTCGATGTTGTGAGCGACGCTGTCACCAGATACGACGATCCGGCGCGCGAGCGCTGGGTCTCCGAGCCGCCGAAACGGCCAGGCCGCACGGCGTTCGAGCGCGACCGGGCGCGCGTCGTGCACAGCTCGGCGCTTCGTAGACTCGGCGCCAAGACGCAGGTCGTCGGGCCGGCCGACGTCGACAGCGATTTTCCGCGAACCAGACTTACCCATTCGCTCGAATGCGCGCAGGTCGGCCGCGAACTTGGCGCCACGTTGGGCTGCGACCCCGATCTCGTCGAAACCGCGTGCCTTGCCCACGACCTCGGCCACCCACCGTTCGGCCACAACGGTGAGCAGGCCCTTGCGGTGGCGGCTGCGAGCATCGGCGGGTTTGAGGGCAATGCGCAATCGTTTCGGCTGCTCAGCCGCCTGGAAGGAAAGACGCTTTGCGCGAACGGCCGCAGCGCAGGCCTGAATCTCACTCGTGGCAGCCTCGACGCGGCAACGAAGTATCCGTGGCCACGCCGCGCCGGGCTCGCGAAGTTCGGTGTCTACGATGACGACCTCGACGTGTTCACGTGGATGCGCGCGGTAGCGCCGTCCGATCGTCGTTGCATTGAAGCGCAAGTGATGGACTGGGCCGACGACGTCGCCTACTCCGTGCACGATCTCGAGGACGGCGTTGAGGCCGGGCACGTCAAGCCAGATGCGCTTGCCGACCCGAACATGTGGGACGACGTGATCGCGACCGCGCGCCAGCTCTACCTGCCCGACGCTGACGACTCCGAACTCGAGGGCGCTGTGCGCGAACTCATCGGCTTGCCGTGCTGGCCGGCGGCGCACGACGGCAGCTTGAATTCCTTGGCAGCATTGAAGAACCTCACCAGTCAGCTCATCGGTCGTTTCTGCCAGGCCGTCGAAGCAGCAACTCGTGAGGCATACGGCCGCGCACCGCTCATCCGTTACGAAGCCGATCTCGTCGTGCCGCGTTCGGCGCGCATCGAATGTGGTCTGCTGAAAGCGGTTACGGCGCACTACGTGATGAATCGCGAAGGCGTTACTGCCATTCGCGCGCATCAGCGCCAGGTGCTCGTTGAACTCGTCGATTACCTGTCGAGTCGCGGTGGTGGTGGTCTGCAACCGGTGTTCGCCGCAATGTGGCACGCCGCGCCTGATGACGCGAGCCGGTTGCGCGTCGTCATCGACCAGGTCGCCTCGCTTACCGACACGTCGGCACTCGCATGGCATCGGCGTGCCGCCGCTGACTGATGTACTGGCTCACAGATCCACTGACGCACCACGAAAGGAAGTTCCCATGAACGACGACCAGACCTTCGTCATTGTCGGCGCCAGCCTCGCCGGAGCACGTGCCGCGGCGACGCTGCGAGACAGCGGATTCGGTGGTCGGGTCGTGCTGATCGGCGCCGAGACCGAACGCCCGTACGAGCGGCCACCGCTTTCGAAAGGGTTCCTGCTCGGCAAGGAGGCGGCTGAAAAAGCCTATGTACACGCCGAAAACTTCTACGCGGAGAAGAACATCGAGCTTCGGTTGGGCACCACCGCGACCGGCATCGACCGCGAAGCGCATGAGGTCGAGCTCGAAGGTGGCGAGCGAGTTCATTACGACAAACTGTTGCTGGCAACGGGTTCGTCGGTCGTGCGGCTGCCAATTCCAGGTGGCGACCTGGCCGGAATCCACTACTTGCGTACGTTCGCCGACAGCATTGCGTTGAAGAAGGCCCTTTCTGACGGCGGTCAAGTGGTGATCGTCGGCGGCGGATGGATCGGTCTGGAAGTGGCGTCGGCAGCGCGGCACTACGGGGCGAGTGTTGTCGTGATCGAGCCACAGAAGCAGCCGCTGTTCGCGGTGCTCGGCGACGAACTCGGCGGTTTCTACGCGCAGGTGCATCGTGACCACGGCGTCGACGTTCGGCTCGGCGTCGGCGTCTCGGAATTTGCGGGAGAAAACGGTTCGGTGAACGCCGTTGTCGCGAGCGACGGCGCCCGTATTCCTGCCGATGTCGTCGTGGTGGGCGTCGGAATCCGGCCGAATGTCGAGCTGGCGAAGGCATCGGGGCTATTGGTCGAAGACGGCATCGTCGTTGATGAGCATCTCGTTACAACCGACCCCGACATCTTCGCCGCGGGTGACGTCGCCAATGCGCACAATCCGCAGTTGGGTCAGCAACTTCGGGTGCAGCACTGGTCGAATGCGCACGACCAGGGGCCGGCCGCTGCGCGCAGCATGCTCGGATTCGACGAGCCGTACTCGAAGATTCCGTACTTCTTCTCCGACCAGTACGACGTCGGTATGGAGTACTCAGGCATCGCGCGGCCGGGTGAATATGACGAGGTCATCTACCGAGGCGACGTCGCAAGCCGCGAATTCTGCGCTTTCTGGCTGAGCGAAAGGCGAGTAATCGCCGGCATGAACGTCAACGTGTGGGACGTCCATTCCGACATTCGTAGCCTCATCAAGTCGGGTACGGCGGTCGACACCACGCGGTTGGCCGATCCCGCCGTCCAGCTCTCGAACGTCGCGAAGTGACTGACCCCAACACTGGTGCCAACGTCGACGTCGATCGTGAAGCGGTCGATGTTGAAGCGGACGACGTAGGGCGCCTTGCCGACGGCGTGCAGGTGCGATTGTGCGAACCCACATTACTGCACGCGCTGCGGCTTCGGGTTTTACGGCCCGGGCAGCCGCCGAGCAGCGTCGATCACGAGCACGACTACTGGCCAGACACGTTTCACGTCGGCGCGTTCTCTCCTGATGGCGTCGCCGTTGCATGCGCCACGTTTTACCCGGAGCCGAGTCCCGACGGCCGTAACGGCTGGCGGTTACGCGCCATGGCGACAGCTCCCGAGGTGCGCGGAATGGGTTACGGCGGAAGGGTTTTGCGGTTCGGAATCGACGAAGTCAAGGCGCGCGGGGGTGATCGCATCTGGTGCAATGCCCGATCACCCGCGGTGTGGTTCTACGAGCGGTTGAGTTTCCGATCTGTCAGCGACGAGTTCGAGATCGCCCCGATTGGCCCGCACTACGTGATGGAACTCGAGCTGGGATGAACTGTCGTGACCGAGGTCTTGAGATTCCTTCGATGCCCGGTACTTCGCGCCGTCCGCTGAAGTGCCGTTTTGCGGGCACGCGACGATCGCGACCGGCGTGGCGCTGGCAGAGCGCCACGGCCCCTGGGCGTTTTCCCTTGCATACCAAGGCAGGCGAGGTTCCGGTCGATGTCGAGGTCGACGCCGGCGGGCGGTATCGCGCGACGCTCACGAGCGTCGCGAACCTGCCCTTCGTGACCTGCCGGACGACGACCTCGTGGCGTTGCTCGATGCGTTGCGGTGGTCGCCGGCCGATGGGGGAGTGGTCGAAGATCCCGCGACCGGCGCTGCGGCCGCGGCGCTCGGCCACTACCTGCGCGAGTTGCGCCTCGTTGGCCTGCCGGCGCGGATAACCGTGTGGCAGGGCGCCGACATGGGACGTCGCAGCCAACTCACCGTCGACGTCGACGGAACCGATCCCCGGATCAGGGTCAGCGTCACGCCGTCGACGTCGACGGTGCCAAGCAAGCCGCGAACTAGCTTTGGCGCAGTGCGGGCATCGGGAACTGGATCGAGTAGGTCGACGAGCCGACACCGACTCCGCCTTCACACGTGTTCGGCGGGGTCGTCGAGACGTTGCGAGTCGACGGCTTCTCGGCCGCCCAGAACATGTACCCGAGCATGCCGCTTGTCGTGCCGGCGCCGTTCGGGGCGACTGTCTGCACATAGCTGCCGGTGGAGTTTTCCAGTGACGTCGAGAAGTTGATGCACTCCGGTATCGGCCTGCTGCTGTCGGTGATGTAAAGACTTCCGGTGAACTTCGCGGGCGCGAGCGGCGGGATGGCCGGGCTGTAGTTCGGCTTGCCGTCGACGTGTTCCTGCCAGTTCGACTCAGCGCCTGAGGTGCTCGGCTGCCGACTGGGCACCATCGCGTTCGCGTAGTCGAGTACCGGGTTCGACGTCGTCAACCAGTTCTGCGTGGCGTACTGGTCGAGCGCGATCAGCCAGCGGTCGCCAGCGGCCACGTCGATCGTCAGCCGCGCGGCCGCGTTGCCACCGCTGGCGTCGTACGGCAGTTGAGAACGGTAGGCGGTGATGAACTTTTGCAGGTCTGTGATGTCAGGACTGCTGCTTTGCTCGTAGTCGATTTCGATACCGACGCCGAGTTGCTTCGCAACGGCCGCTGCGTTGAGACCGAGCTGGGTCGCGTTCTGCGCTAACGCCGTGTTCCAGTCGTCGACGTAGGTGATGCCGCCGATCGACAGCATGACCCGGACGCCGTGGCTGGTGAAATAGTTCACGACGCTTTGATTCATGCCGACCGGTACCCCGTTGGTGTCGCCGGCGTCGGTGGTCTGGTTGAGCAGTTTAAGCGGGTTTACGAACGCCAGTACGACGAGGTTGACCGACGGTGTGCCGTCACCGCGGTCGATCAGCCAGTGGTTGTTGTAGTCGAAGTCGGTCATATCGCGGACCGTTCCCCATGTGCACTCGTCATTGCCGCACAGCCACGAGCCATAGATCTGGATGGGCGTTGACGCGGCGGACGTCGTCGTGGCTGCCCTCGTCGTCCCTGAAGTCGAAGTCGTCGAAGTCGGCGGGGTCGCCGCCGCCGGCACGCAGAACGAGCTGAGTGCCAATGCGACCGCCCCGACGGTGCCGAGAATCTTGAGATTTGCTAACACGAGACTGCTCCCTCCTTGTCGGCCGCATCATTGCGGACCGAGCCTGTATGGACGAGCGACGTCTCTTCCGTGGGCGACCAGCTTGACGTCTTTTCTGCCTGCGAGCGGTATGAGAGGCGGGCCGCGTGCGCTGGCGGGAACCGAGGGGAGCGCAGCGTAATCAGACCCGTTGCCCGGCTTGAGGCCGAAATGCACCAGCCCTCCTAGATCCAACAGATGTGAGAGCGGTATCACCAACCGGCCTGATGAGCAAACACCGACATGATCGCCAGCGCAACATCGCTACGTCCGGCGACGTCCGGCAATGTTGGCAGCCCACAAGCGGCCCTGTGCCCGACCGGGGCGCACCCGCACGGACGCCTAGACTCAGGCCTGTGGCCGGCCGGATTCCTGACAGTGACATCGCGCGGGTGCGCGAGCTGTCGCCGATCGCCGATGTCGTGGGCGAGCACGTCACGCTGAAGAGCGCCGGCGGCGGGTCACTCAAGGGCCTGTGCCCGTTCCACGACGAACGCTCGCCGTCGTTCAACGTCACCCCCGCCCGCGGATTTTGGCATTGCTTCGGCTGCGGCGAGGGCGGCGATGTCATCAGCTTCGTGCAGAAGATCGATCAGCTCTCGTTCAGTGAGGCCGTCGAGCAGCTTGCCGGGCGGGTCAACTACGAGTTGCACTACGAGCAGGGCGGGTCGGCGCCCCGCGGCCAGCAAGGCCAGCGTGCTCGCCTGGTCGAGGCTCACAAGTTAGCCGCGCAGTACTTCGTCGAGCAGCTCACCAGCCCAGAGGCAGTTATCGGACGCCGGTTCCTCGACGAGCGTGGCTTCGACCCGGCAGCTGCCGCACAGTTCGGCGTGGGCTACGCGCCTGTCGGCTGGGAGAATCTCGTCAAATACCTGCGGGCTAAGGGATTTTCTGACGATGAGTTGTCGACGAGCGGCCTGGCGAGTCGCGGCCAGCGGGGGGTCATCGACCGTTTTCGCGGCCGTTTGGTGTGGCCGATTCGCGACGTCACCGGCGATGTTGTCGGCTTCGGTGCCCGCAAATTGCGCGACGACGACGACGGTCCGAAGTACCTGAACACTCCAGAAACGCCGCTGTACAAGAAAAGTCAGGTGCTCTACGGCATCGACCTCGCCAAGCGCGACATCGCCAAAGCCAAACAGGCCGTGGTCGTCGAGGGCTACACCGACGTGATGGCGTGCCATCTCGCTGGCGTCACCACCGCAGTTGCCACGTGCGGCACGGCTTTTGGCGAAGACCACGTGCGCATCTTGCGCCGCTTGCTGCTCGATACTGCCGAATACGCAGGCGAAGTCATCTTCACCTTCGACGGCGACGCGGCCGGCCAGAAGGCTGCGCTCCGTGCGTTCGAGACTGATCAGAAGTTCGTCACGCACACCTTCGTTGCGGTCAGCCCTGACAACATGGACCCCTGCGAGTTGCGCATCGCACGCGGCGATGCCGCCGTCCGCGATCTCGTCGCCCGCCGGCAGCCATTGTTCGAATTTGCCGTGCGCAGCGTGCTTTCTGGGTTCGATCTCGATATTCCCGAAGGCCGGGTTGCTGCGCTCGAACGCACCACGCCACTCGTGGCGCGTATCAAGGACGCATCGTTGCGCGACGAATACGCGCGCCGGCTCGCTGGCTGGGTTGGTGCTCCCGACGAGCTTGCCGTGCTTGATCGCGTGCGGCGAGCGGCCGCTCCTTCGGGTGTACCGCAGGGGCGGCGGCGCCAGGAGCAGGCGAATGAGCGGCCCGACCCGCGCGACCCCACTTTGCAGGTAGAACGCGAGGCGTTGAAGCTGGCGATGCAACGGCCGGCGTTGCTCGGCCCGGCGTTCGATGCCCTCGATCCGCTGGTGTTCACCTCGCAGGTCTACGTCGACGTGCGCGACGCGATCGCGAAGGCCGGTGGCACCGGTTCCACGGCGGGTGGCGATGCCTGGGTCAACGCAGTGATCGAGAACGCGGCCGACGACAGTGTTCGCCACCTGCTCACCGAACTCGTCGTCGAACCGCTGTTGACCGCTGTCGAACCAGACGTGCGCTATGCATCGGCGCAACTAGCCCGTTTGCGCGTGCGCGCAGTCGATCGGGCGATCGGCGAACTGAAATCTCGACTACAGCGGGTTAATCCGATTGAGCAAAGCGCTGAGCACAACAGGCTATTCGGTGAACTAGTCGCGCTCGAGAAGCGCCGTCGCGATGATCTCGAAGGCAGTTTGAACGGCGGGTAAAACGGAACAAGTCGAGACGTTTGGCGACAGAAACATGTTGATTTCCAACGGGTTTTGCGGACTCGGCCCGATCCACGGCAATCCGGCTGCACACTGAGCCATGGGCTACTTTCTGGCGTCGGAGCCGGCGGATGCGAACTCGCCGATCAAGAGGACGACACAAGCAGCAGATCGTGACACCCCGCCGGTGATGCGTCTGGTGGCGCAGACTGACGCGGTCGAAGACTCGATGGCGACCGGCGCTGCGCTCGCCGTCGTCGATGCCGCGCCGGCCGATCTGGCCGATCTGGCGGATCTGGCTGAACCCGCCCCCGACGAACTGGACGAACTCGTCAGCGCCGAGACCACAGCACCGACTGCTGCGGAGGCTGAGACCGACGCTGACGGCGCCACCGATGCCGATGAGCGGCGGCGCTCGCCCGACCAGTGGGCGCCGTCCGCCGACCCGGTTCGCACCTACCTGAAAGAGATCGGGCGGGTACCGCTGCTGACCGCAGAGCAAGAAGTCGACTTATCGAAACGCATCGAGGCAGGCCTGTTCGCGGGGGAGAAGCTTGCGAGCGGCGTTGCGATCCCCGAGACGTTGCGGCGCGAGCTGCAGTGGATCGAACTCGACGGTCAGCGCGCGAAGGCGGCGCTGATCGAAGCCAACCTTCGGCTCGTGGTGTCGCTGGCGAAGCGCTACACCGGCCACAACATGGCGTTCCTCGATTTGATCCAAGAGGGCAACCTGGGCTTGATCCGCGCGGTCGAGAAGTTCGACTACGCCAAGGGCTACAAGTTCTCGACGTACGCGATCTGGTGGATCAGACAGGCGATCTCACGTGCGATGGCCGACCAGAGCCGAACGATCCGGGTACCCGTTCACATGGTCGATGCGATCAACAAGCTCATGCGCACCCGCCGCGACTTCATCCAGGTGCAGGGTCGCGAGCCAACCGACGCCGAACTCGCCGATCTCCTCACCTTTACCGAAGAACGCGTGCGCGAGATCCGCACCATCGCGCAAGAACCCGTCTCGTTCCACTCGCCGATAGGTGAGGACGACGGCACGCTCGGCGATTTGATCGAAGACTCCGACGCGTTGGCGCCCTGCGACATCGCCACCCGTACGTTGATGATCGAGCAGTTGCGCCAGGTGATTGCCTCACTCGGCGTTCGCGAGCAGCACGTGCTCGCAATGCGCTTCGGCTTGACCGACGGCCTGATCCACACCCTCGAAGAGGTCGGCCAGGAGTTCGGTGTGACGCGCGAACGCATCCGTCAGATCGAGAACAAGACGCTGGCGAAGCTGCGGCAGCCCCACGCCGCGATGCAATTGCACGACTACCTGCTCGACTGAGGCTTCGTCGCACGGCCAGGCGGCAGCTCAGGTCATGGTGCCGTTCGCGTGAGCGGCTTCGCCGTCCAGATTGATTTCGCGGTGACCGATCCGGCTCGAGATGCCAGCCGGGATCTTGCTCTGCACCTTCTCGATCAAGTCGTGGCTCATCGATTCGGCTTTCTGCGCAGCCGCCCGGCGGGCCCGCTCACCGATCTGCATCGCTTGCGCTTGCGCGCCCTCAGCGGTGTTGCGCACGGTCGGGTTGCTCGAGATCGACTTGCCCATGCGCTTGATCTGCTCGTAGCGCTGGCGGCCGGCGCGTGCGCCGAGCACGTATCCCGCGGCGAGTCCCATGGCGAAAACGGCCTTGTATCGCATGTGGACGCTCCTTCGGTTCGACGAAATGGGCGGTTACGTTGGCTTGTCGGCTCAAGGTCCGAGGCAGCCTGCCCTGCGACTGGCCTACCCCTGATCGCGGTGACGGTACCCCGCCCACGGCGTCGCGTCGAGCCCCCGCCGAACGACCGGGAGAGTGCGGTAACCTAGCCGAGCGTTGGACGACGCACCCTGCGTCAACCCCGCCAATCCTGCGTAGCTCAATTGGCAGAGCAGCCGGCTGTTAACCGGCAGGTTATAGGTTCGAGTCCTATCGCAGGAGCATCCTTGCAGGTCACGCCCGGTAGACCTTGATTGCCGGAACGGTCTATCAGTTCGCCTCACGGTCGACGGCAGGGTTAGTAGGAACTGTGCAGGTCGAGTTGTTAGTGGTCGCCGGCTGCCCGCATGAGGCAGTGGCCCATGCCGTGCTCGCGCAAGCAGCCGAGCAGGCCGGTGTCGTCGACGTTGCATTCTCCGTGACCCTGATCGACACGGAGAATGAAGCTCAGGCGCGCGGCTTCGTCGGCTCGCCGACATTCCTTCTCGATGGGGTCGATCCTTTCGCCGATCCCGTCGCCCAGACCGGTTTGAGTTGTCGGCTGTACCCGACTGCGGCCGGATCGGCGGGCGTGCCCGATGTGGCAGCGTTGCGCGACGTGCTCGTCAGGGCGTGTGCTTCCCGATCCAGCGAAGCGGGCGACCGATGAGCCTGTGGTGCAGCCAACCGCGGCGGACGACAGTTTTGCGTAGCAGGCGAAACTGATCGCGAGCCCGCACGGCGAACCCGGTCCGGGACCGGTCCTCGAGCTCCCATGCCCGCTTGCTGATCGAATGCGCGCAGCGAACGCAGACGGTCACCTCGGGGTGGTTCCCGAGCTGCACGAGCCTGTTCGGCTCCTCGATCGTGCCACAGCACCAGCAGATCGACGACCCGCGCGGCACGTCGTTCGTTACTGCCTGCGTTGACATTGATCTGCTCCTCAAATCAGGCAGGGGCAGCCACCGATCCCTGGTTGGTTGATTGTCGCGCCGGCGGTTCGCCACCGTGACGGGAGGGTGTGGCTCGGCACCGCAGATCCATCCACCGCGGCGCCCACGTTCGCTGAACCGCTGCTTACGCTCGAACGGAGCTGACCGCGCACTCGGCGTTGCCGCTGAACGTGCGCTAGCATCCTGCGACCGGCCTGATCGTCGCCCTGATCGCCGGCTGTCGAATCACCTGTCTGCGTCCGAAAACTGCCTTCGCCCGAGGCGGGAAATGACGCATGAGCGAAAGGGCGGATCCGTGGAACGCGGATTACGGGCGTCAGCAATTCGAGGCATGACAGCAATCGCAGCGGCCGGTATTGCGACGTCCGGGATTCTGTTCGGTTCGTCGGTATTCAGTTCGACGGCGTCGGCGGCCGGTATTGCACGCGGCGAAGCGTCGCCGCGCGTCGTCCAGGTTGATGTCGATTTTTCGTGGGACGGCGTGCGCAACTGCGAATCGCAGCGTCCTGGTTCGGTGATTTGTATCAGTGCGCAGGCAACTGTGCACGGTCTCGGTCTGGTCGAATATGCGCGCGACGCCGTGCCGAACGGTCAGACGACGCCCGACGGCTGTCTCGAGTTCAGCACCCACGGCCAACTCTGGGTGCCTGGCGGTACGGCGCAGTTCGATGGCGTACCTGTGCCGACGTGCGGCGCTAATGACAATCCTGACGCGCACTACACGTACACGATCCATGACGGCGCTGGCGCGTTGCAGGGCGCAATCGGCACTGGCGATGTGGTTGCAGACAATGGAACAGACCGTTGGCACGGCACCATTACGTTGACGGCTGCTGTCGCCTCGGCCGCGCCGAGTTCCGCGGCACCTACGCCGTCCTCGAGTGCTGCGCAACCCGCAGCGAGTGGCGCGGCAGCAGTCTCGACCGGATCGAGCGGCAATGCCGTGTGGATCGTTGCTGCGGTTGTCGGTGCCCT
>Ga0070658_10001196_pt1 | contig 22213 bp, 13 predicted proteins | sample KBSC13metaG_FD_64664 | JGI IMG/M metagenome (GOLD analysis project Ga0070658, IMG submission 64664) | Corn rhizosphere microbial communities from Kellogg Biological Station, Michigan, USA - KBS C1-3 metaG | ecosystem: Host-associated > Plants > Roots > Rhizosphere > Soil ...
TGGCGCAGCGGCGGCCGGCACCGGGGCGGGCACGCTCGCGGGGGACTCCGCCGCGGCCGGTGCGACCGTGCGCTCCTGGGGCACGGTCAAGGGAAGCGTCTTATCAGGCGTCCCCAGCACGTTCACGCTGTCGCGGGACGAGCTGGCCGGCGAGCCCGCGACGGCGTCCAGCGATGCGCGCAGCGGACGAGCGGTCCGCGAAGGGCGCACGTTCGCGCTCCGGTGAGCGTACGCCGCCGGCGCCGAGCCGACATCCTGAACAGCCATCGTCGTCGCGGCTGCTTTGCCAGCCTTCGGGCTGGTGGCCGTCGTGGTCCTGGGCGCCGCCGAAGCGGGCGCTTCTGGCGTCGCGGGGACGCTGCTCCACGACTGGCCGCGGGTGAGCCGCGCCAGACGGCCAGCGTCGCTCCACACCTCGACCACGCCCTCGTCGACGCCCACGCCTGCGCGGCTGCCGTCGATGCGCACGCTGAAGCGCGTGCCGACCACGATCACGCGGTACTGGTTCGCCCGCACCGTGAAGATGTGCCCCGGCGCCTGCGGCGGCACATGGAACTGCACCTCGCCGGCCGCGACCGCGGGACGCTCGTCCTGATCCAGCACCAGCGTCGAACTGGGGGTGACGGTGACCTCGGTCCCACCCTTCAACGACAGGTGCAGGACCTCGCCGTTGGCGGTCCGCACCGTCGCGGGCGCCACCAGCACCGAGCGATCCAGGTCGTCGTGGCGCGCGATGGTGGGCGCCACCTGCGGCGCCCGGTGCCCCAGCGAGGAGCGAATCCGGTCAAGGGAAGGCGAGCCGACCATCATCAACACGACCGCGGCGGCGGCACCCGCCACCATCGCGCCTGCGATCCAGGTCCAGCGCGTCCGCCGGGGAGCTGGCGCCTCGACCTGCGCCGGGACCAGCTCGGGCAGCTGTGACAGTCGCGACCACACGCGCCGCAGAGCCACTTCGTCCGTGTCGGCGGCCGCTCCCTGGTTCAACGCTTGATCCAGCTCGGCCTCGACCTGATTCCGCGGCGGCGTCAGCCATGCGCCGGCGCCCTGGCGACGCTTGCCGCCACCGGGGCCCTGTCCGCCGCTGCCGGCGCCACCAGCGCCCTGTCCCGAGCCCTGTCCGAATTTACCGCTCACGCCACACCTCCCGCCGAAGCGTCAGGTCCTTCGGTGCCGCGCTCCATGCGCGTCCGCTGCCGCCGCTTCTCCTCACGCGCCGCCATCTTCGTCAGATCCAACCGGGCGTGGTGCAGCCGCGACCACACGGTGTTCGTCGGGCAATCCGCGATGCGCGCGATCTCCTCGACGGGAACGCCCTCCAGCTCGAACAGCACCAGCACCAGACGCTTCTTCGGGTTCAGCCGGTCCAGCATCCGGTCCAGCAGCAGCGCGCGCGCCGCCTGCTCGGTCGGATCGGCCAGCGAGGGCGCAGGCTCTTGCGTCAGCGTCGTGGCCAGCGCCGTGCGCAGCTTGCGCTTCTGGATCAACTTCCCGGTGGTGCGCGCCGTGATCCGGTAAATCCAGGTCGACAGCTGCGCCTCGCCGCGGAAGCTGGGCAGGCTGCGGTACACCGCCAGGAAGACGTCCTGACAGGCGTCCTCGCGTTCGGGATCGCGCACCCCCAGCGCCGACAGGAAGCGGAACACCAGCGCGGCGTAGCGTTCGTAAAGGACCCGCCAGGCCGAGCGGTCGCCGGCGCAACAACGCGCGACCAGCTCTTGATCGGAGACCCGGGTGGGGGAGGCGAGACGGCTTAAGCCTGGCGTGTTCACATGCAACTCGGGGGTAGCTGACAGGATTAGTGCCCGGGGGGGCTTTGCATCATCGAAAAACTACTCCGGCATCCAGGCCAAACGTCGAATATGTCGACGGTGTACGGAAAACGAGGTCACCTCGCCCCCGGACCGCGATGTCGTACTTGACGATAGCAAAGCCAAGGCTGGCGCGCGGGCGCACGAACAGGTGGCGGCCCAGCGTGACGCGGTAGCCCGTCTCGGCGCTGACCACGGGGCTGAACCGGTAGGCCTGGTCGACGCGGCCGGTCGCCGAATCCTTCGATCCGGCCTGCAGAATTTCGACGCCGCCGGACACCGAGGGCTCGAACGTGCCGGGGCCCGCCGGCAGCTCCAGCGCCAGGCCGGCATGCAGGGGAAAACGGCGCAGAAAGGGAGCGTCCGTGCCTCGGGTCACGCTCTCCTGCTGGCTGACGCCCGCGTCGAGGCGCGCCACCAGGGCGAATGGCCGGTGGGTCAGCTCCAGCTCGCCCCCCAGGCGACCCTCGAGGAGAGACGGGTTGTCCGAGGACGCCATCAGCAAAGCCCCGCCCAGGAACACGAAACCGGCGCGGCCGCCGGGCGGCGGGGGCGGCGGCGGGGGCGCGGGCGTCACCGCGGTGGGTGGGGGTGGGGGGGCCGTCTCGCTGGCGTGGTACTCGACCGAGCTGAGGTACCTTTCCACGATCTCCGCCAGCGTCTCGGCCAGCGCCACACATTCGCTCGCGGGCCGACCCCGCCCCGGCGCGGGGATCGAGCGCCGGAGCTGAACGTCGCCGCGCGCATCGACCAGCGAGAAATGCACGACCGTGCCATCGGAGGGAACCTCCAGCACCGCGCGGAGCGCGTCGGGCCGGCCGGCCGCGGCGGGTTGCACCAGGCCGGGCAGGTGCCCCTGCAGGGCGTCCGACACCTGCCGTGCATTCGGACAGCTGTCGTCGGCTCCCGTCGGCGGGACGATCGGCGCCGCGGCGACCGGAGCCAGTAGCAACGGCAACCCTTTGACCGGCTGGCCCGCGAACGCGACCACCGCGGCGAGCAGAGATACAGCGGAGGGAGACACCGCGCCGAGGAGCATCAACCTCCCATCTTACGGGCGGCGGTCAGTTCTCCGAAAGTGAGTCCCGCTGGAGCCTTGTCGTCAGTCATGCCGCGCCACCAGGGCGGCCAGGCGGTCAATGCCGGTCCCGAACACGCGGGGGGCGGGCAGCAGGCTGACCACCAGGAACGTTCCCCCTTCCAGATCGAAGAAGAAACCGGGCTGCGCCAGGACGCCCTCTTCTTGCAGCAGCGCCAGCGCCCAATCCTCGTCGCTGCGCGTGGCGGGCAGGCGCAGGATCGCCGACCAGCCGCCGTGCCCGCGCAGCACGCTGACCGCGGTGCGGGCGTCGAACGTCTTCTTCAGCAGCGACTCGTTCTCCAGCAGCCTGGCTTGGATGGCAGCCCGGGTGAGCGCGCCCAGCTGCAACAGCTCGGGCAGGGCCGCCTGCGCCGGACCGTTCACGGACAGGTACGTGTCTGCCACCAGCTCCAGCCGCGCGCGCGTCTCACCCAGCCATTCCACCGGTCCCCCGAGCGCGATCCAGCCGACCTTGAGCTGGGGCAGGCCGCAGCTCTTGGAAAGACCGCCCAGGCTGAACGTGGGCACCTGGGTGGGGCGGGCCGCCATGCAGGCGACATGCGCGGACGGGGCACGTCGCACGAAATCGCCGAACACCTCGTCGGCGATCAGGGCCGCCCGATGAACGGCGCATCGCTGTTCCAGGGCGGCTGCCTCGTCGTCGTCCAGGGCAGCGCCGGTCGGGTTGTTCGGGTTGACGGTGATGATGGCCGCCACGCGGCGACTGTGGCGCGCGGCCGTCTCCGCGGCCGCGTCCAGGCTGTCCGTGTCCAGCTGCCAGTTTCCCGGCGGCTGGTAGGACGATCGATAGGAGATCGGCGTCAGGCCTTCCAGCCGCACCAGGTAATCGAACAGCGGGTAGCTGGGCGCGGGCACCAGCACCGCGTCGCCTGGATCGGCCAGCAGCTTGAACAGCAGCGCGTACGACTCGCTGGAGCTGGCCGTAAGGACGATGCGCCCGGCGTCCACCAGGTCGTGTCCGGCGGCGCGGTGGAGGGCGGCCACGGCCTCACGTGCCGATGGCGCGCCCGCTGAAGCGGGCGCGTAGACACCCGCCGGATGGCGGGCCAGCGCCTGCCCCAGCGCCGGTGAGGCGTCGGGCAGGCCCAGCTCGGGCAGGGTCGGGTTCGAGATCGTCAAATCGACGAAGCCAGGCCGCCGCCGGGCGGCCTCCTCGGCGCGCGCGAGGCGGTTTTCGGCGAGCGTCCAGTCGAGGCGGCGGGAGAAGGGCCAGGACACGAGGACGGGAGGATAACAACCACCTGGAGGCCACGGGCCGGTCACGGCACCACACGAGGAAACGGACGTGAAGAGTGACCGTAGCTGGCGGGTTTTGCCGGGCGACACTACAATTTCCCGGGCGCATGGGTCTGGATCTCAGAGACTTCCTGAAGGATCGGCTGATCGTGCACCCGCGTCTGGCGGCCCAGTCCGACGTCGCGGCGGCCACGGACGGCGCCCGGATCGCGGCGGAGCTGCCGCCGCTGGTCCCCTTCGGCGAGGCCACTTACGTCGGCGGCGACTGGATCCTGGACTGGGACCACCGCCTGCCTTCGAAGAACGCGATCTTGCGCCTGTCGGCGTACTACACCGAAGAGCGCCGCGCCGCCGCCGAGGCCGCGCGCACCACGCGCATGACCGAGATCAAGCGCGACGATCTGTTCCCCGAGTTCGACGTGCCCGACCTGGGAGGCATGCCGGCCGACGAGGCGTACGAGGCGGAGATCGAGCTGGGCGGCGCGCCGGCGCGCCTGCGGCTGGTCAGCGAGTGGCGGCGCGAGATCGATCCCGTCGCCGCCGAGCGCGCGGTCGCCATCGTGCGCGCCTCGCCGTCGTTCCGCGACGTCCAGTCGCAGGCGGCCTTCCGCCCGCCGGGCCTGGGCGATCTGGAGGCGGCCGAGTGGTCCCCGCCCTGCGAGAGCGGGCACGCACGCTGGGGCATCGACGTCTGGTACCTGATGACCTACAACGGGATGGTCGGCGAGGGGCGGGCCTTCCTGGTCGACGCACGCGAGCCGGTCGTGGTGCGCGAGCGCGACTTCCAGTTTCGCGCGGGCTGAGTCGCCAGAGGATCGGATTGGCGGCGGCCGCCGGGCCGCGCGCAGGCCCCGCTAAGCAAAGGCTTTTCCGATTGACTTTGCGCGCTTGGTCGGCACAGATCGTCGTCCCATGACGTCGCTCCCGTTCCGCCGCGTGCTGTGCGCCAACCGCGGCGAAATTGCCATCCGTGTCTTCCGCGCGTGCTCCGAGCTGGGGATCCGCACCATCGCCATCTTCTCGGAGGAGGATCGCGTTCATCTGCACCGCTACAAGGCGGACGAGGCGTACATGGTCGGCAAGGGGCTGGAGCCCGTGGCCGCCTATCTGGCCGAGGACGAGATCGTCGCGCTGGCGAAGCGGCATGAAGTGGACGCGATTCACCCCGGGTACGGGCTGCTGTCCGAGCGCGCCTCGTTCGCGCGCAAGTGTCGCGACGCCGGCATCAAGTTCATCGGCCCCTCGCCGGAGACGATCCTGTCCCTGGGCGACAAGATCGCGGCCCGCAAGATCGCCGAGGCGGCCGGCGTCCCGGTGGTCCCAGGGACGCCCGACGCCATCACCCGTCTGGCCGACGCCCGGGCGTTCGCCGACCGGGTCGGCTACCCGGTGTTCGTCAAGGCGGCGGGCGGCGGCGGCGGCCGCGGCATGCGCGTCGTGCGCAGCGCCGACGAGCTGGAGGAGTCGCTGAACCGGGCCCAGTCCGAGGCGCGCAAGGCCTTTGGCGACGACAGCGTGTTCATCGAGAAGCTGGTGGTCCGCCCCAAGCACATCGAGGTGCAGGTGCTGGCGGACGAGCACGGCAACATGGTCCACCTGTTCGAGCGCGACTGCTCGGTCCAGCGCCGCCACCAGAAGGTGGTCGAGTACGCGCCGGCCTGGTCGCTGCCGGAGGCCCTGCGCGAGCGCATCGCCCAGGACGCGCTGAAGGTGGCGCGGCAGGCGAACTACACGAACGCCGGCACGGTCGAGTTCCTGGTGGGGGCCGACGGCTCGCACTACTTCATCGAGGTCAACCCGCGCATCCAGGTCGAGCACACGGTGACCGAGGCCATCACGGGGCGCGACCTGGTCCAGGCGCAGCTGTACGTCGCCATGGGCAAGCGTCTGGACAGCCCCGAGATCGGCATCCCGCACCAGGACGCCATCGAGCGCCGGGGCTACGCCATCCAGGCCCGCATCACCGCCGAGGATCCGCAGAACGACTTCCTGCCCGACACCGGCAAGATCAACGTCTACCGTCCGGCGGTGGGCCTGGGCATCCGGCTGGACGACGGCTCGGGTTACGTGGGGGCGCGCGTGTCGCCTTACTACGACTCGCTGCTGGCGAAGGTCACGGCGTCGGGCCTGGACTGGGAGTACGCCCGCCGCAAGCTGGGCCGCGCCCTGCGGGAGTTCCGCATCCGCGGCGTGAAGACGAACATCGCCTTTCTCGAGAACGTGCTGGATCACCCCACGTTCGCCAGGGGCGCCGCCCACACCACGTTCGTGGACGAGACGCCCGAGCTGGTGCGCTACCGCCCGCGCAGCGACCGCGCCACCCGCATGCTGCGCTACGTGGGCAGCATGGTGGTGAACGGCCACCCCACCGTGCGCGGCAAGCCCAAGCCGCCGCAGGGCGCGCTGACGAAGGCGCCGCTGGTCCCGCTGGTGCCGCCCGGGCCGCCGCCGCGTGGGACCAAGCAGATCCTGGACGAGCAGGGGCCCGAGGGGGTCGTGCGCTGGCTGCGCAGCGATCGCCGGGTACGCCTGATGGACACCACCTGGCGCGACGCCCACCAGTCGCTGCTGGCCACCCGCCTGCGCACCTTCGATCTCGCCCGGATCGCGCACGCGACGTCGCACCTGTGCTCCGATTTCTTCTCGCTGGAGATGTGGGGCGGCGCCACGTTCGACGTCGCCTACCGCTTCCTGTCCGAGGATCCCTGGCGGCGCCTGGAAGAGCTGCGGGCCAAGGTCCCCAACCTGATGTTCCAGATGCTGGTGCGGGGCGCGAACGCCGTCGGCTACACGAACTATCCGGACGACGTGGTGCGCGCCTTCATCGAGGAGGCCGCCGCCGGCGGCATCGACGTGTTCCGCATCTTCGACGCCCTGAACGACGTCAGCAGCATGAAGGTCGCCATCGCGGCGGCCCAGAAGTCGGGCAAGGTGGTCGAGACCGCGCTCTGCTACACCGGCGACGTCAGCGACCCCCGGCGCACCAAGTTCGACCTGGACTACTACGTGAAGATGGCGAAGGAGGTGGTGGCGCTGGGCACCCACATCCTGTGCATCAAGGACATGGCCGGCCTGCTGAAGCCGCGCGCCGCCACCATGCTGGTCACGGCCATCCGCGAGGCGGTGGACGTGCCGATTCACCTTCACATGCACGACACCTCGGGCAACGGCATCACCTCGTACGTGGCCGCGGTCGAGGCCGGGGTGGACATCGTCGACGTCGCGGCGGGCTCGATGTCGGGCATGACGTCGCAGCCTTCGCTGGAGACCCTGCTGGTGGCGCTGGAGGGCTCGGCCCGCGACCCCAAGCTGGATCCCACCGTGCTGGAGAAGCTGTCCGTGTACTGGGACACCGTGCGCGAGTGGTACGCGCCGTTCGAATCGGGCCTGAAGGCACCGGCGGCGGACGTGTACCAGCACGAGATCCCGGGTGGTCAGTACTCGAACCTGCGGGCGCAGGCAGAGGGCCTGGGCCTGGGCGCCCAGTCCTGGGAGGCGGTGAAGCGCGCCTACGCCGAGGTGAATCAGCTCTTCGGCGACATCCCCAAGGTCACCCCGTCGTCGAAGGTCGTGGGCGACATGGCCATCTGGATGGTGAAGCAGGGGCTGGACTCGCGCGGGGTCGTCGAGAAGGCGCCCGAGCTGACCTTCCCCGGTTCCGTCATCGATTATATGAGGGGCGGTCTGGGGCAGCCCCCGGGCGGCTTCCCCGAACCGCTGCGGGCCCACGTGCTGAAGGGAACGGCCGCCATCGAGGGCCGGCCGGGCGAGACGTTGCCGCCGTTCGACTGGGAGGGCGGCAAGGCGGAGCTGGAGCGGCTGGCCGGCGGGCCGGTCCTGCGGCGCGATGTCGTGTCCTATGCGCTGTACCCGAAGGTGCTGCGCGAGTACATGGAGCACCGGGCCCTGCACGGCGACACGTCCGTGCTGCCGACGCCCGCCTTCTTCTACGGCCTGCGCGTGGGTGAGGAGGCCTGGATCGACATCGAGCCGGGCAAGACCCTGATCGTGAAGCTGCTGTCGGTGGGCGACGTCGAGGCGGACGGCGCCCGTCAGGTGACGTTCGAGCTGAACGGCCAGCAGCGGTCGATCCGGGTGTTCGATGAATCGGCGAAGGTCACCGGTCCGAAGCGGCGCAAGGCGACGCCTGGCCGCAAGGGCGAGGTGGGCGCGCCCATGCCGGGCCGGGTGATCGATCTGGTCACCAAGGTCGGGGAGAAGGTCAACGCGGGGCAGAAGCTGCTGGTCACCGAGGCGATGAAGCTGGAGACCATCGTGAAGGCGCCCGTGAACGGCATCGTGCGCGAGATCGTCTCGGGCGCGGGAGAGGGCGTGGAGGCGGGCGATCTGCTGGTGCTCATCGAAGAAGGGACCGCGGCGTCCTAGCGGACGCTGGCGGCGCGATGGGGGCGGGCGTCACCGTGGTCGGCAGTCTGAACGCCGACCTGGTCGTGTCCGTTCGCCGCTTCCCGGCGCCCGGTGAGACGGTCACCGGCGCCGATTTCACTGTCTTTCCGGGCGGCAAGGGGGCCAACCAGGCGTACGCGGCCGCCCGCCTGGCCGCGGGGAGCATGCCCGTGCGGATGGTCGGGCGCGTGGGCGACGACGTCTACGGCGGCTGGCTGCGGCAGAACCTGGCCAACGCCGGCGTGGACGTCACGCACGTGGGCGCGCTGGCCGGCATTCCCACGGGGCTGGCCCTGATCACCACGGACGCCGGGGCCCAGAACCAGATCGTGGTGGTGCCGGGGACCAACGGCGCGTTCGCGCCCGCCGGGTTGAGCGAGGCCCACCACGCCGTCGCCGGCGCCGCCGTCGTGCTGCTGCAGCTCGAGGTACCGCTTCCGACCGTGCAGACGGCGGCCCGGGTGGCCAAGGAAGGGGGCGCGGTGGTGATCCTGGATCCCGCCCCCGCCCGTACCCTGGCCGACATGCTGCTGCGGTCGGTCGACTACCTGACGCCGAACGAGAGCGAGCTGTCGGTGCTGACCGGCAGCGCCCCGCAGGCGACGCTGCGGCGCAGCGAGGCCACCACCCGGGCCCGCCAGCTGATCGCCCGCGGCGCCCGGCGGGTACTGGTGAAGATGGGCCGGCAGGGGGCCTTGATGGTCACCGACACGACCGAGCACCTGTACCCCGCCTTCCCGGTCGAAGCGGTCGACACCACCGCGGCCGGCGACGCGTTCAACGCCGGTCTGGCCGTGGGCCTGGCGCGCGGGATGGGGGAGGCGGAGGCCATCCGCTACGCGTCCGCGGCCGGTGCAATTTGCACCACTGGCAGGGGTGCGCAGCCCAGCATGCCGGCCCATGATGCGGTGCTCGCACTGCTCGCCGGCGCGCCGATCGCGTAGGCCTGGTCCTGCAGCGGCGGTCACGAAACCGCTAAATCATTGGTGATTTTCGGCGTAACAGCGATGTTTCCAACATATTTCCGCCCGATTTCTCGGAGGCAAAATGATGGCCATCGAACTGCAAATTACTTTACAGCGCTTCGAAGCCCCGGATAGGGTGTGCGCCAGTCAACGACACCGAAACTGAATAAGGGGGTTACGAATGCGCCTCGCCGTCTGCGCCAGTGCACTTGGATTGTTGGTCTCCGCATCTGCTTACGCTCAAATGCCGCCCGCGGCCCCGCCGCCTGCCGCCCCGCCGCCCGCGATGGACGCCGTTCCGCCGCCTCCGCCCCCGCCGCCGCCCGTCGTCGAGGTGGCACCGCCGACCCCGGCCGCGGTCATGGCTGCACCCGCACCTGCCGCTGCTCCGGCGACCGCGGTGTCCGGCGCCCCCAGCCCGAAGTTCACCTTCGGCGGGTTGGTCGACGCCTACTACCTGTTCAATTTCACGCGTCCTGACGGGGCGAACACCCTGTACGGACCGTCCGGTGGGATCGGCCGCGCGTTCGATACGAACTCGAACAGCGCAACCCTGGCGCTGACCAAGTTGAGCATGAACGCCTCGCTGGATCCTGTGTCGATGCAGTTGGACATCGGCTACGGCTCGGTGGGCAGCATCATCAACGGCGCGAACACCGGAGCGCCGACCGCGCTCGGCACCACCGCCAGCGCTTTCTTGATCGAGCAGGCCTACGGCGAGATCGCCCTTCCGGGGAACTTGACCCTCGACTTCGGTAAGTTCGTGACCACGGCCGGCGCCGAGGTCATCGAGGCCAACAAGAACTGGCTGTACTCGCGCTCGATGTTGTTCAACATCATCCCGTTGCTGCACACGGGCGTGCGCGCGAACCTGAAGGTGAATGATAACCTCAGCTTGCAGGCTGGCGTGGTGAACGGTTGGAACAACGACCCGGACAACAACGCCTGGAAGACGGGCGAGGTCTCCGCTGCCATCACGGTCAACCCGATGGTGTCGATCATCGCGACGACGTACTTCGGCAAGGAGTCCACTCAGACCGCGGCGGATTCCAGCACCCCTGGCGACACCCGCTTCCTGGGCGACCTGGTCGTGGCCCTCACGCTCAATGACAAGGTCGGTCTGAACCTGAACATCGACTACATCAAGGAAGGCGCGAACTACTATCTGGGCGCCGCCGCCATGGGCCGCTTCGTCGTGGCCGATCACCTGTATCTGGCCGCCCGTGCCGAGTACGTTGGCGCTCACAACGATGCCCTGTCGCACACCTCGAACTACGAGGAAGGCACCGTCATGGCAGGCATCCCGGTGGGCAAGAACTTCGAGCTGCGTCCCGAGGTTCGCGCCGACTTTGCCGGTGACGACAACACCTTCGCCGGCAACAAGAAGAACCAGGTCACGGCCGAGCTGGCCGCTCTGACCTTCTTCTAGGTCATCGACAGCGCCGGGCTAGCTCCGGCTTCACACGAGAAAAACGGGAGGCTTCGGCCTCCCGTTTCTTTTGGAGAGCCATCGGTTTTCGCGCGCCTGCCCGCCTGGCTCTGGCCGGGTAAACGGCCGCCGGCCCGCCCGGGCTGCCCCCCGCCGGACCCGAACACACCCGCCACCAACGGCGTCGGGGCCGCGCCCTCAGCTGGTCAGGCCCAGGATGTCGTTCAGGACGCCCGCGGCCGTCACCGCCAGGCCAGCGCCCGGGCCGGTCACCACCAGCGGGTTCTCCTTGTAGCGGTTCGTGGTGAAGGCGATCTGGTTGTCGGTCCCCTTCAGACCGGCGAACGGGCTGGCGCCGTCGACCGTCCGCAGACCCACGGCGATGCGGTTCTTCGTGACCGTGGCCACGTAGCGGAGCGCGCCACCCTTGCTCTTCGCGGCGGACAGGCGGGCCGCCCAGTCCTTGTCCAGCTCCTCCAGCCGGCTCAGGAACTCGGTGAGCGGAAGCTTGCGGTAGGCCTCGGGCACCAGCGACTCGACCTGGACCTCGTCCGGATCGCCCTCGAACCCCAGCAGGCGGCCCAGGATCAGCGCCTTGCGGCCGACGTCGGCGCCCGACAGGTCGTCGCGCGGGTCGGGCTCGGTGAAGCCCTTCTCCATCGCCCGGCGCAGCGCCTCCGAGAACGGCCGGCCCTTGCCGATCTCCGTCATCAGGAAGCCCAGCGTGCCGGACACGCAGCCCTCGATGCGCAGCACCTTGTCGCCCGATTCGGCCAGCTTCTTGTACGTGTCCAGGATCGGCAGCCCGGCCCCCACGGTCGCCTCGAACAGGATGCGCTGGCCCGACTTCGCGGCCAGGGCGTTCAGCTCGGCGTGCGAATCGCGCGACCCGGAGAGCGGCCGCTTGTTCGCCAGCACCACGTCCATGCCGGCGGCCAGCGCCTGCTTGATCAGCTCGGTCGTGTCGGCGGCGGTCACGTCCACCAGCACCGGTTGCGACAGGGCATGCTTGGCCAGCGTGGCGATGGCGTCGGCCGGCCGCGCGACCCGGCCCGACGGCGCATCGGCGAAGCCCCGGCCGCCTTCCTTCAACGAGATCAGCCCGTTCACGTCGCGCGCCGACAGGCCGTCCGGGTCGAACAGGAAGCCGGTGCGGTCGATGACGCCCACGATGCGCACGGCCTTGGTCCCCTTGCGGGCGCCAGGCCCCTTGCCGTTGCCCTTGGCGATCATCTCGGCCAGCGTCCGCCCGATCTGCCCGAAGCCCAGCAGCACCACGTCCACGTGGTCGCCGCCGGTGGCGGCCCCGCCGCCGATCTTGGCCAGCTGGAAGGCGTCATGGATGGCCCGCTGGGCCGCGGCCGTGGCCGACGCGGCCACCACGAACGAGATGTTCAGCTCGGACGACCCCTGCGCGATGGCGACGATGTTCACCCCGGCGTCCGCCAGGGCGCGGAACACGCGGGCGGCGATGCCGGGGTGGCCCGCCATGCCGATGCCGACCACCGCCAGGGTGGCCAGGCCCGTCTTGATGTCCACGCTGTCGATGTCCTCGCGCACCAGCTCTTCGCGGAACTCCTCGGCCAGCCGCTTCTGCGCCCGCTTGGCCGCCCCCTCGGGGACCGAGAAGCAGATCGACTGCTCGGACGACGACTGCGAGATGAGCGATACGCTGATGCCCTCGTCGAACAGCGCCGCGAACGTGCGCGCCGCGATGCCGGGGACGCCCAGCATGCCGCTGCCCGCGACGGTCAGCAGGGCCTGTCCCGGCATGGCCGACAGCGCCTTCACCGGGTAGCGGTCCAGCGTCTGGCGCCCCGAGATCTCGGTGCCCACCGCGCTGGGGTCGGCGAACGGGCGCACGAACACGGGGATGTTCCGGCCCGACACCGGGATCAGCGCGCGCGGGTGCAGCACCTTGGCGCCGAAGTAGGCCAGCTCGGCCGCCTCCCGCACGTGAAGCTGCGGGATCACGCGGGCGTTCGGCACCACGCGCGGGTCCGCGGTCAGCATGCCGGGGACGTCCTTCCACAGCATCACCTCGCGCGCGCCCAGGGCCCGGCCCATCAGCGTCGCGGTCAGGTCGGTGCCGCCGCGGCCCAGGGTGGCGGCGGGGCGAACCACGCCCGGGTCGTCGTCGTCAGCGGCCGGCACCGCGCCCAGGAAGCCGGGCACCACCGGCAGGATGCCCCGGTCCAGCAACGGCCGCAGCTGCTTGCGCGCCGACATGTCCGTCAGCATCAGGTTGGGCGAGGCGCCGCCGTAGGGGCCATCGGTGATGACCACGTCCACCGCGTCGACGTAGCGCGACTTCTCCCCCGCCGCCTCCAGCCCGGCCGCGAACAGCAGCGCCGACAGGCGCTCGCCGCGGGCCGCGATGAAGTCGCTGGTGCGCGGGGTCAGCTCTTTCAGCACCAGCAGGCTGCCCACCAGGGCGTCCAGCTCGTCGAACGAGCGGTCGATCGCCTCGGAGGTCGCCCGGCGCGCCGTCTTCGTGGGGACGATCGCCTGCAGGATCGTCTGGTAACGGCGGCGCAGCGCCACCGAGTCGGACTGCAGGCCGTTCTCCTGGCCGCTGCGGGCCCGCTTGGCCATGCCCAGCAGCACGTCCGTGACGCCCGAGGGCGCGGAGCAGACGACGACCCGGGGGCCGGTGCGCTTGCAGACGATGTCGATGGCGTGCCGGAAGGCGGCGACGTCGGCGAGCGACGCGCCACCGAACTTGTGGATCTCGGGCGGTTGGCGCTTCTGGCTGGCGGCGGGCATGGCGAGGGCCGCTTTTATCACGAAGACGGGACGCCCGAGAGGGGCCGGGGGCTGCGCGCCGTCTTCGATCCGCGGCGAACGCGACGGCGATCGTCCTCTTCGTTGTCCGTATAGTTGGCGGCGATGGATTGGACAACCACGTACGTCCTGTCGGTAGCGTTCGTCGCCACGGTCGTCCGATCGACGTTCGGATTCGGCGAGGGGCTGGTCGGGTTGCCACTGCTGGCTTTCGTCATTCCCGTGGAGATCGCCACGCCGGTGATCGTCCTGCTCTCCGTCACGATCGCCGCCACGGTGGTCGCTCAGGATTGGCGGGAGATCCATCTGCGTAGCACTGGGTGGCTGCTGATGCCGACGTTCCTGGGGATCCCCCTCGGGATCGCGCTGCTCACCAGCAGCCATCAGCGCGTCGTCAAGGGCGCGCTGGCGGTGGTCGTCGTGGCGTTCTCCACGTATTGCCTGCTGAGCCGAAGGCTGCCCGAGCTGAAGAGCGACCAGCGGCGCTGGCTGGTGGGCTGTGGATTCCTGGCTGGCGTTCTCGGCGGCGCCTACGGCCTGAACGGGCCTCCCCTGGTCGTCTACGGGGCGATGCGACGTTGGTCGCCGCAGGCCTTCCGCGCGACGTTGCAGGGCTACTTCCTGCCCGCCAGCGTCGTCGCGATGGCGGGGTTCTGGTACGCCGGTCTCTGGGTGCCGGAGGTGACGCACTACTATCTGATCTCTCTGATCGTCGCGCTGCCGGCGACGCTTCTGGGCAGGGTCTTCAACAGGCGGCTGAGGGGGGAAGTGTTCCTCACCTGCATCTACGGCGGGCTGGCCTGTCTGGGCGTGACCTTGTTCGTTCAGGCGGTCCGATGAGCCAGTGACACTTCGTTCGGCATCCCCGCCCCCGCGTAGTACATTCAAGGCCGCTATGCCGAGCCATTCCGTCTTTCGTTGCATCTCCGGCTGCTCCGGGGATTACCCGCTGGATCAGGTCATCTACCGCTGCCCGAAGTGCCACGATCTGCTGGAGGTGGTGCACGACCTGGAGCACCTGAAGGCGCGCAGCGCCGCCGCCTGGATCAAGCTGTTCGACGAGCGCTACCAGCGGACCCAGTGGCCCTACGGCTCGGGCGTGTGGGGCAAGAAGGAGTGGGTGCAGCCGCACATCCTGGACGAGAACGTCGTCTCGATGATGGAGGGGGGCACGAACCTGCTGTGGGCCGAGCGCTACGGGCGCGAGCTGGGCCTCTCGGATCTGTGGATCAAGCAGTGCGGCGTCTCGCACACCGGATCCTTCAAGGATCTGGGCATGACGGTGCTGGTGTCGACGGTGAAGCAGATGATCGCGGACGGCCGGCCCCTCCGGGCGGTGGCGTGCGCGTCCACAGGCGACACCTCGGCGGCCCTGGCCGCCTACGGCGCCGCCGCCGGCATCAAGACCATGGTGATCCTGCCGCGCGGCAAGGTCTCGACCGCGCAGCTGGTCCAGCCGCTGGCGAACGGCGCCCACGTGCTGGCCATCGACGGCGACTTCGACGCCTGCATGGCCATCGTGCAGCAGCTGGCCGAGGAAGAGGGCGTCTACCTGGCCAACAGCATGAACAGCCTGCGCATCGAGGGCCAGAAGACGGTGGCCATCGAGATGGTGCAGCAGTTCGACTGGGAGGTGCCCGACTGGGTGCTGATCCCGGGCGGGAACCTCGGCAACGTCAGCGCGCTGGGCAAGGGCTTCCTGATGATGCGCGATCTGGGGCTGATCTCGCGGCTGCCGCGGATCTGCGTGGCCCAGGCCGAGGCCGCCAACCCCCTGTACACCAGCTACCTGACCAACTTCGAGACGTTCAAGCCGGTCACCGCCAAGCCCACGCTGGCCTCGGCCATCCAGATCGGCAACCCGGTCAGCTACAAGAAGGCCGTGCGCACGCTGCAGCAGTTCGACGGTGTGGTCGAGCAGGCCTCGGAGGCCGAGCTGGCCGACGCCTCGGCCCGCGCCGACCTGACCGGCCTGTTCAACTGCCCCCACACCGGCGTGGCGCTGGCCGCCCTGGAGAAGCTGGTGGCCCGGGGGATGATCGAGGCCCGCCACCGGGTGGTGGTGGTCAGCACCGCCAACGGCCTGAAGTTCAGCGACTTCAAGGTGGGCTACCACGAGGGCAAGCTGTCGCAGGTGCCGAACCCCAAGTACGCGAACCAGCCGTACCACCTGCCCAACGTCTACAAGGACGTGCGCGAGACCGTCCGCAAGATCCTGGACTGACGCGCCTCGCAGGCGCCCTGCGGCCGCCGCCAGCCTCGCGTTTCAAAGGCGGGGCGGCGGCGCGAACAGAGCCTCAGCGCGAGCGGAAGGGAGCGTTGCGGCGACCCTTGGGAGAGACGAGCGCGCGCATCGCCTTCTCGAAGGCCTTTTGATAGGCCTTGCGGGCCTTGCTGTCATTCTTCGGCATCCAGGTTTTGGCCATCCATCGACAGTGGGGCTCCGGGCCCGGTAAAGCCAGCATTCATTTCGTCGACGCGTCGATTGTTGGCGCGACGGGGTCGAGGCCCCGGCCCGCGAAATCGGAGTAGACGATGAAGCGAAACGGGTTCGTCTGCGCGTAGATCTCGCGCAGCGTGCTCAAGGCGTGCGCGCGCTCCCGCGCCAGTGGCACGCTGGCGGGGTGGCGCTGCAGACCCAGCTCCGCGATGCGCAGCGCCAGCGCGGCGTCGCCTCCTGCCTCCAGCTGGTGGGCCGCGCGCGCGAACGGCTGCTCGCCGCCGCCGCCCAGCTGGTCCAGCACGGCCGCCCACTCGGCGCGGGTGAACGCGTCGATGCCGTCGCCGTTCGACTGCCAGTACCCCGCGTGACCCGCGTAAAGCCGTTGCACGAACGTGTCGCGGGTGACCAGGAACGGCTGCACCGCCAGCGGCGCCTCGCGAAGGGAGGGGGGCAGGAAGTCGTCGTGCAACACCTCGGCCAGCGGCCGGGCCGCCTGGGCGTCGCCCAGCGTGCGCGCGTACAGCGCCTGCATGGCGTCGCGCAGACCGGGCATCGCCTGGATCGTGAACAGCGCCGTCAGCGGGGGATGTCCGTGAATCAACCGCCGCGGGCGCAGGGCGAGCACGGCGTCGATGGCGGCCAGAAAGGCCTCCGGCGAGCCCTCGGCCACGAACGGGGCGCCCAGGTACGGCATGAAGGCGTCGCCCACCACCAGCAGCCCTTGCGCCGCGTCCTCGACGAAGAGCGCGTCGGAGGTCTCACCGCTGGGGGCCGGGATGAGGCGCAGCTCGAGGCCGCCCGCCGACAGCGTCTCGGGCCCGGCGATTAGACGGTCAGGTCGCACGTCCAGGTTCATCGTGCCGGTGCCGAAGAAGTACCGGAACGGCGGGCGATAGGCGCGGGCATGCGCCAGCTGCTCGGGGAACGTGGCGCTCGCGATCACGACGGTGCCGGGCTCGCGCAGGGCGTTCAGCCCACCCACGTGATCCCAGTGGCCGTGTGTGAGGATGACGTACTTGATGGGCGCGGCGGTGATCCGGCGCAACGCCACCACGGCCTCGCGGGTCGTCTCCTCGGTGGTGCCGGCGTCGACCGCCACCACCATCTGCGGCGACACGAAGAACACCAGGTTCGCGAAGTCGTAGCCCTCCGCCACGTAGACCCCGTCCGCCTCGCGCACCAGCCGCTTCATGCCGAACCGGAACCCGCGGTCGCCCGAGACCGACAGGTCTGCGGCGATGCGCGGCTCGCCGGCGTCGTTCAGCGACGGCAGCCCCGCGCGGGCCAGCATCGCGCGCGAACGCTGCTCGTCGCCCAGCGTGTGATACGCCGCGGCCAGGCCGCGATACATCCCGCGCTCCAGGCCGAAGGGACCTAGCCCGGGCTGGGCCAGCGACGACTGCAGATCGTCGATCGCCTGCTGCGCCTTGCCGAACCGCGCCGGCAGCTCCGCCAGCACCATGCCGCGGAGGAGCCGACCCCGCACCGGTTCGGCGGCCACCCCTCCGTCCAGCTTGGCGATGGCGTCATCTATCCACGCCACCCGCCTGAGCAAGGGGACCTGGGGCGCCAGCCGCGCCTGCATCGTCGCCTGCAGCGCCCGCAACAAGGGGGCGCGTTGCGGTTGCCGGTCCGCCAGCCGGCCGAAGAAGTCGTAGCCCTCGCGCTCGCGGTGGCTGGAGAGCAGCTGCTGCATGGTGACGAACAGCGTGACGGTGTCCGCGTTCGGGTAGGCGGCGGCTGTCATCAGGGCTGATAACGGGCGCTGCTGCGTCAGCGGCGGCGGGGGCGGCGCGCTGGCGCAGGCAGCCGTCAACGACCACAGGGCAAGAGCAGAGGCGAGGATGCGATGGCGCGACATGGGACTCCTTTGCAAGTGGCTATCTGGACACTGTCTAGATAGGAGTAATCTGGACAGTGTCAAGTTCAAAGTTGACGGTGGCCAGATGGGACGCCACAGTCCGCCCATGAAGAAGCGAGCCGGCTATCACCACGGCGATCTCCGTCCGGCGCTGCTGCAGGCCAGCGCAGCGCTGATCGAAGAGCGGGGCGTCGGTGCGCTGAGCCTGCGAGAGGTGGCCCGCAAGGCCGGGGTCAGCCACAACGCGCCCTATCACCACTTCAAGGATCGGGGCAGCCTGCTGGCGGCCCTGGCCGAGGACGGCTTCGGCACGCTGGCGCGCGAGATGGCGGCAGCGCGCGCCGCCGCGCCCGACAGCCAGGCGCGCCTGGAGGCCTGCGGCCAGGCTTACGTGCGCTTCGCCCTGCGGTCGCCGGCCCGCTTCAGGCTGATGTTCCGGCCCGAGTTGACGGGCCCCGACGAGCAGGCAGCCGTCGCTGCCTCGGCGAGGGGCGCCCTGGACACCCTGGCAGGCGCCATCGCGGAGGCGCAGGCAGCGGGCCTGGCCCCCGCTGGGGACCTCGAGCCGATGGTGCTCACCTGCTGGGCGGCGGTGCACGGCGTGGCGTCGCTGTGGCTGGATGGGCCCTTGATGCGGGCCCAGCGGACGTTCGCCCCCTCGACCGACAAGCTGATGGCCATGGTCCCGGCGACGCTCGCCTCGCTGCTGATCGCCGCCGCTGGCTCCGCCAGCCGGGGGCGGCACGCGCAGCCTCGGTAGCGTATCGGCGGACCCTGGTTCAGGCCGTCACCGGATGGGTGGCGACTCCCGCTTCCGACGCGTCGAAACCGGGGGTGGTTTTCTGGCCGGGCCCGCCCCAAGGCGCTTGAACGGCCGGCCTCTGTTGATAGAGTCGGGGGTTTCAGTACCTTTCGCCAGATCAGCTCGGAAACACGACGGAAACAAGTAAGGAAACGGCGGTCATGACAAGGCAACTCGGCATCCCGGACAACCAAGGTCTCTACGACTCCTCCTTCGAGCACGACGCGTGCGGCGTCGGCTTCATCGTCGACATGAAGGGCCGGAAGTCGAAGCAGATCGTTCAGGACGCGCTGCAGATCCTGCTGCACCTGCAGCACCGGGGGGCCACGGGGTGCGAGACGAACTCGGGCGACGGCGCCGGCATCCTGATGCAGATCCCGCATCGGTTCCTGGTCGAGGAGTGCCACAAGGCGAACATCAAGCTGCCCGCCGCCGGCCGGTACGGCACCGGGCTGGTGTTCCTGCCCACCGACGACGCCAGCCGCGAGGCCTGCGAGCTGATGTTCGAGCAGGCCGCCCGCGCCGAGGGGCAGACGTTCCTGGGCTGGCGGACGGTCCCCACCGACAACAGCATGCTGGGCCCGACCGCGCGTGGGTCCCAGCCCGTGCTGAAGCAGGTCTTCATCGAGCGCAGCCCGGACATCGCCGACGACATGGCGTTCGAGCGGAAGCTGTATGTGATCCGCCGCTCGGTCCGCCATCAGGTCCGCCAGTCGCCCATCCCGGGCCGCGGGCAGTTCTACGTCTCGGGCCTGTCTGCCCGCACCATCGTCTACAAGGGCATGCTGAACTGCGATCAGGTGCGCGCTTTCTACCTGGATCTGCAGGACGACCGGGTCGAGTCGGCGCTGGCGCTGGTCCACTCGCGCTTCTCCACGAACACGTTCCCTAGCTGGCAGCGCGCCCATCCCTACCGGCTGATCGCCCACAACGGCGAGATCAACACCCTGCGCGGCAACGTGAACTGGATGCACGCGCGCGAGAGCATGTTCTCGTCCAGGCTGTTCGGCGACGATCTGAAGAAGTGCCTGCCCGTCATCGACACCAGCGGGTCCGACTCGGCGATGTTCGACAACGCGCTGGAGCTGCTGTACCTGGCCGGCCGCTCGCTGCCCCACGCCGTCATGATGATGGTGCCCGAGCCGTGGTCCAACCACGAGTCGATGTCCAAGGAGAAGCGCGACTTCTACGAGTTCCACGGCTGCCTGATGGAGCCCTGGGACGGTCCGGCCGCGGTCTGCTTCACGGACGGCATCCGCATCGGCGCGGTGCTGGACCGCAACGGCCTGCGCCCGTCGCGCTACTGGGTGACGAAGGACGGGATGGTGGTGCTGGCGTCCGAGGTGGGCGTGCTGGACATCGCCCAGGAGCGCATCGCCGAGAAGGGGCGCCTGCAGCCGGGCCGCATGTTCCTGGTCGACACCGAGCTGGGCCGCATCGTCTCCGACGAGGAGATCAAGCACCAGATCGCCAGCGCCGAGCCCTACGGCGACTACCTGCAGAAGCACCTGGTCAGCCTGAAGGATCTGCCCAAGCCGCCCACGGTGATCGAACCCGATCACGAGACGGTGCTGCGACGCCAGGAGGCGTTCGGCTACACCAGCGAGGACCTGAAGATCCTGGTGGGGCCGATGGCGGCCGACGGCGTCGAGCCGAACGGCTCGATGGGAAATGACACGCCGCTGGCGGTGCTGTCCAACCGGCCCCAGCTGCTGTTCGGCTACTTCAAGCAGCTGTTCGCCCAGGTGACGAACCCGCCCGTCGACGCCATCCGCGAGGAGATCGTCATGGCGGTCGACACCTCGATCGGCCCCGAGGGGAATCTGCTGGAGCCCACGCCCGAGTCGGCGCGCCAGATCACGCTGGCCAGCCCGGTGCTGCGCAACGAGGAGCTGGAGCGGCTGCGCCAGCTCGACGGCAATGGCCACTCCCACGGCTTCCACTCGATCACCATCCCCATGCTGTGGCCCATCAAGGGGGGCGCGCCGGCGCTGCGCGACGCTGTCGAGGAGCTGCGCAAGGCCTGCAGCGGCGCCATCGCCGCCGGGAAGAACATCATCATCCTGTCGGATCGCGGCCACGACGCCACGCTGGCGCCCATCCCGTCGTTGCTGGCGGTGGCGGCCGTGCAGCACCACCTGCTGCGCGAGGGGACCCGCACCCGCGTGGGCCTGGTGCTGGAGACGGGCGAGCCGCGCGAGGTGCATCACTTCGCGCTGCTGGTCGGTTACGGCGCCTCGGCCATCAATCCCTACCTGGCCTTCGAGAGCCTGCACGACCAGATCCGCCAGGGGATGCTGGCCGGCGATCCCGAGAAGGCTGAGCAGAAGTACGTCAAGGCGGTCAGCAAGGGGATCGTCAAGGTCATCTCGAAGATGGGCATCTCGACCATCCAGAGCTATCACGGCGCCCAGGTGTTCGAGGCCATCGGTCTGGCCCGCGACTTCATCGACCAGTACTTCACCTGGACGGCGTCGCGCATCGGCGGCATCGGCATGAAGGAGATCGCCGAAGAGGTGAAGCAGCGCCACATGCGCGCCTTCCCCGAGCGCCCGCTGGCGGAGGAGACGCTGGATCCGGGCGGCAACTACAAGTACCGCCGGGACGGCGAGTACCACCTGTTCAATCCGGAGAGCATCCACAAGCTGCAGTACGCCTGCCGCAGCGGCAACTACAGCGTGTTCAAGGAGTACTCGAAGCTGATCGACGATCAGGCCGAGCACCTGACCACGCTGCGCGGGCTGATGGAGCTGCGCAACGTGCGCCCGCCGGTGCCGGTGGACGAGGTCGAGTCGGTCGACGAGATCGTGAAGCGGTTCAAGACGGGCGCCATGTCCTTCGGCTCGATCAGCAAGGAGGCGCACGAGACGCTGGCCATCGGCATGAACCGCATCGGCGGCAAGAGCAACACCGGCGAAGGGGGAGAGGATCCGGCGCGCTACGTGCCGGACGCCAACGGCGACTCGCGGAACAGCGCCATCAAGCAGGTGGCCTCGGGCCGCTTCGGCGTCACCAGTCATTACCTGACGCAGGCGCAGGAGCTGCAAATCAAGATGGCCCAGGGGGCCAAGCCCGGCGAGGGCGGGCAGCTGCCCGGCTCGAAGGTGTACCCGTGGGTGGCGAAGGTCCGCCACGCCACGCCGGGCGTGGGGCTGATCTCGCCGCCGCCCCACCACGACATCTATTCGATCGAGGACCTGGCCCAGCTGATCCACGATCTGAAGAACTCGAACACCAACGCCCGCATCAGCGTGAAGCTGGTGGCGGAGGTGGGCGTGGGCACCATCGCGGCCGGCGTGGCCAAGGCGCACGCCGACCTGGTGTTGATCAGCGGGCACGACGGCGGCACGGGCGCGTCGCCGCTGACCAGCAT
>Ga0070658_10001198_pt1 | contig 22205 bp, 18 predicted proteins | sample KBSC13metaG_FD_64664 | JGI IMG/M metagenome (GOLD analysis project Ga0070658, IMG submission 64664) | Corn rhizosphere microbial communities from Kellogg Biological Station, Michigan, USA - KBS C1-3 metaG | ecosystem: Host-associated > Plants > Roots > Rhizosphere > Soil ...
CGAGTCGACAGAGGCGATCGCGGTGTCGAAATCGAGGACGTGACCCACCCCGCCAGCGGTCGCGGTAGTAGAAGGTTGGCCCCCTAACCCCCAATTCTGGGGGGACAGAACCTTGGTAACATCGACGGTAACTGTGGATACCAGCGATGGGAGATTGGGTTGCATCCCTTTGATGCGCGGGAGTTGCTCCGGCAGGGCAAAGGCGGCTTTGGCGTTTGAGTTGCGCAGGATGAACTCCACGCGGGAGTCGTCTTCGCCGACGTTGACGGGGACAACGGTGGCACCGATCATCCACGAGGCAAAGTAGACGAGTACGGTGCGAGGATCGTTGACGAGGAGGGTTGCGATGCGGTCACCGGCGTCGATGTGGAGTTTGGTCCGCATCATCGACGCTGTGCGGGAGACCACTTCATAGAACTCGCCATAGCTCAGGCAGCTGGATCTTCCGGTTTCGTCGTAAAACGTCAGCCAATTCTTATCTGGATGCCGCCGCGCCCGTTCCGCCAGTAGCGCGCCGATACTGCGATAGGCGACTAAACGGTCTGCCCACGGCCGCGTCGACATCGATCTGGCGTGATCGATCAGGGGCCGGGTGTCGGCCAATACGTCCTGCGATTCGTCGCTCATCATTGAGCCTCCCGCAATTCTGCTAGTCTTCAATACGGTGAAATGGAGCGGCTACGTTGCCTTTCACTTCTTCCGATATTGTTCCTCTTTTTCGCGGTATATTTTCAATAGATACAACCGTATATAGAATTGACAATGTTGCCGATTATTACGGAATAGGGCGAAGAAAAGAAATTTTACATGGATAAACAGGATGGTCAGGAGGTAAGAGAGTTAAATTATCCTCATCCTCAATATCCCGTCCATCCATGTTAATTCGCAACTCTTAAGACGGGGGAAAGCAATGGAGCTGACTCTGACTGAAACGCGGGCGGCGTTGCCCGCGAGACCTCTACTGCACCTAATGGCGCTTGCCCGGGAGGGCGACCGCCGTGAGGGTATCCTGCTCCGGCAGAATAAAGGCTGGTTTCAGGTGTCCGGCATGGGTCACGAGGCGCTGGCCGCCATCGTCTACGCCCTGAACCCAGACGATTACTTGTTCCCCTACTACCGCGACCGCGCCATGGTGCTGGCCCGCGGCGTCTCCAACTACGAGCTCGCGCTGGCCTACCACGCTAAGGGCGACAGCAGTAGCGGCGGACGTCAGATGCCCGGGCACTTCTCGGATCGCCCGCGCAACATCTTCTCCGGGTCGACACCTACCGCCTCCCAGTGCCTCCCCGCTGCGGGAGCAGCCTGGGCCTTTCAGATGGCGGGTACGGGTCAAGTCTCGGTGACGAGCGTCGGCGACGCTTCCATTCGTCAGGGCGAGTTCTACGAAGCCCTGGCTTTCGCACTGCAGGAGAAGCTGCCCTGCATCTTCGTTATCGAAGACAACCACTACGGCATCAGCACGCCGACCGAGCGCTACCACCCCTACCGACTGGGGGCACTCGGCGACGCGGGCCTGGTGCATGTCGACGCCCACGATCCCTATCGAGTCCACGAAGTCGCCTCCGCCGCCATCGACAAAGCTCGTCGGGGCGACGGTCCCACGGTCCTCTGGTGCGAGATCGACCGCCTCTGCTCCCACACCAGCAGCGACGATCAACGCCTCTATCGACCCGCCGAGGAGATCGCCGCCGACCTCCTGCGCGACCCCATCCAGACCTTCGCCCGCCGCCTTATTGCCGAGGGCTTGTTGACTCAGGAAGACTGGGAGGCCGAGCAGGAAGAGATCGTGCAGAAGGTCGACGAGGACTATCGACGCGCCGAGGCCGCCGTCGACCCGGACCCAGTGGCCGTCACGACGCACCTGTTCGGGCCGACGTCGACCGTGTCCGCCCCGCCGGTAGAGTTCAATGAGCCGACCACGATGGTCGCCGCCGTCAACCAGACACTGCGGCATGCCCTTGAGGAGAACAACAAGGTCGTCATCTTTGGCGAGGACATCGAGGATCCCAAAGGCGGCGTCTTCGGCTTGACCAAGGGTCTGTCCCAGGTCTTCCCCAACCGCGTCCGCAACGCCCCGCTCGCCGAGGCCACCATTCTCGGCACGGCCGTCGGCCTCGCCAGTGTCGGCTGGACTCCCATCTTCGAGATCCAGTTCACCGACTTCCTGACGCCCGCGCTGAACCAGCTTATGTCCCAGGCGGCGTCGCTGAGGTGGCGATCCTGCGGCGCCTGGCAGTGCCCCATGGTCATCATCGCCCCCTACGGCGCGTACCTGCCAGGCGGCAGTCTCTGGCACAGCGAATCGAACGAGGGGATGTGGGCGCACATCCACGGCATCAACGTCGTCATCCCGAGCACCAGCGCCGACGCCGCCGGCCTCCTCTGGACGGCGATTCACGGCAGCAACCCGACCCTGTTCCTCCTGCCCAAGCACATCTTCCGCAAGCGGAACTCGATCAGCGCGGCGAGTGAAGCCGTGCCGCTCGGCAAAGCCGCCATCAGGCGCGAAGGCGCCGACGTCACCCTGGTCACCTGGGGCAACTGCACCGAACTCGCCGAAGAGGCCGCCGAGATCATGTCGAAGGAGAACGTGGGCGTCGAGATCGTCGACCTCCGCAGCATCGTCCCGTGCGACTACGAGACGGTGGCGATGTCGCTCAAGAAAACGGGGAGATTGGTGGTGGTCCACGAGGACGCCCGAACGACGGGCTTCGGCCAAAGCATCGTCACGGAGATGACGTCGAACGCGCAGTATTGGAACTACTTCCTCTCGCCGCCACAACTCGTGGCGCGCAAGGACGTGCATATTCCCTACCATCCGAAATTGGAGTATGCCGTGCTCCCGGACATCGATCAAGTGCTATCGGCGATTCGGTTGACGATGGAGTAGAGGATCCAGAGTTCAGTCTGTTGATGGCCCGGCTTGACTTTCAAGCCGGGCTCAGTCGTTTGTGGATTGCCTCGGGCAGGAAACAGGCTGGCGATTCCCGAAATAGGTCGCCGTTCCAGTTCAAACCCCGGAGGGCAACTAAATGAAAGCGGCCGACGTCGAAACGAGATTCCGAGCGATACTTAAGGAAAAAGCGGGAGACGACGTCGAACCGGAGCCAAGGCTTGCGTGGGAGGCTTTCCTGGAGTTCGCCAAGCTCTCGATCACTTGCGGCTCACAGAGCTTCCTGTTCGAATGCGGACGAAGTCAATACGGCGACAACACTTACGATGTCCACTTCGTTCGTGTCTACTGGCTGGGAGGTGCGTACGACACCTGGGCCGAGCGCGCGGACTGCAGCTTCTCGTACGCGATCCCGCCGGACTCCGAAATCGACGGCATCACAAAAACGGTCGAAGTCAGCTATGTCCTACAGAAAGGCGTCGCGCGGTTGAAGAGCGATCCGCAGCTCATCGATACCGTCGACAGGTTCGCCGCCGAAGTAGGCGACCTGTCGGAGCTGTGGCGCGTCCTGTCGCCGCACAAACCCAAAGTGACGGTCTGGATCGAGCACTAGCACGCGTAAATCCCACCGTTGATGTCCAGCGTCGCGCCTGTGATGAAGCCGTCAAACTCCGACGCGAGGAACACTACTGCCCGCGCGACGTCGTCGGCGTTGCCGGCGCGGCCGATGGGGATTTGGCTGATGGTCTTTTCGGCGGATTCCTTTGTGGTGTGCGTGTCGTGAAACGACGTCCCCAAAATCAGTCCCGGCGCGACGACATTGACCCGCACGCCTCGACTGCCAAGTTCACTCGCCAGGGACCTTGTCCACGTCAAAATCGCGCCCTTGGCCGAGGAGTAGGCCAGGGACCCGGCGTGCCCGCCTTTTCGACCCGCCAGCGACGACAGGTTGACAATGCTGCTGTTCGGATTGCGCGTGAGAAGCGGCACAGCCGCCTGCGTGACCCAGAGGCATGAGGTCACGTTGACGTCGATCACCTTACGCCAATAGTCCTCGTCGACCGCCTCCAGGCTGGTGCGGGCGATGAGCGAGCCCGCATTGTTAATGAGCACGTCGAGGCCGCCGAGCTTTTCGTCGACAGTTTTGACCAAGCGTTCCGCGTCGCTCTTGATGGTGAGATCCGCCTGAATAGCGCAGGCTTTCAGACCGGCGGCGCGTGCCGTCGACACCAGCTCATCCGCGGCAGCGGCGCTGGAGTGGTAGTGCACGGCTACATTTGCTCCGGCCTCGATCATGCGGGTCGTAATCGCGTGCCCAATGCCCTGGGCCCCCGCCGTCACCAGTACATTCTTGCCTGCCAGCTTATGCATGATCACTCCTCAAAGTTTAGGCCCGCGCATCGCGCGAGAGGCCGGTCTCCGGGTATCATCTTACCCTGATGGTCACGCAAGAACAGACCAAATCTCCGGTCACCGATCCACCTGTTAACGAGCGCTCCCGACGTATCCTGATGGCCTTGACGGTCATCGTGCCGTCAATCCTCGGCTTCCTCTGGTACATTGGCGTCATCGGAGGTAACGTCCACACGGTCGTTCGCGGTCAAGTCTATCGATCCGCCCAGCTCACGGGCCATAACCTCGACGAAGTCCTCGCCAACGACCACGTCCGTTCCGTGCTCAACCTGCGCGGCGGTAATCCGTCGAACGCCTGGTACCGGAACGAGCTCGACGAATGCCGAGTGCACGGCGTGACCCACTACGACATCGACATGAGCGCGCGTCGATATCCAACGCCCGGGCAACTCGCGAAGATTTTCGACGTCTTTGACCACGCCGCCTACCCGATCCTCTATCACTGCAAAGCCGGTTCGGATCGAACTGGCCTGGTGTCGACCATCTACCTCAACAGCTATCGGCATGAGCCCATCGACAAGGCTTATGCCGACGGGCTTTCCTGGCGCTACGGCCATTTCAGTTTCGGTGAAACCCACGCCATGGACGACTTCGTGCACCTGTACCAAAACACCGCGGGCGGGGAATCGCTCCGGCAATGGTGTGCCGACCGATACCCCGCCCTTTACGATGCGCTCCCCGCCGACGTCAAAAACGCCAATACCAGCGGCGAGTAGAGTGTCTAAACAGGATTCGCCACAAACTCTCCGCGGCAGCGCTTCAAATAGTTGAGGCCGTACACCTGGCCCGTCATCTCCAGATCGCCTCGGTAGACCGGGTCATGCCAGCCCTCGATATCGATGGCGCCTGTAAAGCCAGCCCAGCGCAGCTCGCTGATGACGGTGGTCCAGTCGGTGTCGCCAAAGCCAGGCGTTCGATGCCAGCACCAATCCGCCGGCCCGCCAATGCCGTGTTCGGCAATGATGTCGCGCCGAATCGTCGCGTCTTTGCCGTGAACATGGAAGATCTTATTCGCCCACTTGCGAATCTGCGGGATCGGGTCGATGAGCTGCACCATCTGGTGGCATGGTTCCCATTCCAGGCCGAGGGCGTCCGACGGCACGGCGTCGAACATCAACTCCCACGCCTTCGGATTGTGCGCCAGGTTCCAATCTCCCGACGCCCAGTTGCCGCCCATCGCACAGTTCTCGAAGGCAAGGCGCACGCCCTTGTCCTCGGCACGGCGTGCCAATTCCCCAAAGACTTCCGCAAAACGTGGCATTGAATCGGCGATCGACTTGCCCCGAACCCTACCGGTAAACCCGGACACGATATTGCATCCGAAGAGATGAGCATTGTCGATCAGGGCTTCCCAGGCCGCAAGCGTTTCATGGTCGATGGCCTCATGCTCTAGCGGATTCCCGAATATCCCAAGCGTGCTTACAGTGACATTTCTGCCGGCCAGCGCTTCCATCACCAGTTCCGCACTTCGCGCAAGATCTACGCCGCCCGTCGTCTGCCAGAAGGTTATGGAGATGCTCTCAAATCCATGCGGCAGGATCTGCTTTATATAGGTCGACGGGGCGTCGGAGTTGCCGCCCACGAGCGTCCCAATCCGAATATCGATTTCACGTGTCATTGAATTTCCTTAGTCGTTTACTCGTAAAAATAGGGCCTTCATTCAGAACTAAGCCAACGCTCGTAGGCCTTACCGTCCGGTTGGTTACTTCAACATATCCGCGATACGAACCCGTGCCCCCACATGGGCCGATTCGACCGTCGCAAGCACCATCGCCAAACTCTTGATATTGTCGTGACACTCTCCCATTGGTGTCGATCCAGTGGTGAGTGCCTGAATAAACTCGCGGAGCGAGCCCGCGATACCGCCGTGCATATCGCCGACTTCCGCCTCGACGCGCTCGACGGCGTTCCCCGCACCCGTCAGTATCTCGGCGGTTGGAGGGCCGCTACCGTCCCACAAGGCCGTGCCGCGCTCGCCTATTGCGCGCCATTCGGCGTCCCACGATGTGGCATGGCCATCGGCGCACCAGCTTCCGGTGTACGTGTAGCGCAGGCCATTCTCCATCGTAAAGACCGCGGTGGCACAGGCATCGCCTTTGTACCAACTCCACGGTGGATTGAACTCCTCACAGTAAACGGAAACAGGATCGCAGGCCGACAGGTAACGAGCAGCGTCGAAGGTGTGAATCGCCATGTCGACGATCAGCGGGCTCTCCATTTCATCGCGAAAGCCGCCAAACCTTGGCGAGAGATAGAAGCTGGAGTTCAATATGCCGAGCGTGCCGAGGTGCTCGTCAATGAGGCATTTGTATGCGCGAAGACGGCCATCGTAACGCCGGCTCTGGCTGACCATGTACAGCTTACCGGCCTTCTCCGACGCTACAACCATCGCGCGGGCCTCGGCCATGGTCGGCGCCATCGGCTTCTCGCCCAAAACCGGAACACCCGCCGCAAGAGACTGGAGGGCGACGTTGTGATGCGCCGACGGCACGCTGACGTCGACAACGAAGTCCGGCCGCGCCTCCGCGAGCGCTTTGCCAAGATCGTCGGTGATGAGTACGCCCGATAGTTCCAGTTCGGCCGCGGCGCGTTCGGCCGAGTGCCGGTCGATGTCGACCCATCCAACGATCCGGACCTCGGGACACTCACCGATCGTCCGCCCCCATTGACGTCCCATGGAGCCCGCACCAACTACTACAGCACGTAGTTCACTCATGCATATTTGTCCCTATGTCCATTCTTCTTGAAAAGACATATTTTCAACTTAAAGTATCTCAATTTTATCCTTGTGTGTTAAGATAGACAATGCATATGCTTCCCAGTTTATTGCACCATAGTCCGCCGCGAATTCTCTACGCCGGCGCCTACACGGCGCGTACGAACCATCCGCTCCACAGCCACGAAACGTGGGAGATCATCTACCAGCGCTCCGGACATATCGACACGCGTCAGGGCGCGGAAGTGATCGCGATGCATCCGGGCATGGTCCTTGTCCATCCACCGCGCGTCGAGCACGCCGACTTCGCATCGACCGAGTACAGCATCTTCTACATTTGGATCGACGCGCCGGTGTCACCGCCCTGGCCGCGAATGCACCACGACAACGCTCAAATGGCCGTCGGGCGAGTATGTGAGGCGATTTGGAGGGAATGGGTGGGGCAAGGGAGTGACCGGCAACTCATGCTCGAAGTGCTTGCCATGGAGATCGATATCATGTTACGCCGCACAGGCGAACTCCAACAGCGCGGAGAGGCGGATAATCTCGTGGCGAACGTGAAACGCATCCTCGACGAGCGCTTTCGCGACCCGCCACCGATCCGCGCCCTCGCGGGAGAGGTCGGCACTTCACGGACTCGGTTGTACGAGCAGTTCGTTGGGCAAGCCGGTTTGACGCCGGCCGCGTACCTGGCCGAAGTGCGCTTGCGCAACGCTCTCTCGCTCATCCATGGCTCGACACTCACCCTCGAGGCCGTCGCGGAACGATGTGGATACCACTCCGCAAGCCACCTCACCCGTCATGTGAAGGCCGCTACGGGTAAGAGTCCGGGTCGATTGAGACGGGAATATGCCGTCACACAATCCGGAGCCCGGTAAAAGTATCATCCTACTCGCGGCCGTGTCCTCACCAATCCTGCACAATGATCGGCAAAGATTTAACGAAGCGAATATCATGGCCACTTGCCAATCAATGGTGATTATTATCCACTCAATTGGTTAATTTCGGCAATTGTGAGATGCCGCCACTACCCGCATAATAGGAAACAGTAGCGGCATGAGCCGCAAATGGTGTGAGGTCTACAGATGTTATCGACAAGGCCAACTATGAGCGTGACTATGGCAGCGGCAGTTCTGGGAGCAGCGATAGCCGGACCCGCACTCGCGCAGAGGCCCGCCGAAACGCCTTCGCACGTGCAGTGGTGGCGCGACGCACGGTTCGGAATGTTCATCCACTGGGGTCCTGTGTCGCTTCCCGGCACCGAAATTAGCTGGAGCCGCAATCCCGGACCGATGGGACCGAACCCCAACGGTATTCCCGCCGCCAACTACGACGCGCTCTACAAGCACTTCAACCCGGTCAAGTTCGACGCCAAGGCCATTGTCGACATGGCGAAGGCTGCGGGCATGAAGTACATCGTCTTTACCTGCAAGCACCACGACGGCTTTTGCGAGTTCGACAGCGCGTACACAGACTACAAAATCACCAGCCCCGAGTCGCCGTACGGCAAAGACATCGTCCGCCAACTCGCCGACGCCACCCATGCCGCCGGCCTGCACTGGTGCGTCTACTATTCTCAGCCCGACATCCACCACCCGGACTACAAGGTCGACCAGCCCAAATACGACGAATACTTCCACAAGCAGGTACACGAACTGTTGACGGAATACGGCAAAGTCGACCTGATCTGGTTCGACGGCCTCGGCGGTACCTCGGACTTCTGGGACGCTCCCACGCTCTTTCAGGAGATGCGAGCGGTCAACCCGGACCTGATCATCAACGACCGCTGCGGGCTCCCGGGGGACTACAGCACCCCTGAGCAACGCATCGGCGCTTACGACGATCAACGTCCCTGGGAAACCTGCATGACAGTCGGCGATCAGTGGTCGTACAATCCCAACGATCACTACAAATCCGCAACTCAGTGTATCCAAACCCTCGCCCGCTGTGTCGGCGGCGACGGCAACCTGCTTCTCAATATCGGACCGGAACCCGACGGCAGCGTTGACCCCACCCAGGCAGACCGGCTTCACGCGATAGCCCATTGGATGAAGCGCAACCACGAATCGATCTACGGCACCCGCGGCGGCCCGTACAAGCCGGCGTCCACCTATGTGTCGACCCGAAAGGGCGACACCGTCTACGTCCACGTGCTGCGCTGGTCAGAAGATGGCGACGTCACCCTCCCGCCTCTGCCGCGACAGGTCGTAAGCAGCAAACTCGTCGGCCATGGAAAAGCTCAGGTGACGCAGACATCCGAGGGCATCCATATCGACGTTCCCGCGGCGGGTCATCGAGACGACGCCGACACCGTCATCGCCCTGAAACTCGACGGCAGCGCGATGGACATCAGCCCAATCGACGCCCTCCCGAAATCACCGGCGGCGACATTAACCGCTTCGAACATCTACGCGGGAGACCCGACCTACGCCGCGCAGAAGTCGTACGACGACGATAATGAAAGTCGATGGGCGACTGATGGCGGAACGAAGCAGGGCTGGCTACAAGCCGATTTCGCCGCGCCGACCAAAGTCGACGGCGTGTCGATCCGAGAGGCCATTGCAAATCGTGTGCTGAAGTTTGAGATTCAGTATCGGACCGATTACGCCGCCCCCTGGCAGACGGTCGCATCCGGAACGGAGATCGGCCTCGACCATCACGTAAAGTTCGATGCCGTGACGGCACAGGCGGTGCGGCTGAACATCCTCGACGCCTCTGACGGCCCGACGATCTCGGAGCTTACGTTCCACGTTGCCAAATGATCATTCGATCATCCAGCCGCCCTTGTCGATGACGACATCGGCAAGCTCGCGACGCAGTCTGGCCGGATTCGACCACGGCCGCTCCAAGGCCTCGACGAAGGCGACGAAGTCACTCAAAGGCTCGTCACGCCAGCTAAAGATCGGGTCATTGTCAAGGGCATCGAGCGCCGTTTTCACGCCGGTGACTGCCTCGTCGACATAGTCGCGGCTGGCGACCTGTGCGGCCAGAAGGGCCACGTCGGCGTCCGGATGTCCCATCGACTGCATTCGCTCGCAACGAAGCCGAAGGCTGTCGAGGGCATAAGCGGAGCATATGACGTCGGCGATACCGGCCACCGCTTCCTGCGCTTCCATAAGATCCTTGCCCAGGTCGTCCGACGCGCAACTAATAAGGTAGACCGCCAGCTGCCGTACCGCGGTCGACGTCTGGTCGAGAGCGTCCTGCCCCTTCGACGGTCGACCATAGGCATCCTCAAAGGACCTGGGATCGATAGTCGGCAACTGTAGTCGGTCCTGCGCTTGTCGACGCAGAATCAGGTTGACGATCGCGAGGCGCACTATCTCATTGGCTCCTTCGCCGATACGCAGCAGGCGCTGGTCTCTCCACGCCCGAGCGACCGGAAAGTTCTCAGTGTAGCCGTAGCCGCCATGGATCTGAATGGCTTCATCGGTCATCCGGCTATAGGTCTCCGAGCCGATCACCTTGACGATATTGCACTCGATCGCAAACTCCTCGGCCGCGCGATGGTAATGTGTCGACGCGTCGTCGGCCAAGGGGTCGATGCCATCGAACACGGAGTCGAGGTCACCGGCAAGTCGGTAAACCATGCTCTCCAGCGCGAAAGTTCGAGCAGCCAGAGTCGCGAGTTTGTGCTTGACGAGGCCGTAGTCGCCTATGGGGCGGCCGAACGTCTTGCGCTGGACGGCGTACTTAGCGCAGGCGGCGAGCGTCTCCTTGAGGCCGCCGACCGCGCCCGCCTCGAGCTTGAAACGCCCCATATTCAGCGCGCAGAACGCGGCATACTGCCCCTTACCTATCCCGAAGGCATTCTCAACCGGCACGGCGACGTCGTCGAGGTTCACCCTACGTGTCGACGTCCCCCGCATCCCAAGCTTCCGCTCCTCCTGCCCGAACGAGAGCCCCGGCGTATCCCGCTCGACGAGGAACGCCGAGAACTGGGGCTTGAGCCCTTCTCCCTCTCCTTTCCAACGAGAGGGTTGGGGTGAGGTTCTCGGATAGACCTGGGCAAACACTGTGAAAAGCTTGGCGAATCCGGTGTTGGTAATCCACATCTTCATTCCGTTGAGGATGTAGTGGGTCCCGTCGGCCGAGAGGTCGGCTCGCGTCGACGCAGCCAGGGCGTCGGAGCCTGAGTTGGCTTCGCTGAGGGCGAAGCTGCCGATCCATTCGCCGGTGGCAAGCTTGGGAAGATAGCGGGATTTCTGATCGTGATTGCCGAAGTACAGGAGCGGTAATGTGGCAATGACGGTATGCGCCTCATGGGTGAGTGCGAAGGACTGCTGCCAGTTGAGCTTCTCGGCAATCAGCGCGGCTGTCGATATCGGCAGACCGAGTCCGCCATATTCCTTAGGAATGTCGGCGCCCAGGAGGCCAATGGCGCCGGCCTTTTGTATCAACTCATGCATCAGCGCATGGTCGCCGCTCTCAATGCGATCGACATGCGGCAGCACCTCCGTCCGCAAAAATCGATCCGCGACTTCGGCGATCGCCCGGGCCTCGGCGTCGAAGCATTCCGGGACAAAGATGTCACCCGAACGGGCCGCGTCTACTAGGAACCGCCCGCCCCACGTCCTGTTAGCCAGGGAATTCGTCATTGAATCGCCTCCTATTGGTATTCTACCGTGTTGCCGGATTACTCTCACGCCCTTCAGCGACGAGCTCGGCGAACCGATAAATCACTTGAGACTCGCTCCATGCCGGGCGGAGTATGGAAAGATAGACAAGTGAGCACACAGACATATAAGCGTTTACCAGTAGTCGTAGCAGCAATGTCGCTGGCCGGATGTCAGCCACGACCCCCAAAGCCGGTCGTGATGAACTCAGGAGGCGGGGTCCGCTCGATCGTGACGATCGTTCACCACGGGAGCGCTATCGCCCTCGTCGACGGCAAACCCGCCGGCTACGGACTCGCCTGGAGCGACGAGTTCGCTGGGTCGACAGGGTCCAAGCCCAACACGGAGACCTGGCAGTTCGACACAGGCGGCGGCGGGTGGGGCAATAAAGAACTGGAGACGTATGTCGACGACCCAACTCATTGCCGAATCACCGCCGACACGGATGCCACCGACGGAAAGGCGCTCGAGATCGACGCGACAAAGGACGCCGGTGGTCACTATAAGTCGGCCCGCATCACCACGCAGAACCATCTTGCCTTCCAAAATGGCTACATCGAAGCCCGCGTCAAGCTACCAGCCGGCAAGGGCATATGGCCTAGCTTCTGGATGATGGGAAACGACCTCGCCCAGCATGGTTGGCCGACATGCGGCATGATTAACATCGTGTCGACAACGGGAGATCAGTTGACCACGAGCCGGGCGGAGTTGTTCGGCGCGAACTTTGGCGATCAGCATGTTTCTTCCGCTTATACTCTCCCGGCGGGCAAAACCCTCGCGGGAGGTTACCACACGTTCGGGGTTCTCTGGGAGCCTGACACTATCTCTTTCTACGTGGACGGAGTTCCTTTCTCCAGGAAAACCGCTGAAGACATGCCGGGTAACGCCTGGCCGTTTCAAAAGCCCTTCTTCATGCTGATCGACCTTGCGGTGGGTGGAACCGGCCCGGGATCACCGGATCCCAGCACGCTGTTCCCGGCAAAGCTCATGGTCGACTACGTGCGTGTCTACAAGAAGGGCTACGGAGGCGCTGTCGCGTTTAACGGACCGCACAATATTCCCGGAACTGTACAGTGCGAGGACTATGACGAAGGCGGCGAGGGGGTCGCCTACTTCGACAAAGACGGGATCAACAGCAGTGGCAGATATCGGCCGGCCGACGGACCCGACATCGAAAACGCGGACGATCCTAATTCAGGTTTCGCGATTGGCTGGACCGATCCAGGCCAATGGCTTAAGTACACGGTCGTGGTTGGTCGAACCGGCAGCTACCGGGTCGGCTTCCGCGTTGCGGCAGGCGGCGAAGGCGGCAGGTTCCATGCCGAGGACGAGACCGGAAAGGACGTCACAGGACGGATCGATGTCGCCCCAACCGGCGGCTGGCAAAACTGGACCACGATCACCAGGCCGGTTCACCTCACTGCCGGACGCCACGTTCTCAAGCTTGTCGAAGACACAGGCGGCTACAACCTGGACTACATCACGTTTTCCTAGTCGGCATTTTCTTTAGGAATCCCGGCGCCCAGGTAAGTATCATCGCCGGATGTGGCGCTTGCGGCTACCTGAAACCGCGAAGGTTGAGCGAAAATCGAATTGTTTGCGGTATAGCAATCATAGGAGCCGTCACGAAAGAAGCCGGCCGCCAGATTGGGACGACATGCAAACATTCGAATCGGCTATCGACGCGAACTCTCCCGCATTCCAGGAGAACTCAGCCCATCACCGCTCTCTGGTCGACGAACTCAATAGCGCGCTTTTGGCGGTCAAGCTTGGTGGAGGCGAAGACGCCGTCGCCAAACATAAAGCCCGCGGCAAGATGACGGCGCGCGAGCGGATCGACAACCTGATCGACCGCGGCGCGCCCTTCCTGGAGATCGGCGCTCTGGCGGCCCACGGGATGTACGGAGGCGAAGCGCCGTCGGCGGGGCTGGTCACCGGCATCTGCCCGGTCGAAGGGGTTGAGTGTGTCATCGTTGCCAATGACGCCACCGTCAAGGGCGGCGCGTACTTCCCGCTGACCGTCAAGAAGCACCTGCGGGCGCAAGAGATCGCCGTCGAAAATAACCTCCCCTGCATCTACCTCGTCGATTCCGGCGGAGCCTATCTGCCGCTGCAGTCCGAAGTCTTTCCCGATCGCGACCATTTTGGCCGCATTTTCTACAATCAAGCCCGGATGTCTGCCCTCGGCATTCCGCAGATCAGCGCCGTCATGGGATCATGCACAGCCGGCGGCGCTTACGTGCCGGCGATGTCAGACCAGAGCGTCATCGTCAAGGGCACCGGCACGATCTTCCTCGGCGGCCCGCCGCTCGTCAAGGCCGCTACCGGCGAGGTGGTCACCGCCGAGGAGCTTGGCGGTTCAGACACGCACGCACGCATCTCGGGAGTTGCCGACTACGAAGCCGTTGACGATGCCGATGCCCTGCGTATCGTCCGCGAGATCGTCCAGGGCCTCAACCGCCGCAAGCGTGTCGACGCCGACATCGATCCGCACATCGACCCCGTCTACGATGCCCGCGAACTGTACGGAATCGTCCCGCGTGATCGACGTCAACCCTTCGACATTCGCGAGGTGATTGCCCGCCTTGTCGACGGCAGCCGGTTCCACGAATTTAAGCCTCTGTTCGGCCCCACCCTTGTCTGCGCCTTCGCTCGCTGGATGGGTTACCCCGTCGGCATACTCGCGAACAACGGCATACTTTTCTCAGAAAGCGCCCAAAAGGGCGCGCACTTTATCGAGCTCTGCTGTCAGCGCTGCGTCCCTATCGTCTTTCTGCAGAATATCACAGGTTTCATGGTGGGTAAAAAATATGAAGAGGAGGGAATCGCCAAGCACGGGGCAAAACTTGTGATGGCGGTGTCGAACGCGGAGGTGCCGAAATTCACGGTGGTGGTCGGCGGTTCATTCGGGGCGGGAAACTACGGCATGTGCGGCCGCGCCTTCGGGCCGCGCCAGCTCTGGATGTGGCCAAACGCCCGCATCTCGGTAATGGGCGGCGAACAGGCCGCCAACGTGCTGCTGACCGTCAAGCTTGACCAGCTCGCGGCCCGCGGCGAGTCGATGACACCCGAGCAGCAGGACGAGTTCAGACGGCCGACGCTAGAGACATATGAACGCGAAGGCAGTCCCTATTTCAGCAGTGCCCGTCTCTGGGACGATGGAATCCTCGACCCCATCGACACCCGCATGGCCGTCGGCCTGGGCATTTCCGCTGCGTACAACAAACCAATTGAGAAGACAAACTTTGGCGTTTTCCGCATGTAGCCATATCAAGCCGGCTTCATCGTCCTTGCTGAACATACGGCAAACGATGCCAGGGAGTCGTTAAGATAAGTCTCCAAGTTGGCACGATTCGTGCAGCAAGAACACTAGAAGTGTTAACTTTGTAAAAGGTGTGCAATCGTCGAAGCGGTTATCTCTTGAGTGACGACGGGTTCCGGCCTGGATGTCGTTACTCCAGAGGCAACACTTCAATTATCACGAGGGCATCCGAAAGAGGCATTCCGAAACATAAACCGCAACCATATGCTCATTCGAATATTCGAACCTTAACAGTAAATATACCGGGCTTTAAGTGTATCGGTAGAAATGTTGTTAGGATGTGTAGTATAATCGCAAAGTGGGCATAATGTTGTACCTATCCAGGCCTAGTCAACACGATCCATACCAAGAGTTAAGAATATGCCACTCAGTCTTAAAACCACAATCGCCGCATTGGTGCTTGCGGGCACCGTGCTCATTAGTACTGGCGCCAATGCAGCCGCAACGAAATCGCAGCGCGGGTCATTCCTGCCGGGAGTGTCCATAGTCCCGAACGTCTTCGAGCCGGATGGGCAGACGCTGCGGACTTATGAGACACCGGCGGGCACGACTTACTGGTCGCCCAGCCTCCCCGTGAAACCCGGCGATAAACTCGTCCTGAAGGTATTCGCGACAACCGGCGGCGCGGACCTGACGAGATTGGTCGTTCGCCTCGACAACGTGAAGATCGCTGAACCGACGACGGCCCCGTGGACCGCGACCATCGACACCGGCACTCTCCAGCAAGGGTCGCACATGGTGGAGGTGTGGGCTGAGGCGAGTGGAAGCCCGTCGAAGTCGTCGACAAAGACATTCTCGTTCATCGTCGCCGCTCCGACCGCTCAGGCGGCATCGACCGTGACATCAGGTTCAGCCCTCGTTGAGCCCGATTCGATCGGCGCTGCAGCGCCGGGACCGGTCGATCCGGCTCCGAAATTCGTCGCCGGTATGCCCGTCGACGAGGCTGCCGGGGTAACCATTCGATCCCAGGATGCCGAAATTGACCGTCTTCTGACCTCGGATAACGGCTCAATTTTAATTTCTTCGCCAGTTTTGATCTATTGTGAACGATCCGCGGGTAGTCATGCGGTACAATACGCCTATTCGATCACGCGTGACGACAAAGTCGTCGTGCAAGCGAAAGAGGCCCAGTCGCTTGATTTCGTAAAGATCAAGCTGCAGCCGCTCGCGGAAAACAAGACAGGACTGTTGCCCGGCAAGGTCACACTGTGGGTTTGGGGAATTGACAAATCCGGTCATCCCTCAAGTGCTATTCACCGCGATTTTGTGATTGGTTCGTCGTCTGGACAATAATAAAAATGAAATCATCTGTCCGCCGCATGGCAATTCGAAAATCGACAGGGGTGGTTGCGTGCGCTTCAATAGCGCTCGCACTCATCTCAACGACAGCGTTCGCCGCAACGTCCAAGGCTCACCACCACAGGCATGCACATGTCGTGGCCACAAGCCGAGCGACGCCAGCGGACTCGTTCCTGCTCTACAAAGTGTATAGCGTCGACCAGCTCATCGCACAGGTCAAGGCGAACCCGCAGGTCCAACGGATCTACGCCCGCCATTTCCGGGTGCCGCAGAGCCGAGTCGTGCAGTACATGCAGGCTAACCTCGTCGAGAGCTACATCCCGGATACCGGCATGTACACTTGCTACTGCGTCCGCAAGAATGGTTTGATCTATCCGGTCAAGCAGAAGTTCACCGAGGGCACCAGGGTATTCGCGCTTCGCAACGGCGAACCGGTCCTCAAGTGGATCTGCGGCAATCCGTTGTCCAAGTTCCTGCCGGCCGTCGAAACGCATACCATCGTCCGCGACATGCCCGTCATCAAGCTGGCGCCGTCGACCGAAGTTGTTGCGCCCACCGATAACGTACAGGTTCTGGTTCCGACAGAGTCGCAGACGATCGTCACGAACTCCTCTTCGGATTTCGATGCCCTCGTCCCGCAGTCGATCGTCGGCGCGGCAGCCCCCGAGGCAGCCATCTTCATCCCGTCGGTTGGTGCGCCGAATGTGCTCGGAGCGCTTGCCGCGCTTCCGGTGCTGTTTGTTGCTGGTCACGGTAACGGTGGCAACGGTGGTGGAACGAACGGCAATCCGCTGCCGGTGCCGGAAGGATCCACTGTCCAGACGTCGGCCATCGTGCTAGGCTTCGCTGCGCTCCTTCTCGGCCTTCGCCGCCGATCCGCTCGACGCGCTAACTAAAAGCTCTTCTCGACAGCGCCCGTCCCTAGTGGACAGGGCGCTGTTCGTTTTTCATGTCTCCTCCCCAAAGCCCGTTGATCCATCTCCCTCTATTGACGGTACAATCACTTTGTATGAGTTACACGTACCTCAACGTCGACATCGCCGATGCGGTCGCCACCGTGACGTTCAACCGTCCCGACCGCCGCAACGCCTTCGACGACAAGCTCATCGCCGAGACCACCGATGCTTTCGCTAAGATCACCGTCGACGACAGCGTTCGCGTCGTCATCTTACGCGGCGCGGGGAAGTCCTTTAGTGCCGGAGCGGACCTCGAATGGATGGGCCGGATGGCCGCCTACACCCAGGAGGAAAACCTCGCCGACGCACGCCGCGCTCAGGAAATGTTCGAAAGCGTCGCAAACTGTCCCAAGGTTACCATCGCCGCAATCCACGGTGCGGCGCTCGGGGGCGGCGCGGGAATCGCCGCCTGTGTCGATGTCGCTATCGCCGTTCATGGAACTCTGTTTGCCTTCAGCGAGGTCCGCCTCGGCATCGCGCCGGCCATCATCGCGCCATACGTCATCCGAAAGATCGGGCACGGCAACGCACGAGCGCTGTTTGTCACCGGTAGCCGCTTCGACAGCCTCGAGGCCCACCGTATCGGCCTCGTACAGCAGGTGGTCGACAGCGCAGACGCGCTCGACGATGCCGTCCAGGCAACCGTCACCGACGCGCTCCAATCCGGCCCAGCCGCCATCGCAGCCATCAAGAAACTGATGTGTGATCTGGCCGGTGACACTGCCCTGAACGAATCATGGAAGCTCACCACCAAGCTCATCGCCGAGCTGCGCGTCAGCCCGGAGGGCCAGGAAGGACTGAAGGCGTTCCTCGAAAGGCGTAAACCGAACTTCGCAGTAGGAACGAAAGAACTCTAACAGAGAACTTTTCTGGCTCGTAGACCATGAGACTGCTTATCGCTAACCGCGGAGAGATCGCCGTCCGCATCATTCGGGCCTGTCGTGAGATGGGGATATCGCCGATCGCGGTCTACTCCGAAGCGGACCGCCACTCCATGCACGTCGCCCTCGCCGACCGTGCCGTCCTCATCGGTCCCGGTCCGGCCGCCGAGAGTTACCTCCGAATCGACAAAATCGTCGACGCCGCTCGCGCGACCCAGGCCGACGCTGTCCACCCCGGCTACGGGTTCCTCTCTGAGAACGCCGCATTCGCGAAGGCCGTCGTCGACGCCGGCCTCACCTTTGTCGGCCCGCCTGCCTCGGTCATCGAAGTGCTGGGAGACAAGAGCGCCGCGAAAACGCTGATGGCCGCAAACGGCGTTCCGGTCGTCCCTGGCTACCACGGCACCGACCAGTCGGCCAAGCGCCTGCTTGCGGAAGCGAAATCGATCGGCGTGCCCCTGCTCATCAAAGCAGCAGCTGGTGGCGGCGGCCGCGGCATGCGCGTCGTTCGCGATATGACACAGTGGACGGCCCTTGTCGACGAAGCGCGGCGCGAGGCCGAATCTGCCTTCAGCAGCGGTGTCCTGCTCCTCGAACGCTATGTGGAGCGCCCACGCCACATCGAAGTCCAGATCTTTGGCGATAGTCACGGCAACGCGGTTCACCTCTTCGAGCGCGAATGCTCCATCCAGCGCCGACACCAGAAAATCATCGAGGAAAGTCCGTCGACAGCCCTCACGCCTGAACTGCGCGCCCGCATCGTCGACGCCGCCCTCGCCGCCGCGCGTGCCTCCGGTTATGTCGGAGCAGGCACGGTCGAGTTCTTGCTCGATGGCGATTCTTTCTACTTCCTTGAAGTTAACACAAGGTTGCAGGTCGAGCATCCAGTCACCGAACTCATCACCGGCCTGGACCTCGTTAAGCTCCAACTGACGATCGCGAACGGCGGCACTCTCCCACCCCAGCCATCGACCTCCCACGGCCACGCCATCGAGGTTCGCATCTACGCCGAGGATCCATCGACCGGCTTCCTGCCCTCGACCGGCGAGCTCACGCAGTGGATAGTGCCCAGCGGGCCCGGCATACGGGTCGACAGCGGCGTCGAGCGGGGCAGCATCGTCTCGCCTTACTACGATCCCATGCTCGCCAAGCTCATCGCCTACGGCGAAACTCGCGCCGACGCCATCGCACGGCTCGACCGCGCCCTGGCGGAGATGGTCGCGCTGGGCGTCAAGACGAATATTCCTTACCTGCTGGCCATCATCCGTCACCCGGCATTCCAGGAGGGCGACCTTTCGACCAGCTTCCTCTGCGAACACTTCGCCAATTGGAAACCCGGCGCCGAGATCCCCGTCGACGTCTTGCTGGCCCTTGCCGCCGAGAGCATGACGAGGCCGTCCCCACAGAAGTCGACTGGGCTCGATGAGAGCGACTCATACTCCCCGTGGAGAAACCCTAACGGCTGGCGAAACGTAAAGTAGATATGAATGACGACATCAAATCCGACAATTCTGGTTCCCCATTATTGGAGTTAGGCGCCAAATACGCCGACGAAACCGAGGTGAAGGTGGCCGAGTTGATGACGCCCGAGCGCGCCAACTTCTTCGGCAACGTCCACGGCGGCCATGTGCTGAGCCAGGTCGACAACATCGCCTACGTCTGCGCCGCCCGCTACTCGCGCCTCGTCTGCGTCACCGCGGCGTTCGACCGGGTCGACTTCCACGAGCCTATCCACGTCGGCGAGCTCGTCACCTATATCGCTCGCATCAGCCACGTCGGACGGACGTCGATGGAGGTCGAGATCGAAGTTCACGCCGAGGACATCACCACCGGCGCAACACGTCACACGAACTCATGTCACGTCACCATGGTCGCGCTGAAGGATGGCAAGCCAAGTCCCGTGCCGCGTCTCGAATGCCGCACGCGCGAAGACAAGGTACGCTTCATCCAGGCTCGAATGCGCCGCGACCTTAGCCTGCGCTATCGAACGGAACGCGACGCGTTCCTGGCCGATGTCGACGCCATGGACGACGCCGAACTCGACGCGCTGCTCACTCGGCAGCACAGGCTAGCCGCGGGTTCGTAGGCGAGACGTATGAATAGGACACAAATTCGCTTACTCTACTGCGGTATTACGATTTTGGCGATCATCGTCCTGATGCCGCCAATCTATTTTCTTTCACCTGACGAAACGCACCGAATATCGAACACTCGATTCGCGCCGGTTACAAACTTAACCGCGTCTTCCGACCCTTGCTGTGTGGATTTCCCCATCTTTGGTAGAGAGGTAGGCGTACTTGCGTTGGGCATATTGGTCCTCCTGTACGCATTTCGAGCTAGAAAAGGTAAGTAGCAGATCTTGCAGCTCACATTCCAACATGGCGACGACCTGATCACGCTCGACACAGACGCCGACGGTGACGGATGGCGAGTGCGATTGCCGGACGGGTCGACACATCGGATCACCGTGGATCGACAACCAGGCGACATCCTCCGAATCGTCGCCGGCGACCGTACATTCACCGTCCCATTCACCCGCACTGATCGCGGCGTCGACATCGCCTGCGGCGGCGCGAGCTACCAATTCACGCCGGCGTCCGGCGCGCGGAAATCCGGTGGCGCTCGAAAGGCGGCTGGGACCCTCACCGCGCCCATGGGCGGCATTGTCGCCGATGTCCTCGTGACCAAAGGCCAAACCGTCGACGCCTACGCCCCCCTCGTCGTCGTCGAGGCAATGAAGGTCTACGCGACGATCGAGGCCCCCTTTGCCGGGACTGTCACTTCGGTCGCCGTCAAGAAGGGCGACCGCGTCGAACTCGGCCAGCAGTTGGTCGATATCACGAAGGCAGGGGAAGATGGCGCTACCGAGTAAAGTCCGAATTGTCGAAGTAGGCCCACGCGACGGCCTTCAGAACGAGGCGACAGTCGTATCGACGGCCGACAAGGTCCATTTCATCGAACTTCTCGTCGACGCCGGCCTTCGCAATATCGAGGTGTCGTCGTTCGTCAACCCAAAGCGCGTGCCCCAACTGGCCGACGCCTCCGACGTCTTCGCTCAGTTGCCGCGGACCGCAAGTGTCGACTTCTCAGCACTTGTGCCGAACTCCAAGGGAATGGAGCGCGCCATAGCCGCCGGCGTGCGAAGCATCGCTTTCTTCACGGCGGCCTCCGAGACGTTCACCGAGAAGAACATCGGCATGACCATCGGCGAATCCCTCGACGAGTTTCGCGCGATGATGCCCCACGCCCGCGCTCACAACATGCATGTGCGCGCCTACGTGTCTACCGCGTTCGTTTGTCCCTACGAAGGCGCCATCGCGCCCGCCAACGTGACACCAATCGTTCGCGAACTGCTGGATATCGGCGTCGATGAAATCTCGCTCGGCGACACCATCGGCCACGCCGTCCCTGCCGACGTCGACGCGCTCCTCTCCGACCTCGACGGTGTGCTGCCGATTGCCAAAACAGCCCTCCATTTCCACGACACTCGCGGCAACGCTCTCGACAACGTGCGCGCCGGTCTCCAACGCGGCGTCGCCATCTTCGACTCCTCCGCCGGCGGCACCGGCGGCTGCCCCTTCGCCCCCGGCGCCACCGGGAACATCGCGACGGAACTTGTCGTCAGAATGCTGGACGGCATGAGAATAGCCACGGATGTCAATCAGGCGAACATCATTGCAGCTGCCGAGTTCATCCGAAGCAAGCTATTTGCATAATCTATTGAAAACGAATTCCAGCTTACTTTCAAGCACCGATTATTAATATATAATGTCCTGTACCTCGGCTGCTTGTAGCCATATTTTTTCGCCACTGACAAGCCGCCAAACGCATCGATGCTGTCTCTCACCAGACACACTCACGCCGACGGGAGTCCAACCATGATCACGGTTATCGCTCGCCTCCTCGCGTCACGCGCGGGATTGCCGATATGGGGCGTTATTGCCGTAGCAGCAACCCTCGCTTCGCCACTCATCAAGTCTTTCGATCCCCCCGCCGGCTGCGTCGGCAATGAGCGGGCGCTCATCACAGCCTTGCGGCAGTATGTTCAGGACAACGACGGCTACTTCCCGCCGATGACATCCCAACCGGCTTTCCGAGCTGCTCTTACT